>ENA-OWLE01000010-OWLE01000010.1-metagenome-genome-assembly--contig:-NODE-10-length-35065-cov-13.837275_pt1 | contig 35065 bp, 26 predicted proteins | sample MGYA00245345_ERZ651094 | MGnify/ENA primary metagenome ERZ651094 (study PRJEB26857, sample SAMEA4031770) | metagenome | biome: human; feature: oral; material: saliva | place: Philippines | collected 2014... | reverse complement strand
CGCGGTTCCGAAACTGCTTCTCAACCCCGCAAGGCACCATCGCGTCTCATTCCTCTAACCACCCTCGCATCGAGGGATAACGTCCAAGGTACCTTTAGCGAAACGTCAAACAATAAACATCCATACTATGCACAGCATACTCACAGCTCCTCAGAAAAACCCTGTACCTTAGAAGCATGAGAGACAGTGTGTCAGTAACTCTCGTACGCTCCCCATTGACGGGGAACTACCCGAAACCTGGCACAAGCACACATTAAGTACACACATAGTAAGGACCTATCAATGGATCCCCTTGATTTTGGTAGGTGGCAGTTCGGTATCACCACCGTCTACCACTTCTTCATGGTTCCGCTGACTCTGGGCCTGGGCCTTGTGGTGACCTACCTGTACATTTGCTACGTTCGTACCAAGAAGGACGAATACAAGCGCATGACGAAGTTCTGGGGCAAGCTGTACCTCATTAACTTCGCTATGGGTGTGGCCACCGGTCTGGTTCAGGAATTCCAGTTCGGCATGGCGTGGAGTGAATACTCCCGCTTCGTCGGCGACGTCTTCGGCGCTCCGCTGGCAATGGAAGGCCTCTTCGCCTTCTTCGTTGAGTCGACCTTCCTCGGTCTGTGGATCTTCGGCTGGGACCGCCTCAAGCCTGCTGTACACGCATTCTCGCTGTTCATGGCAGTTCTCGGCTCCTGGATTTCTGCATTCTTCATTCTGGTTGCAAACTCCTGGATGCAGCACCCCGTCGGCGCAGAAATGATTGACGGTCGTCCCCAGATGACCGACATCGGCGCAGTGCTGATGAACCCCCTCGCATGGGTGACCTTCTCTCACGTCATCACCGCATCCATCCAGGTTGCCGGTGGCTTCCTGGTCGGTATCGCATGGTACAAGCTGTGGCGCCGCCGCAAGGACGGCATCGACAAGGTTGTTGACGGCAAGGTCGTTGTTGGTGAATCCGATAAGGGCGCACGCGACAAGAAGGACTTCAAGGTCTGGCTGACCTCCCTGCGCCTGGGCGCCGTGGTTGGCCTCATCGGCTTCGCCGGTGTTGGCGCATCCGGTCACCTGCAGGCACAGATGATGATTCACGAGCAGCCCCTTAAGATGGCTGCTGCAGAAGCTGCGTGCCACGACGGCACCTCCTTCTCTGTTCTGACCATCGGCGAGCTCGGCGCTCAGAGCTGTGACAAGATTACCCCCATCATCGAGGTTCCCGGCGTGCTGTCCTTCCTGGCTCACGACAACTTCGACACTCCGGTGAAGGGCATCGAGACCCTGGTGCCCGAGTATGAAGCTATGTTCGGCACCCACCTGTCCAACAACCCGCTCTACGGTGAGCGTGCAGGTCAGAGGATTGACTACCTGCCCTCCCTCGAGGTCTCCTACTGGGGCTTCCGCGGCATGATTGGCCTGGGCGCAATTGTTGTGCCGTTGTACCTCTACGCACTGTGGGTTACCCGTAAGAAGGGCGTGGGCACCGTTCCCGAGTCCAAGCTGCTCAAGAATGTTGCAGTCTGGTCTATCCTGGCTCCCTTCTTCGCTATCTCCCTTGGCTGGATCTTCACCGAAATGGGCCGCCAGCCCTTCGTTGTGGCTCCGAACCTTCAGGGTGACCCCTCGATCCACCTGTTCACCGCAGCAGCTATCTCCCCGGGTGTTTCCGGTGAAGAAATCCTCTTCTCCCTGCTCACCCTGGGTCTGCTCTACGGCGTGCTGATGGTGGTTGAGATTTACCTGCTCATCAAGTACGTCAAGGCCGGTGTGGTGGGAGCAATGCCCGAGCTTGTTCAGTCGCCCCACGAGGACGAGTCCAACGACAAGTCCAAGCGCGATGTGCTGGAGTTCGCCTACTAGGCGGGTAAGGATTGATTCACCATGAATTTTGATTTCAATATCTTTGCCGGTCAGCCTGGCCTGCCCACCCTCTGGTTTGTTGCCATTGGTGTTTTCTTCATCATGTACCTGATTCTGGACGGTTTCGACCTGGGCGTCGGCATGCTGATGGGTTCCAAGTTCGTCAAGAACGAGAAGGAACGTCGTCTGCTGCTGAACATCATCGGCCCCGTCTGGGACGGTAACGAGGTGTGGATTGTGTCCGGCGGTGCAGCTCTGTTCGCTGCATTCCCCATCTGGTACGCAGCCCTCTTCTCGGCTCTGTACATCCCCCTGACCCTCGCGCTGGTCTTCCTGATTCTGCGCGTGGTCGCCATCGAATACCGCGGTAAGAAGAACGACGAGAAGTGGATTCGTAACTGGACCATCGCTCTGTCCGTCTCCTCCTTCGGTATCGCACTGCTCGTTGGTGCTCTGCTGGGTCTGACCTCCATGGGTCTGCCCATCAACGAGAACGGCGACCGCGTGGGCGGCCCCTTCGCATGGGTCTCCCTGCCGGTTCTGCTCGGCGGTCTGGGCTTCGTGGGCTTCTCCCTGGTTCAGGGTCTTGCCTTCATCGCCCTGAAGACCGACGGCGAAATCCGTGACCGTGCCCGCAACACCCTGGTACGCTGGTCTCCCCTCCTGCTGCTGCCGATTGTTGCATGGGTTCTGGCTCTGGACTTCACCAGCGGTAACGGCATCTCCTTGCTGTGCACTGCCCTTGCTGTGGTTGCTGTTCTGTTTGCTTGGATTTCCGCAAAGGGTGGCCGTGAGGGCCGCGCTTTCGCAGGTCTGTCCGTGTTCGTCGCATTCGGCGCTCTGGCAATCTTCACCGCAATGTACCCGAACGTTCTGCCCTCCACCCTGGACCCGGCATACTCGCTCACCATTGCGAACGCATCCAGCTCCGAGTACACCCTGGGCGTTATGACCTTCGTGACCTTGCTGGGTCTGCCGATTGTCTTCGTCTACCAGGCATGGACCTACTGGACCTTCCGTAAGCGTCTGCACGTGGATCACATCCCCGAGGCTCACGACGCTACCGAACTGGCTGAACTGCCGACCAAGTAGCATGTAGCTGATTGAAGAATCCCCCGAATTTCTCTGCTGAGAAGTTCGGGGGATTTTTGTATTTGCGGAGAGGGCGCGGATTCAAGGTAGGTGAGAAGAGAAGTCATAAAAATTTTTGGTGCACACCCCCCCCCGAAATTCGAGCGCGACAGGGAGCAGAACGTGTAATGTGGTGAACAACTCACTCTTATGAAAGGTGTTCAACGATGAAGTTCCTCAATCGCAGCTCCACTGCACCCGCCCCTCGCACTGGCATGAGCCGCCGCCTGCTCACCACGGGCGCCCTGCTCTGCATCGGCGTGCTCCCGCTGAGCGCATGCTCGCTTTTCAACCCGCCGCTGGAACGTGACGAAAGCGTTCACGCCATCTTTGATGCGGAGCAGGACATCGTGAAGATGCCCCTGGACGATTACCTCTACTACGAGCGCACCAACTACGAGTACACGGCCTTTCAGATTGCCATGAAGCAGTGCTTCGCCGAACACGGGCAGAACTACACCATCCAGGCTCCCCAATCTGAAAGCGCGCCGCGTGGCGATTTGGGCCGAAAGTACGGCCCCTGGAACGTCGAGTACGCCCAGAAGTACGGCTTTCTGAAGCGAGACCCCAACGCAGCCGACCCCATATCCTACAACTCGGGGGAGAGCATGAGCCCCGAGGACAAGCTTCGCACCGAATGCTACCCCAAGGCCCGCGAGACCCTGGACGCCGCGGTACCCGAAGGCAAGCGGAAAGATAATGACACCACGCAGCCTACCTACATTCGCCTGGAAAACGAGGCCGGCAAGGCGGTCTACGGTAGCGACCTGCACAAGGAGCTCGAAGAGAAGTGGAAGCAGTGCGTCTCAAACCGGGGGCTCACCCCCAATAGGGCAGGGTCGGTAGCCGAGGAAACTCCGATGTTTGATCAGATGATGAAGAACGGAGGACCGAACGCGCCCGCCTCCGAAGAAGAGATTCGCATCGCCACCATCCAGGCAGAATGCAACCAACAGGTTGGCATGAGCCAGCAGCTTTACGACCTGGAAGCTCAGTACCAGATGCCGCTCATCCGCAAGTACCAGACGCAGCTTGAACAGGAACGCAATGCAGAACGTGAGCGTGACGAGAAGTTCAAGCAGTACGTTCTGGAGCACCAGTAAACCGGGGCGCTAAAAGACAGCGCACCGAAAGACGGCGCTAAGAAATAGACAGCGCTGACACAGTTCAGAAAGACACCGCCATGACCACTCACACGAAAAACCAAAGCCAAAACAGCGGGCACCGCTTCAGCGAGCGCATCGCCCGACCCCGCGTGCTCCTGCTGCTGGCTATTCTCGCCATCGGTTCGCTCATGCTGTCCTTCTATCTGGGCACCCGCTACGCCGCCACGGGCCCCGACCCGGCCGTGCAGGCGAAAACCGTGATTCCGGTCTGGGCGAAGGTTGAAGAACGTACCGTCAGCGAGGGCCTCGCCATTGCCGGAACCACCAAGGCTGGGGAGACCGCCCCGATTAGCGCGCGCACCAACGGTGAGCCGGTGCTCGTCTACCAGAACCAGAAGCCCGGTAACGTGCTCAAGGCCGGTGACTTCATTGGCATCATTGGTGCCGACCCCGTCTTCGTGCTGGAGGGGCCGCTGCCGCTGTACCGCGACCTCAACCTGGGCGATAACGGCGACGACGTGCTCGCCTTCCAGAAGGCGCTGAACTCCGCCGGGTACTCCACCGTGCAGAGCGGCACCGTCACCGAAGACACCCTCGACGCCGTCACGCGCCTGCACCGCGCACACCTGACCGGCGTGCCCAGCGAGGGGGTCACCACCATTGCCCGAAGCAACTACGCGATTCTGCCCGGCGGCAGCCACACCGTCACCGCCGTTGCGGCGGTCGGCCAGCTCATCAGCGACGGCAACCCCATCGCGAGCGTAGAAACCAGCGAACCCTACGTGGAATCCAGCGTTGAACTCGCCGTCGCCAACAAGCTCAAGGTGGGCGACCGCGTTAGCCTGCGCACCTCCACCGGCAGCGTGGAAGGTACCATCACCAGCATTGGTGAGCTGCAGAACGACCCCTCCAAGGGTGCGGCGAAGAGCGTGCGATTCAGCGCCGACGACCCGAGCAAGCTCACTCCGGGCCAGAGCGCCTCCATCACCAGCAAGGGCAACACCTCAACCACCCTCGCCGTGCCCACCACCGCGGTACGCCAGGACTCCCAGGGCACCTATGTGCTTGTTGAAAAGGACGGTAGCTCCACCTCAACCAGCAAGGATGCGCCCGCCACCGAACGAGTCAACGTTGAGGTTCTACGCACCGCCGGCGGATACGCCGCAATCAACGCGAACCTCAGCACGGGACAGAAGGTGCTTGTCTCATGAGCCGCCGTAAGATAACCCCAGACGCAAGCCCAGGACGTGCGCCTACAATTGCGCCCAACGTAGCGTCCGCCGCTACACCTGCCGCCGGGCTCGGTACCGCGCCCGCCATCGAAATGCGCGGCATTACCCGCATCTTTGAGGGGAGCGACCGACCCGTCCTCGACCACCTCGACCTGGTGGTCGAACGCGGCGAATTCCTCGCCATTATCGGCCCCTCCGGATCCGGTAAATCCACCCTGCTCAACGCTATTGGTCTGCTCGACACTCCTACGAGCGGAACCTACAGCCTCTTTGGCAAAAACACGGAAGGACTCAGCGACAGAGAACGCGACGAAATGCGCCGAGACCACCTCGGCTTCATCTTCCAATCCTCAAACATGCTGCTGGACGAAACCAGCACGACCAACGCCTCCATGGGCCTGCGCGTGCAGGGCGTACCCTACGGCGAGCGCCTGCAACGCACCGAAGAAACCCTAGAATTTCTGGGGTTGAGCGACCGCGCCACCATTCGCACCCGGTACCTGTCCGGCGGTGAAAAGCAGCGTTGCGCCATTGCCCGCGCCCTCGCCACGCGCCCGCCGCTGATTCTTGCCGACGAGCCCACCGGCAACCTGGACAGCCACAATAGCGCCAAGGTTATTGAGATTCTGCAGCGCATTAACGCGACCGGCTGTACCGTACTGGTGATTACCCACGACCCGGAGGTAGCCGCCGCCGCCCGCCGCGTGATTCGCATTGAGGATGGGCGGCTACACGAGCAGAGCCGTGCCGATTCGGATACGGTGCCTGCCGCTGAGGTTGTGTCGGCTGCAACGGATACCCCAGCAGAAGCCACGGTAGGTGCCCCCGCCCCGGTTGATGCCGCCGCAAGCCTTGCACCGGGGGAGAAACCCGCTACGCACCGCCGCGGAAGCTTCCTCACCGACGACAGCATCGAGGCAATCTCCGCGCTCACCTCACGACCGCTGCGCACCCTGCTGCTGGGTCTGTCCTTCGCGCTGGGTGTGGGCGGACTCATCAGCGCCTCCGGCATGAGTGAATCCGCCAGCTACCAGGTGAATCAGCGTCTGCTCGGCTCCGAACAATCCACGCTCTACATCAGCGACAGGGACAACGACCAGAACATGCTCGGAACCTACCGGCAGGGCGAATCCGCGCAGAATGTAGCCGACCGCATTAGCGCGCTGGACTACGTGAAGAACACCGGATTCGTCAGCAGCGTGGCACCCGCCGACGTGCGAATCACCCGGTTCAGCCCCTACGAGGACGAACCCAAAACGGCGATTGGCCTCAGCTCCACCTCGAAGACCAGGCTCGAGCAAATCGGTGCCCGCATGAACCCCGAAACCCTGCGTGCGCTCGAACAGATGAACGCGACCCTCACCCAGCAGAACGTTGCCGACCGTCAACGTGCCGAGCAGCTCTCGGGCGCTATCGTGTCGGTTTCTGCTGCCCGCGCCCTCGGCATTATTCCCGAAGATAAGGCGGCAGATAACGCCACAACCGAGCCCAGACCCGGCGAGCTGCCCGCCGTCGAGTACGGCATTAAACTCGGTGGACTGCCGCAGGTGGCACCCGGTGTGAGCATCTGGGTGGACGGTCAGCTGATGCCGGTCGTCGGCCTCTTCGACCCCGGCAATAGCGGCTACGAATTCAGGAACACGGTCATTGTCTCGCCGGGCACACTGCAGCGCACCGGACGCGGCCAGGTGACCTACATTGCCGAAACCGAACGAGGCTACGGCAAAGCGGTTGCAAAGGCCATCCCGCTGACCCTCAAACCCGCTGAACCCAGCCAAATCAACGTGGAAACCCCCTCCGACCTGCAGAGCCTACGCGCGTCCATCGCCTCGGATCTGGGTCTGTACGTGGGTGTGCTCTCCGGTATTCTGCTGGTGCTCGCCTCCCTCTCGGCGGCAACCGCCATGTACCTGTCCGTGCAATCGCGCACCGCAGAAATTGCGCTACGGCGCGCTATCGGATCGAGCAAATGGCTGATTGCCCGCATCTTCCTCATGGAGGGGGTCATGCTCGGTGTGCTCGGCGGCTCCATTGGCGCCTGCGCCGGCATGATTGCGACCATTATTCTTTCGCTCGTGCAGGGCTGGCAGGCGGTTCTCTCACCCGGATTCGTGGTGCTCGGCGTGGGCGTTGGTGCCCTCACCGGCCTGGTGTCTTCGGCATACCCGGCGTGGGTGGCATCCCGCAAGAGCCCCGCTGACGCGATGCGCGGCTAGAGGTGATGCTGAGCGAAGGTCAGCCAATTGTCTGAAACCAACTGGTCAAATAGGTATTAGATAGCCCAAGCCTTAAACTGGTGGGAGGTAAAACAGCAGAAGACTAGGTCAAAGGACAACACGTGAGTCGAACGCACACACCGCGTCATGCTGACAAACATCAGAACACTGAGGCACCAGAGGTGACCGACGGAAAGCGCAACGACCGCGCTGACCGTCGCCCGCCCCTGGGCCCTGACGCCCGTAAAACCCTCAGCACGTTCGGCATTATCACCGCCGTGCACACCCTCGCAACGGTGCTTTTCAGCGCCGCCCTGGCCGTGATTATTGCCCGCGCGGCACACGCAGGTTTCGCCGCTGTTGCCGCCGAGCACGCGCGCCTCAAAGAGACCAGCGCCCCGGACGTGTACCGCGCCTACATCGAGTTCTCGGGCTCCGCGCAGGCGCAGCTGGAGGCGCACGGCGGCTGGCTGCTCGGCCTCGGCGGCATCTTCGGTGACGCAGACACCATCACCCCCGGCCTGATTGCGGTTGCCGTCATTGCCCTGCTCGTCCGCTCGGGCACCGACTACCTGCTGGCTGTGAGCGCGCAGCGTGCCGCCTCCGGAGCGAAGTCTCAGATTCGTTCCGCCCTGCTCAAGCGCGTGCTCGCCACCGGTGGCGCAGACACCCCCGAAGGTACCGGCGCGACCGCTGTGCTGCTTTCCCGCGGCCTGAACGCCCTGGACGACTACTACACCAAGACCCTGACCGCGTTCGTTTCCACCGCGATTGTGCCGTTCATGCTCTGGGTTGTTGTGGCGTCCCTGGACTGGATGAGCGCAATGGTGCTGGCGTGCACCCTGCCGCTCATTCCGGTGTTCATGATCCTGATTGGTAAGAACACCCGCGACGAAACCGCAGAAGCTCAGGCTGAACTGCACCGCCTCTCCGACCATATTCTGGAGCTGGTGCGCGGCCTGCCCGTCATTATCGGTTTGGGCCGTGAACGTGCACAGACCCGCGCCATGAACGCGCTCGGTCAGCGTTACCGTGAACGCACCATGCAGACCCTGCGTAGCGCCTTCATGTCTTCGCTGGCGCTGGAGCTCATCACCACCATTTCGGTGGCGCTGATTGCTGTGCTAATTGGTGTGCGCCTGGTCAACGGCACCCTGGGCCTGGACACCGCAATTCTTGTGCTGTTGCTGGCCCCCGAATGCTACCAGCCGCTGCGTGATGTGGGTGCCGCCTACCACCAGTCGGAGGACGGCGTTGCCGCCCTGCGTAGCGCCCAGAAGATTATTGATGCGCCCCTGCCCGCCGCCGCCGCGGACTCGGCTGCACAGGATTCGGCAACGCAGGATAAGGCTCAGCCTTCCACCATTGAGGTTAAGGACCTGTCGGTGAGCTACCCGGCGCGTCCTGCCGTGCTGACTAACCTGTCCCTGAACCTGGACCGTCGCGTTGCTACCGCCCAGGGTGAGCGCGGCGCGGTGATCGGCGTGATGGGCGAGTCCGGTAGCGGTAAGTCCACCCTGCTGAACGTGTTCTCCGGTGCCGTGCGTGAGGGTCTGGTGCCCACCGGCTCGCAGGAACCCGTGCACCTGACCGGTAGCGTGCGTGGTCTGGGAACCACCCTGGTCATTCCGCAGTCGCCGGTCTTCACCGCACCCACCGTGCAAACCGAAATGGCTCTCTACGCACTGAGCGCCACCGAGGCGGAGCGTGAGCGTGCAGCCGCTCTGCTCGGTGAAGCGATGGACTCCAAGAAGCTGTCCGTCACCGATGCCGAGTCCGCGCTGCTGGTTGGCCCGCTGGCTCAGCTGGGCATGGAGAAGCTCACCGCCCTTGAACCCGGTGCCCTCAGTGCAGGTCAGGCGCGTCGCCTCGCCGTGGCACGTACCCTGGCTCGTGCCGAGGCTATCTACCGTGCCGGCGGTGAGCAGAGCGTGCTGACCGTCCTGGTGGATGAGCCGACCGCGCACCTGGACGCCTACTCGGCATACCTGGTGACCCGCGCCCTGCACCGCCTGGCGGAACTGGGCGCAACCGTGCTGATTGTGACCCACGAGCAGGAGCTTGCCGCTGGTTGTGACACCCTCGTTCGTGCCGTGCAGACCGCTCGGGGCTACACCTGGGCCGCCGAGGCAAACACCGCCCGCGTTGCGGTTCCCGCGCAAGCCCCCGCGCACCTGCTCAAGGATCGGGAAGAGTACGAGGCTGAAAGCACCGCCCCGGCGGGCGCCTCCGCAGCTGCCGAGGTTCAGGAAGCCGAACCTGCCGGCCTGTTCGCAAGCCTGCGCACCCTGAAAGAACTGACCGGTATTGGTGTTCGCGCCGCAACCGGCCCGGTGATTATGGCTGCGATTACTTCCCTGATGGCTGCGGCACTGACCGCGCTGTCCGGCTGGCTGATTGTTCGCGCCGCCGAGGGCCCGGCAATGATGTACCTGATGGTCGCTATTGTGGGCGTGCGTTTCTTTGGTCTGGGCCGTGCCTGCGCCCGCTACGCTGAGCGTCTGATGACCCACTCGAAGGTTCTTGCCGCCGCAAATATTCTGCGTCTGCGCGCATGGGTTGGCGCATGGCAGAGCGTGAGTAGCGTGCGTGCCCTGCTTCGCGGTGACGCGCTGCTCGAACGCCTCGTGGGCGGTATTGATGAGCTGCGTGACGGCGTGCCGCGCGTTATTATTCCGCCGGCCGCGCACCTGCTGGTCATGACCGCGGCGCTGATTACGACCGCGTGCATCCTGCCGCAGGCTCTGATTCCGGTCCTGCTTGCGGTGCTGGTCAGCACCTTCGTGGCTCCGTGGATTGTGCTGCGCGCCGATGCCCGTGCGGAGGCGCTGGCTCGCCGCTCCACCGCGCAGATGCTGCGCCTGGGTACCGGCATGCTTTCGGCGGCTGAGGACCTGCGTGCTAACGGCGTGGCAACCACCGCTGAGAAGGCTAACAGCGCCCTGGACGCTGAGAACCTGTCCGCCCTGCAGAAGGGCTCAACCGCTCAGGGCGTGGGTCGTACCCTCGTGACCCTCAGCTGGTTCGGTGCGGCTCTGGCGAGCGCGATCATTGCGTACCCGCTGGCTGTTGACGGCTCTGTGCGTGCCCCCGAAGCGGCGATCGTGGTGCTGCTGTGCACCGGCATGCTGGAAAGCTCCCTGGCCCATGTTGAGGCGGTCCGCTCCTGGCCCGCGTTCAGCCGCCTGCTCGCGACGATTGCCCCGAGCGTGCGTGACGTATCCCTGGAGGGTATTGTTGCCACCTCGACCCTGAAGCGTTCCGTGCCGACCGAGGCTGAGGTGGACACCCACGTTCTGCCGCGTCGCGCTGAGCGTCTGCGTGCCCGCGCGGAGGCCGAGATGGCGGAGTTGCTGGAAGCTGACCGTCAGCGTGCCCACCGCTTTGACCGCCCCGAATCTGCGGCCGATGCTCAGGCGGAATCTAAGGCCGGCTCACCGCGCCCGCCGAAGCCCGGCGAACCCACCCTGGTCAGCTGCGGAACCCCGCAGGAGCTCGGCGTGAACGTCACCGCCCCCGCCCTGAGCCTGCAGGATGCCACCGCCCGCTGGCCCGGCATGGATCACCCGGTCTTCTCCGACCTGAACATGAACGCCCGCGCGGGCTCCTGGACTGCGGTGACCGGCCCCTCCGGCTCCGGTAAATCTACGGTGCTGGCAACCGTTCTGGGCTTCTTGCCGCTGGAATCCGGCCGCGTGCTGGCTTCCGGTGAGGTCCTGGAGGGTGAGCAGCTGCGCGGCTACGCGGCGTGGTGCCCGCAGGCGGCTCACATTTTCGAGTCGACCCTTGAGGGTAACCTGATGCTGGCTCGTGACCGTTCGGACCGCCCGAGCGAAGAGGAGCTGATTGAGGTTCTGCGCCGTGTGGGTCTGGGCGAGTGGTTTGACGCTCTGCCTCAGGGCCTGCGCACCCCGGTGGGTGCTGGCGGTTCCTTCCTGTCGGGTGGTCAGCGTCAGCGTCTGGCGGTGGCTCGTGCCCTGCTGGTGAACTCGCCGGTGCTGCTGCTGGATGAGCCGACCGCGCACCTGGACGCTGAGTCTGCCCGCGCGCTGATGGCTGACTTGGATGCGGCGACCCGCTCCAGCTCGGTGGCTACGGTTCTGGTGTCGCACCGCCCTGAGGATATTGCCCGCTGCGATGAGGTGGTTCGCCTCTAAACGCGTCTTCTAAACGCGCCTAATGGCAGGCGCCACGTGCGGATTGCACATGCAGAAAGGCCCCGGTACATCAGTACCGGGGCCTTTCTGCGCGTTCATATGTGCGGGGGATTCGCCCCCCCCCAGCTTCGTTAACAACCCAGGGTCGAAAGGCTGCGAACGGCACGCCTAGAAGAGCTTTTCACCCTCCGGGCTCACCGCCATCGCAGCAGAAACAGCCGCATAGTTCGGGCCCACAATGCCGATGCTCTGAGTGAGCATCACACCGGAACCGTCACGGGCACCGTGCTCGGTCGGCAGGGAACGAGCCACACCGCCGGAGGACGCCGCCTTCGCCGGTCCCACGCCCACCCACGCCAGAGCCAGCTGGCTCTCACCGGTGAGGAAACGGTGCGCACGCACACCGCCGGTTGCGCGGCCCTTCTGCGGGTACTCGCTCAGGGCGGTGACCTTGGCGCTCGCCAGGCCGTCCTTGCCGTTGGTGACGGTCACGACCTCCGCCGCGTCGCCGGGAGCGGTCACACCCAGGGCGATGAGGCGGTCGCCGTCGGCAAGTTTGATGCCTGCGATACCGCCGCCGGTGCGTCCCTGCGGGCGGACCTTTGCCGCGTCGAAGGTCAGCAGCTTCGCGTCGCGAGTGACGAAGGTGAGAACCATGTCGTCGGTGGGGCAGGGGGCGGCGGCTACGATTTCGTCGCCGTCCTTGAGCTTCATGATGTCCCACTCGGTCTGGTTCAGCGGGTAATCCGGGTTGAGGCGCTTAATCACGCCACCCGCGGTTGCCAACGCCAGCACCGTGTTCAGCGGTACGAGGGCGACCAGCTTCTCACCCTTGGCGAGCTGAACCAGCTCGGCGGCCTTCACCGCCGAAGCCATGGAGGGGGTGCCGCCGTTCTCGTCCAGCACCGCAATGTCCATGACGGACAGACGCACCATGCGTCCTGCCGAGGTCACGGCACCGATTTCACCGCGCGCGGTGGTCGGCACAATCGAGGTGAACACGTCGTGCTTGAAACGCTTGCCGGGATCCACGAGCGCCTCGCGGATGGGCTTGCCGGGGGTGCGTCCCATCATGCCGGAGGCGGAGAGCAGCACCCAGCAGGGCTCGTCCGCGATTTCGAGGGCGAGGCCCAGGCTCTTCTTCGCCTTGGACTGCGCGGTGACCGCCTCAATGGCGACCTGCATGTCGTCCTTGGATTTGAGCTGGGTGCGGCGGTCGGTGCCGTAGCGTTCGGCGACCTCAGCGAGCTCGTCGGAGACCAGTTCGCGCAGCGCCGCATCGGAGCCGAGGATACGCTGCAATTCCGCGATTTCCTGTTGCAGGGTGTCGCGTTCTGCTTCCAGTTCCAGGCGGGAGTACTTGGTGAGCTGGCGCAGGCGCAGCTCCAGAATGTGGTTCGCCTGGGTGTCGGTCAGGTCGAAGACGGCCATCAGCTTTTCGCGTGCCTGAGCGGTCTCGTCAGATTCACGAATGATCTGGATGACCTCGTCAATGTCGAGGATCGCCACGAGCAGACCCTCCACCAGGTGCAGGCGGTCGGTGCGCTTGCCCAAGCGGAATTCGGTGCGGCGGCGGACCACGTTCAGGCGGTGGTCAATGTACACGCGCATCAGGTCGAGCAGGCCGAGGGTCTGCGGCTGACCGTCCACGAGCGCCACGTTGTTAATGCCGAAGGAATCCTCGAGCGGGGTGTGCTTGTAGAGGGCGGCGAGCACCGCCTCGGGGTTGAAGCCGTTCTTGATTTCGATGACGAGGCGCAGGCCGTTGGTGCGGTCGGTCAGGTCGACCACGTCGGAGATGCCGGTGAGCTTCTTGGAGTTGACGCCGTCCTTGATCTTTTCGATGACCTTTTCGGGGCCGACCATGTACGGCAGTTCGGTGACGACAATGCCCTGTTTGCGGGGGCTGACCTGCTCGATGGAGACCTTCGCGCGGGTCTTGAAGGTGCCGCGGCCGGTTTCGTAGGCGTCACGGATTCCTCCCAGACCCACGATGGTGCCGCCGGTGGGCAGGTCGGGGCCGGGGATGAACTTCATGATGTCTTTGAGGCTCGCCTCGGGGTGGGCGATGAGGTGGCGGGTACCGGCGATGACCTCGCGCAGGTTGTGTGGCGCCATGTTGGTTGCCATGCCGACCGCGATGCCGGTGGTGCCGTTGACGAGCAGGTTCGGGAACGCGGCGGGCAGCACGGAGGGCTGCATGAACTGATTGTCGTAGTTCGGTACGAAGTCAACCACGTCTTCTTCGAGGTCCGCGGTGAGTGCCTGCGCGGCCGGTGCCATGCGTGCTTCGGTGTATCGGGCGGCTGCCGGGCCGTCATCGAGGGAGCCGAAGTTACCGTGACCGTCAACGAGGGGCAGACGCAGCGCAAAGGGCTGGGCGAGGCGCACCATCGCGTCGTAGATGGCGGCGTCGCCGTGCGGGTGGAGCTTACCCATGACCTCGCCGGTCACGCGGGCGCTCTTGACGTGGCCCTTGTCGGGGCGCAGACCCATCTGCTGCATCATGTAGAGGATGCGGCGCTGCACGGGCTTGAGGCCGTCGCGGGCATCGGGGAGGGCGCGCGAATAAATCACCGAGTAGGAGTATTCCAGGAAGCTGGTTTCCATCTCGGCGGATACGTCGATGTCGACGATATTCTCTACCACATCCACCGGGTAGTCGCTGACGGCGGATTTGGATCGGCGAGCCATATATCTCCTCGTGTCGGTGTGTTTTCGCTCCTCCTATTTTAGCGGGTGGGAGCGGGTCAGACGGGCTGGCTGGTCAGCGTCATCTGTGGGGTACGCCAAGACGGTCGCGGGGCAGTAACCGAAGCGTACCGGGGGAGCGCACGCCGTCATATGCGCCTGTATTAGCCTGTATTAGCGTGGTCAAGTAGCACAGCCCGGCTAGAACCCTCTAAGGTAGAGGGGAGTAACACCTAACCGCCTTCACGGCACGCACCCACCGCGGTGTAGCGTGCTGAGGGCACCGCACGAAAGAGGTACGATGTACGCCACCACCCCCGAACGCGAGCAACTGGTCGCAGATATTAAGCATGCCGGTTTCTACCCCGACCTCGTGCTGGAAGTGGTGGATGACGCGCTGGCGGGCATGAACCCGGACGCGCACTTCGTGCAGCATGAAACTCACTTCTCACGCGATGATTTTCACCGCCACATCACCGTGATGGTGCTCTGCGGTGAGCACGTCATCTTTGCGCACCTGGACGACCAGCACCTTGAAGGTGACGCGCAGGGTACCGTTGCGCATGTGAGCGTGGAGGCGGTGCACCTGAGCGCCCTGAACGCGGTCACCATCAGCTACGGTTTCAGCCAGCCGCAGGCGTACAACGCCGGTAGCACCGCCCCGACTGAGATTTCCTTCCAGATTGCCTGGACCGGTTCGCTGCACATGGAGCTGGCTCCTGCCGGTTGCCAGGATCCGCAGTGCAATGCCGACCACGGCTTCACCGGCGATGCGCGCCGCGAGGACATTGCGGTGCGTGTTTCTGCGACCGCTGACGGCCCGGAGTCGGTTCAGCGTGCGCAGCATTTTGCGCGTGCGCTGCACCGTGCCCGCATGTACGCAACCCGCCGATAAACAGTACCGGTAAACAGCACCGATAAGCACCGCCGATAAGCACCCCGAGAGAGACCCGAGAGGAACCTATGACGGCCCCGTACCGCACCGAACAGCCCACTCTGCACGATGTTCTGGGTGCGCCGTTGCCTCCCGCGCCCGCCTACGGCTGCAATAGCATCGCCGATGTGCTGGAGTCCGCCTCCTCTCTGGTGGCTCAGCGAAGCCTGGCACGCCCCGCGCACGCCCTGGATGCCGATCCGGCCTTCAACTCTGCTGCCGACCCGCTGAACCTTGCCGGTCGCCTCGCGGAACAGGATGTTGACCCGGCCTCTTTCCGTCACGCCTGCGTGATTATGGTGGACGGCCTGGGCGAGCAGCTGCTCAACAGCTACGGCGGCTACGCACCCGCCCTGCGTAAGACCCTGAACCTGGGCCCGCTGGACGCCGCGTTCCCCACCACGACCGCCGCCTCCCTGACCTCGTTGGGTACCGGTACGGCACCGGGCGCGCACGGCATTGCCGGTTACGAGGTGCGCAACCCGGCTGGCAACGGGGGAGTGGGCTCGGTCATGAACCACCTGTCCGGTTGGGATCAGTCTGTGGACCCGCACGCCTGGCAGCCGCTGCCGACCGTGCTGGAACGCCACCATACGAACCGCCGCGTGCTCACCATTTCGCTGGGTAAGTACCGCGGTACCGGCCTGACTGAGGCTGCGCTGCGCGGCGGCGACTTCGTGGACGCCGCCGGCTATAATGCCCGCGTCACCTACGCCCTGGAGGCGCTCTCCAGCCGCACCCCGACCACCGTGTACCTGTACTGGGGCGAGATTGACGCGGCGGGCCACCGCTACGGCGTGGGCAGTGACGAATGGCTGCAACTGCTGGAGGAACTGAACTCGGCGCTCAAGCGTCTGGCGGAGCGCGCCCCGGCGTGGGCGGCACTCTTCGTGACCGCCGATCACGGCATGGTGAACGTGCCCGAGCATCAGCGCATCGACTACTCGGGCGTGGAGGAACTGACCCGCAATATCGCAATGACCGCCGGTGAACCGCGCGCCGTGCACCTGTACCTCGAAGACACCTCGGAGGCGGCACGCACCGCCACCGCCCAGCGTTGGGCGCAGTACTGGGGCGAGCGCGCCTGGGTGATTGACTCTCGCGAGCTGATGCGTGCCGGCTACTTTGGCCCGGTCATTACGGATGCGGCGCGTGGCCGCATTGGCGACCTGATGGTGTGCGCTCGCGACGACTGGGCGCTGTACGATATGCGCCACTATCAGGAGCGTGCCCTGCACATGGTGGGTCAGCACGGTTCGCTCACGGACGCTGAGCGTCTGGTGCCGTTGCGCATGCTCAAGACTTTCTAAAGTACTAGTCTTCTAAAGCATCAGAGGGCACAGGCTGAGAAGATCAGGTTGAGAAGATACAGAAAACCGCTGATTATTCGGGTGAATAACCAGCGGTTTTCGTATGTCTAGATGCCTTTATGCGGCGCGAGGGTCGCTTACTTGCGGCTACCGAAGATGATGTCGTCCCACGCCGGAACGCTCACGCGCTGCTTCTTCGAGGAGGAAGGCTTGGGCTTCTCCGCGGGTGCCTGAGTAGCTTCTGCGGACGCGGGCTCAGGCTGTGCTTCAGTAACGGGCGCCTCAGCAGCCTCAGCTGCGGGCGCGTCCTCGATGGATGCAGGCAGGGTGAAGGACTCGACCGGAACGGATTCAGCGGGTGCTTCCGAATCCACAGCCAGCGGGTCGGTGGTTTCTACGGTGGTTTCCACGGTGGTTTCTGCGGTGGGCTCGGGTGCCGCAGGAGCCGCCGGTGCAGATGCTACCGGGGTAGCGGGCCCAGACGCAGCGGGTGTAGACGCAGCGGGTGTAGACGCAGCGGGTGCTACAGGCTCAGCGGGCTCGCGGTGGACGAACACCTCGGGCTCCTCAACCTGTGCCGGGCGCACCGAGCGGGCGCGCTCCAGAAGCTCCTTGAGCTTACGCTCATCGGCGCTCTCAGAGGAAGTAATGGGTGCCGGTGCGGGTTCGGGAGCCTTCGGCAGGCGGGCGGGAGGAACCTCCACGGGAGCCTTCTTCGCGGCGGCGGCAACAGCGTCTTCACTATTGCCCATCAGGAAGTACGCAGCCTCATTCGAAGCGTACAGGCCCTGGTTCGCCGGGTTGTACACCCAACGTGCCGGGAAGACGACCTGCGCGGGCAAGTTCTGACGCACCGAATCCTTCAGCGCAATATCAACCTCAACGCGCCACTGGCCGTTCTCCTGCTGGCGGGTGGCCCAGTCCTGGGTTGCGTCCTCAAAACCGTAACGCTCGGAGACTTCCTCAATGCGGGCGCTCAGGGTCACGGGGATCTGTGCGGTACCCGAAGCGGAGCTGCGGCGGCCAATCTTCACGCTCTGAGCGGCACGAATAATGTGGGCACGCTCAGCAACAATCGGCCACTCGTAGCGGCGCACGCGCTCCGGCTCCCAACCGGACTCTTCAGCGATTTCCTCAACGGAGGCACCCTGACGGAAACGGGTCTGAATATCGCGCGGACCGAAGGTGCCCTTAGCGCCCAGACCGCGGGCGGGCTGAATACGGCGAGCCTTGGTGATGCTCGTGCGCAGGTTCGCGTCAATCGGCAGCAAGAAGCGGGTGCCGTCAGCAGACTCAAGCACCAGATTTTCGCCGTCATCGTGAACGCCAATCAGACGCAGTTCAAGCATGAGAACCTCCATAGGTGAACCGGACGCGTTCGTGAATGTGTTGCACGGAACGCAAACTACCTACCAGGGTACCGTGAAAGCGCGGTAAATCAGTAGCGGAGGCGGGATTTTCACCAAAAAAAGATGTACTTTTCGCACCGAAAAAGATAGAATGTGACGCCTAAACAGTCCAAAGCCTACCCAGGATTAGACAAATAGGGTGCCAATGGTGAACAATACCTGGCATGCCGTCGGGGTTAATTAGACACCAGCGGCACGTAGAGCACTCATTAAACCAGCGTGGCCTAGTCCAACACACAGCCACAGAACCAACGGAGCGTGAAAGTTTGGCAACTGATTACGATGCACCTCGCAAGCAGGACGAAGAGCAGAACGAAGAGTCCTACGAAGAACTGAACGCCCGCCGTTCCGAGATGCAGTCCGGTGCGGTTGATGAAGACGAGAACAGCGCAGCAGAAAGCTTCGAGCTGCCCGGTGCTGACCTCTCCAACGAGGAGCTGAACGTTGTTGTGCTGCCCGCTCAGGACGACGAGTTCACCTGCGCATCCTGCTTCCTGGTGCGCCACCGCTCGCAGATCGCACGCGAAGAGGGCGGCCTGTCCTACTGCATCGAGTGCGAGGGCTAAAACTTTAGGGAAGGGCTAACACCCGCCCGACATACACCTCATGACGGGGCGAGTGCCGAGTGCACCCGCCCCGTTGAGCATGTGAAAGCGCGTATGTGAAAGTGAAAGCGCACGCAAGAACAGCGCCGCGTCGCACCCAACGCGGCACGCTGTGGCACACCATGACACGCGCTGAACGCGAACACGCAACGAAAACACCCCGCAGTAGAGCCTCAACACAGCGCGAGGTAATGGCACAGACACCCGCGAAAGGTTAGAGTATTGACCATGATGACCCCCGTAAACGTCCACATTAAGCTGCTCGACCCCGAGCTGCCCGCACCCGCCTACGCAAAGCCCGGCGACGCCGGCGCCGACCTGCGCTCCCGCATCGACTTCGAGTTGGAACCGGGCGAACGCGCCCTCGTCCCCACCGGCGTGGCAATCGCCCTGCCCGAAGGCTACGTCGGTCTGGTGCACCCGCGCTCCGGCCTGGCGATCAAGAACGGTATCACCATCGTGAACGCCCCCGGCACCGTCGATTCCGGCTACCGCGGCGAGCTGATGGTCACCCTGCTCAACACTGACAAGACCAAGTCCTTCCACGTGCAGCGCGGCGACCGCATTGCCCAGCTGGTCATTCAGAAGTACGAGCACGCAACCTTTACCGTGGTGGATGAACTGGAACAGACCGAACGCGGCTCCAGCGGCTTCGGCTCCAGCGGAATCCACTAGTCTGCTCTCACCGCGATCGTCGCACGAGAGAAGAGAAGAAACCCCCGCACCCTGCGTGCGGTGAAAGTAGGAATACCATGTTCGGATTTGGTAAGAAGAAGCGCGCCGCCGAGGTTGAAGAGGCAAAGACCGAAGAGGCAGTCGAGGCGACCGAAGAAACTACTGAGGCTGAGGACAGCGCGGCTGAGGGCACTGAAACTGAGGGCACCGAAGCTGACGCACCCGAGGTCATCAAGTACGACCGCGTCAACGGTCCGCACGACATTGAAGAAGTCACCGCCGAAGACCTTGAAGACTACGTCGACCTGGGTGCGCTGCGCATCAAACTGCTCGACGGCATGAACCTGCGCCTCGAAACTGACGACGCAACCGGCGCGGTGATCGCCGCAACCATCACCCGCGACGGCGCAACCCTGCAGGTGCAGGCATTTGCCGCACCGCGCACCACCGGCATCTGGGACGACATCCGTCACGACCTGACCGAGTCCGTCGCCTCCCAAGGCGGCAACGTCGAAATCTACGCCGGCGTATTCGGTGCCGAAATGCTGACCCGCCTGCCCGCCGTCACCTCGGACGGTCAGCCCGGCGAGCGCATCGCCCGCTTCGTGGGTGTGGACGGCCCCCGCTGGTTCCTGCGCGGCGTCATCTCCGGCGCGGCTGTGCTCGGTGACGACAAGGCTGCCGCCTCCGTGGAGGAAGTATTCCGCACCGTCGTGGTGGACCGCGGCGACGACCCGCGCCCGCCGCGTGAACTGCTGCCCATGACTCTTCCCGCCGACCTGGTCGTTGCGGCTGAGGAAGAGCCCGCCGTCGAGGAAGAAACCGAGAACGAGCACAGCAAGCTGCGCCCGATGCCTCGCCGCGGCCCTGAGATTACCGAGATTGGCTAATGCCTGAGTTCTCAAACTACCCGAGTGCGCTCGCGGTTCCTGAGGAGCAGATTCTTGCTCCCGGGTACCCCGAGCGCTTTCGCGTACGCCTTGCCGGACGCGTGGAGCAGGTATGGTTGCCGACTGCCCAGGATAAGCCGATGTACCGTGCCGAGCTGGTGGTCGCTAAATCGAAGCCTCTGCAGTGGTCGAGCCCGCTGGCGCTGATTGGTATGCCGATTGTGGAGCCGCCCGGTGAGGATTTTGAGGAGGAGCCCGAGGACCCCGAGAAACAGCACCACCTGAACACAGCCTCTTTGGCGACCGTGGCGGTGCAGGAGCCGCACGAGGTGTCTTTCCCGCCCTATGCGCCGTTCAACCCGGGGGATAGGGTCATGCTCAAGTGGCAGGGCCAGCAGATGGTGCCCGGCGTGCATGCCGGTGCGCTACTACGCTGTTCTGGTGTGGTGTCTGTGAGGGCGCATCAGCCGGTGATTTATAACCCGCGCTATGAGATTGTGCCGCAATTCTTTGTGGAGAAGGGAAAACATGAGCGCTGAGCAGTCTTCGACCCAGCCCGATCCGAACGCTAACCCCGCACCTAGCCCTGCAGATAATCCCGCGCAGGAGGAGAATCAGCTGGCGCGGAGCCTGAGCGCCTCCATGGGTGCAAATATGCGCCGCACCGCTAACGGCGACGTGGATATTCTGCACGCTATCGGCGGCTGGCGCGGTCTGGTGGAATCCTCCCTGCCCGCAGTGGCGTTCCTGGTGCTGTTTACCGTGACGAAGGAACTGAACCTGTCCCTCATTGCGGCGCTGGCTGTGGCGGGCGTGTTCACGCTGATTCGCCTGGTGCAGGGCTCTAAGCTGGTGAGCGCGCTGACCGGTCTGGTGGGCGTGGCAATCTGTGCGTTTGCCGCGTACCGTACCGGTAATGCGAGCGACTACTTTGTTGTCGGCTTCTGGACGAACGGCGTGTACATTCTGGCGTATCTGCTGTCGATGCTGGTGCGTTGGCCGCTGATGGGCCTGATTTTCGCGGTGATTCGTGGTGAGGCACTGAGCTGGCGCCAGAACCCGGTGCGTCTGCGCCAGTACATGCTGGCGACCTGGATTATTACCGTGCTGATGATGCTGCGCCTTGCCGTGCAGGTGCCCCTGTACTTTGCGAATAATGTGGAGGCGCTGGGCGCGACCCGCCTGATCATGGGTCTGCCGCTGTACGCTTTGGGCGTGTGGCTGGCGTGGCGTGTGTCGGCTCCCGAGGAGGCGCCGGTCAGCGAGGAATCTGAGGAAGCCGGCGAGTCTGAAGGCGCTGAAAGCACTGAAGGCTCTACAGGTTCTGAGAGCCGCTAAGGTACACCCCCACACCTTCGCGACATAGATTCATCAAAAGCTTCATAAAAGTAGGCGAAAGCCCTGGTACCCGTAACGGGTACCAGGGCTTTCGCCTCCTCAAATCTGGGGGAGAGCCGCGCTCCAGATCTGGGGGAGAACCACGCCTCGCAGCGCTTATGCAAACAGCGCGCGAATCTGGTCCTCACCGGCGATGGTCGTGATGAAGAACAGCTCGTCGCCGCCCTCAATCGCCACATCCGCACTGGGCGGGATTGGCGCGCCGTCACGCAGGATGGCGGTGAGCACCGTATCCACAGGCCACTGCACGTGGTCCACGCGGTAACCGATGACGGGGTGGTCGTCCGGCACCGTGTACTCGGCAAGGGTCGCGCCGCCAGCCTGCAGGGTCAGCAGGCGCACCACGTCGCCGACTTCCACGGCTTCCTCGACGAGGGCGGTCATCAGGCGCGGGGTGGACACCGCGACGTCCACGCCCCAGGAATCATCAAAAAGCCACTCATTACGCGGGTTGTTCACACGCGCCACGGTGCGGGGCACACCAAACTCACTGCGAACCAGCAGGGACACCATCAGGTTTGCCTTGTCGTCACCGGTTGCGGCGACCACCACGTCCGCCTTGTTCGGGTGCACCTGGCGCAGCACCGACAGCTCGCAGGCGTCACCAATATGCCAGCGCACGCCGGGCAGGTCGGCGCGCTTCTTGGCTTCCGGTTTGGAGTCGATGATGGTCACGTCGTGGCCGTTCATCATGAGCTCTTTAGCGATGGAGGCGCCCACGGAACCGGCACCAACAATGAGGACCTTCACTTACTTCTCACCTTTCGGAAAGTTACGATGGCGGCCGATGAGTTCGAGGGGGTCGGGCAGCTCCGGGGGAGTGTCACCGAGGTGGAATTCATGCTCGATGACGGGGCCGTCGTTGCGCTTCTGCTCGGCAACTTTCTTCGGGCCGTGGGGATGCTTGCGGTGCGGATGCTTGCGGTAGCCCGAAGCGGGGGCGTAGTCCCCCTCAGCCTCCGCTTCTTCGTCTTCAACGCGCGGCGGGCGGGAGAGAATGCGGGTTACCTCCGCAACGTCGTCGGTGCGCATCATGACGTGCACGCTATCGCCCTGCTGGTAGGCAGTATCGGGGCGGGGGAGCATGCCCTCACCGAAGCGGGTGATGTAGGCGATGCGCACCCCGGCGGCATTTTCGATGCTGGTCAGTGCGTGGCCTGCCCAGCCGTCGTCGAGCGGAATCTCGGTGAGCATGAGGCGGCCCGAGGGCTCACGGAAGTCGCCTTTGAGCGCCTGCTCGGGCAGCAGGCGGCGTAGCACCTGGTCGGTGGACCAGCGCACCGAAGCGACCGTGGGAATGCCCATGCGCTGGAAGAACTCGGCGCGGTTCGGGTCGTACACACGCGCCACAACGTTCTTCACCTTGAACATTTCGCGTGCCACACGGGCGGCAATAATATTCGAGTTATCGCCCGAAGAGACGGCGGCAAAAGCGTACGCCTCGGTAATACCGGCACGCTTGAGGGTGTCCTCATCGAAGCCAACACCGGTCACCAGGCGGCCCTCAAACCCCTTACGCAGCGGCTGGAACGCGCGTTCGTCCTGGTCAATGACGGCGACCGTATGCCCCGAAGCTTCCAGAGTGCGCGCCAGCATGACGCCCACGCGTCCGGCACCCATAATGACGAAGTGAGGCATACAACCCTCCGAATGTGTTGATGTTTTGTGTCGATAAGGCGTTACCGCCTACCTCTACCAGTGTAATGGGCGGGTGAGGTTCCGCGCCGAGGCTCCGTGATATTCCGCTTGCAATGCCCACTATTCGGGTGAATAAAATTGAGCTTTGAAGCCGCGACCGATAGCCTTAACAGCGTGAGGAATCGTTGGGATAGGATGCGCATCGCCCTGACCGGTCAGCCGGTCAGCACGCGAAATCTTTCGGCAGTCGCGCTGCCGAAGCGCTACGCCCTGCCTCTTTTCGGCGCCGACGGTATTTCCTCGGTCGCCTACGCCGCCGACCAGATGATTCTGACCCTTGCCGCCGCGGGTGCGTCTGCGCTCGCTTTTTCGCCCTGGATTGGTTTGGGTGTGGCGATGGTGGGTCTGCTGGTGATTGGCACCTACCGCTACAACATTAACCAGATCGCGTCCGAGGGCGATATTCAGCTGGTGCACCGCAAACTGGGTGCGCTGCCCTCGATTGTGATGGGTGCATCCTCGCTGATGGACTATACGCTCACGGTGGCGGTTTCGATGTCTTCGGCGTCCTCGTTTTTGGTGGCGCTGTACCCGCAGATTCAGGATTGGCGCACTCTCATTGCGGTGCTGCTCATTGTTGCCCTGACGCTGTTTGCGTTGCGCGGCGTGCAGCTGCTGGGAAAGATTGCGTACTGGCCGCTGTATGTGTTCTTGGCGCTGTTGGGGGTCACCCTCATTGTGGGTTGGATTCGTGCCGCTACGGGTACTCTGCCGCTGGCTGAATCGGCGACCTACGTGATTGTCCCCGAATACCAGGATCATGCCATGGAAGGCTTGGCGTTGATGCTGCTTCTGGCGCGTTCTTTCTCCGCCGGGTTGGTGGCGTTCTCGGGTGTTTCTACGATTTCTAATTCGGTGAAGTATTTCCGCCGCCCGAAGAAATATAATGCGGCGGTTACCATGATGCTGATGGGCCTGATTACTTCGGTCCTGCTGGTGAGCCTGCTCGGTTTTGCGGCGGCAACCCGCGTGCACATGGTGCACGATACGACCCGTTTCTTGTTCATTGACGGGCACACGCCGGGGGAGTACTTCCACCAGAAGCCGGCGCTGTATCAGGTGGCTTTGGCGATTTATCAGGGTGTTCCGTTCTTCGCGCAGCTGCTGGTGTTTGCCACGGTGGGCGTGCTGATTATCGCCTCGCTGACTGCGTTTACGGGCTTCCCGGTGATTGCCTCTTCGCTGGCTGATTACCAGTACCTGCCGGTGTTCTTCCGCAGTGTGGAATCGCGCGGCCTGTATGCGAACAGTGTGCTGGCGCTGTCTGCGATTTCTGTTTTCCTCACCACCGTTTTCGGTTCGGACGTGTACTCGCTGATTCAGCTGTACATTGTGGGCATGTGCCTGTCCATGGTGCTGGTGCAGCTGGCGGTGGTGCGCTACCGCATGCGCCTGCTACGTGTTACCTTGGCGCAGATGCCGCGCCGCGCCCTGTTGCGCGATATTGCGGTCTCAGCGGTGGGTGTGGTCGTGACCGCCGCGGTGCTGGTCATCGTCGTGGTGACGAAGTTCGCCGCCGGTGCGTGGCTCTCCCTTGGAATGATTGCCCTGATGGTTGGAGGTATGGTTGTGACTCGCCGCCACTACGATGCGGTGGATGCCGCCCTGGACATCCCCCTGAACGCCGAATCCGTTGCAGATGTGGCGGCCCTGCCGTCGCGCGTGCACGCCATCGTGTACGTGGAGCGTGTGCGCCGCCCGGTGGTTCGTGCCCTCTCCTATGCGCGTGCCGGTCGCCCCTCCACCATTGAGGCGCTGACGGTCAATAATGACCGCGCCGCCCTGGAAATCGTGAAGAAACGCTGGTACGCCCTCGGCATTCCGGTGCCGCTATCGGTCATTGATTCGCCGTACCGTGACACGGTGAACGCTGTCGTTTCGTACATTCGCCGCCGCCGCAAGAAGTCACCCCGCGATATTTTGGTCGTGTACCTGCCGGAATTCGTGGTGCAGCACTGGTGGCAGCGTCTTCTGCACCGCCGCACGGTGCGCCGCCTCAAGCGGGCACTTCTGCACGAGCCGGGCGTCATGACCGCAACCGTGCCCTGGGCGATGCACGAGGATGAGGTGTATGATGAGATTTTTGATCAGCGTTTACACGGCGAAGAATCAACGGTAGAAGCAGAGGACCAAACGGCAACTGTCGCCCCGAAGATTACTCGTTCTGCCGGTGGCGGCCGTGAACTGATTCAGAGCAACCGCCACGCGGTGTACCGCGGCCGCCTGCACGAAGCGGACGCTGTGGCGCGCGAGAAGAAACGCCAGCCGTAATAATCGCCTGGTACCCAGAAACCGGTACCCAGCGCCCAGAAATAATTGCTCGGTGCCCAGCCCGGTCAATTGCCCTGCAACTTTGCTTGAGCACCCCGCATAGCGCCTGGACTTCGTCCTTTATGCTCTGTTCGGTAGGGTTTGCGGGGCGTCGGAACCGGAGTAAAGGTACAATCCGGTGTAAAATAATTCACATTAAGTGATTCTTTAGGAGACAATGCTGTGACTCACACTGCTACCACGCCTGCCGCCTCCAACAACGTAGACGGATACAGCGTCGGGCAGACCCTCACCGTCACCTGTGAGGCACCCGCGCACGGCGGCGCCTTCGTAGCGCGCACCGAACAGGGCGTCATCTTCGTGCGTCACGGCATCGTCGGCGAACAGGCAGAAGTGCGCATCACCGCAATCGGACCCAAACGCCGCTTCTACTTCGCAGACGTCATCTCCGTACCCGTACCCTCCCTGGCACGCCGCCCCCACCCCTGGATCCAGGCGGATGCGCTCGCCACCGAAGAGGAACGCGCCGCAGCAACCGGCGTACCCGAACTGCTCGGTGGCATGGAATACGGCCACATCAGCCTGGCTGAGCAGCGACGCTACAAGACCGATATTGTCCGCACCCAAATCAACCGACTGGGCGGCCTGCCCCTCGAATCGCCCCTGCTGACCAACCTCATCGTTGAAGAGCTACCCCTGCGCGACAACAACGAGGGCCTGTCCTGGCGTAGCCGCGTGCGCTATAACGTGACCAAGGTCCGCACCCAGCCCGGCAACGAATCTGACAGCCAGAAGAACAGCGGCAAGAAGAGCCCCGCCGTCACTTGGCGCATCGGCATGCACCCCTACCGCGCCTCCCAGCCCGTACCGGTCATCGACTTCCCCCTCGCCGCACCCGAACTACGCAACCTGCAGCTCGAGAAACTGAACCTGCGCGGCGTACGCGAAGTTGAGGCGACCGTCTCCTCCCGCGGCAGGATCCTCCTGCAGTTCATCGTCGACCCGCGCTTCTCCATCGAAGAAGTCGCCCACGACATCGAACAGCAGGCAGCCGACGCCTGGGGACTGCTCGCCAAGCGCAAAATCTCCCTCTTCTTCACCCCGCAGCCTACCTCCAACGGCAAGCCCAAGCGCGGCCGCCCCGGCTCCGCCCACAGCCCCTACCGCCGCGTACCCGAAGGCGACCAGCTGCTCGGTGCGGGCCTGCGCTCCGTCACCGAAGAAGTCACCTTCGGCTCCCGCCGATTCAGCTACCAGGTGTCCGCCGGCGGCTTCTGGCAGATTCACCGCGCCGCCCCCTCCACCATGGTCGGAACCATGCTCACCATGCTCCGCCCGCAGGAAGGCGAATGCACCCTCGACCTGTACGCCGGCGCGGGCCTGTTCACCGCCGCGCTCGCGGATGCCGTGGGTGCAACGGGTACCGTCGTCAGCATTGAGGGCTCCCCGGTGACCCATAAGGACGCCCGCTCGAACTTCGCGCCGGATGGCTGCTCCCGCACCGAGAACTCGGCGAACACCCGCATTGAGGTGATTCGCGGTGACGTGGCACGCCACCTGGTGGACCTGAAGACCGCCCTTGAATTTGGTGAAATCCCCGCCATTGATGCGGTGGTCCTCGACCCGTCCCGTGAGGGCGCGAACCGAACCACCCTGGAACGCCTGGATGCGCTGGACCCCAAGCGTATTCTGTACGTGGCGTGCGACCCGGCATCCCTGGGTCGTGACACCGGTATTTTGCGTGAGCTGGGTTGGGACATGGTGCAGCTTCGGGCGTTTGATATGTACCCGAATACGCATCATGTGGAGTCTGTGGCGCTTTTTGAGCGTGCCCCGGCGAAGCCTCGTCCGCGCCGCCGCCGCACCACGTAGCGCGCGGCTAGCCGCCGTCACAAAGAGGCAAATAACCGTAGTGTTGGGCGGGCTGGACTGTTCACCAGCCTGCCCACTAGGGGTTATTTCAGGCTGTTTTCGCTCAACCCGGTGCGTCTTGCTCTGCGGGCGCATAAATCTGCTTTTTGGCACCGTAAACGGTAGAATCATTGAAGAACCAACGCACGGAATGAGCCGTGCCCCGACCTTGAGGAGTGTGGGTGTATGTCCGCTGAAAACGCATCGCCGCAGGAGGAGACCCCGAATAGCGCCGCCGGTGGCGCACCCACCGCAGACTACAGCCTTGGCGATGGCGCCACCGCTAAGTTGCTCCCGGGTATTCAGTCTCCGGCGGATCTGCAGAACCTCAGCTACGAGCAGCTGGAGGAGCTCTCTAAGGAGATCCGCCAGTTCATCGTGACGAACGTGTCGGCGACCGGCGGTCACCTGGGCCCGAACCTGGGCGTTGTGGAGCTGACCCTCGGCATTCACCGTGTTTTTGAATCTCCCAAGGACGAGATTCTTTTCGACACCGGCCACCAGTCCTATGTGCATAAGCTGGTGACTGGTCGTCACGCGTTTAAGACTCTGCGTCAGAAGGGCGGCCTGTCGGGTTACCCGGATCGCGGCGAGTCTAAGCACGACATTATTGCTTCTTCGCACGCCTCCAGCTCGATTTCGTGGGCTGATGGTATTTCTCGCGCGCACAAGCTCAACGGCGAAGATGACCGCTACACCGTGGTTCTCATTGGTGACGGCGCGCTGACCGGCGGCATGGCGTGGGAGGCAGTGAACAATATTGCGGCCGACCGCACCCGCAAGGTCGTGATTGTGGTCAACGATAACGGCCGCTCCTACGCGCCGACCATTGGTGGTTTCGCGAACCAGCTGTCTGAGCTCAAGCACGGTGTGCAGCAGCAGGTGGATCGTGTGCGCCTCGATCACCGCTATGACAAAGCCCTGGATGCGGTGCGTATTGGCCTGCAGCGTGGCGGTCCCGTCGGCCAGATGGTGTACCGCGGCCTGCACGGCATGAAGGCGGGCATTAAGGACGTCGTCGTACCCAAGGGTATTTTTGAAGACCTGGGCATGAAGTACGTGGGCCCCATTGACGGTCATGACCAGCAGGCTGTGGAGAACGCACTGACCGCGGCAAAGAACTACGCTGGCCCGGTGATTGTGCACGCCATTACCGAGAAGGGCCACGACTACGCGCCCGCCCGCGCGAATGAGGACGACCAGTTCCACGCGGTGGGTCAGATTGACCCGCTGACCGGTGAGGATGTCTCTGCCAGCACCTCCGAGTCGTGGACCGGTGTCTTTGGCCGCGAAATCGCAGATATTGCGGATGAGCAGGAGAACATCGTCGGTATTACCGGTGCGATGCTCATTCCCGTGGGTCTGCGCGAATTCCAGAAGCGCCACCCCGAGCGCGTTATTGACGTGGGTATCGCTGAACAGCACGCCGTGGCGATGAGCGCCGGCCTGGCGTACGGCGGTATGCACCCGGTGGTTGCCCTCTACGCAACCTTCCTGAACCGCGGCTTTGACCAGCTGCTTATGGACGTTGCCTTGCACAAAGCGGGCGTGACCGTGGTGCTGGACCGCTCCGGCATTACCGGCCCGGACGGCGCAAGCCACCACGGCATGTGGGATTTGGCGATGCTGCAGTTCATCCCGGGTCTGCACCTGGCGGCTCCGCGTGATGGCGCGACCCTGCGCGAAGAGCTGCGTGAGGCTGTAGCTATCAACGACGCACCGACCGTGATTCGCTACCCGAAGGGCTCCGTGGGCGAGGACATTCCCGCCCTGGAGCGTCGCAGCGACGGTGTGGACGTGCTGGCACGCACCGGTGAACCTCACCCGGAGACCGGTCAGCGTGACGTATTGTTCGTTGCCGTGGGCGCTATGGCTCGTGTGGCTCTGGAAGCTTCGAAGGTGCTTGCCGCCGAGGGTATCCAGTCCACCGTTGTTGACCCGCGCTGGGTGATGCCGGTGCCCTCTTCGGTCATTGAGTTGGCTCGTGATCACCGCATTGTGGTGACCATTGAGGACGGCGTGCGTTCCGGCGGTGTGGGTTCGCACATCCGCCAGGAAATGCGTGCGGCTGGTGTGGATACCGCGCTGAGCGAGCTGGGTCTTCCGTCGGAGTTCATTCCGCACGCTTCTCGCGAGCAGATTCTGGAGGAGGTCGGCCTGACCGCGGAGACCATTATCAAGGATTTGCGTGCGCAGTTGGCTGGCGATAAGGTGCCGTTCGCTCGTGAAGAGGGCCAGAAGCCGCGTCACACCCGCTAAGCATGCCCGCTAAGTGGTCGTGTACCTGGATGTGCCGCCTGAGCTTCTCTCAGCAGCGCGCCGCAATAGCAGGTACTCTCAAAGACCTCTCGAAGGCAAACACAATATAGACAGCAAGAAGCCCTGCCCATCGATCGTGATGGGCGGGGCCTTGCTACACGTATTCTAAGCTGCCGGTTTTAGGAATTGTTAGTAGTGCCGCTGACGAAAAGCTTGCCGCCCTTCTCCTGCACCGGGTAGCTGGTCAGGGGTGCCTCCGCAGGGCCTTGCACGACCGAGCCGTCAGCTACAGCAAACTCGGAGCCGTGGCAGGGGCACACGATACGGTTGGAGTCCTGCACCTGCACCTGGCAGCCCTGGTGGGTGCAGACGGTGCTGAACGCCTTGTATTCGCCCGAAGACGGCTGGGAGACGATAACGGTCGTGGAGCCGTGGGTCAGACGTGCTGCCTTGCCCACACCCACTGCGGAGGCGGAACCTACCTCAACGGTGCCTTCGGGTGCGGTGACTGACGAGTCACCTTCAGCGCAGGAAGCGAGCAGCGCACCGGATGCGACGGCACCGGTGATAAGGGTTGCGCGGCGGGAGAAGACGCGCGCAGAAGATTCAGCCTCTGCGGTAGCCGCTGCGGTGTCGACTGCGTTAGATTCAGTTGCGTTAGATTCGACGGCGGCAGATGCAGTGGGGGAGGCGCATGACTTCTGAGAGCGGCAGCATCCGTTAGGTGCGGGCATGGTGGTTCCTTTCGTGTACTCTCTCCACCCTATGCCGGTTTGGGATAAAAATCGAATGAGAGCAGGCTAAGCTTGGTTCGCGATTGCTCCCGCGGCAAAACCCGCAGCACACTCCCGAGACAAACTCCCGGGGCACGCAAAATGCCGGTCGGGCGGTCGCATCAGCAACACACCCAACCGGCACACGTCTATTTGGCGTTAGTGAAATCTACCCCAGGTGGCGGGCAAAAATCGGCGCAATCACGGGCGCAACCAGACCCGTCTGCCAGGAACGCGCACCGTACTCGGCGAGTGCGTCCCGCAGGGTCTGCTCATCGAAACGAGCCGGCGGCTCCCAGCAGAGGCGGCGAACGTAATCGGTCGTGATCAGGTTCTGCGCCGGAATGGTCAGCTTCTCAGAGAGCTCATCAATTGCCTGACGAACCTCGGTGAACAGCACCAAGTTTTCGGGGCGCTTGGACTCCCATGCCTTCAACGGCGGCGGGGCAGTCGACGGCAACGTGAACGGCACGGCGTTCTCACCGCGTGCCGCCGCGGCAATAGCACGCACCCAGCGCGGGCCCTCACGACGCAAACCGCGCGTCTGAAAACCGGGAATCGCCATGACGGCGGGCACGTTACGCGGCATGGTGCGTGCCGCCTCCACAATCGCAGAATCGGGCAGCAGACGCTTCGCGTCAACGTCCTTCTTACGCGCCAGCGAGTCACGCTCAACCCACAGGTTACGCAGCGCCGTCAGCTGCTTGACCGAACGCAGCATCGTGCGGCCCTTCGTCTTACGCCAACGCTCCGGCTGATCCGTAGGATCCTTCACCGGGGTCTTGCACAGGTACTCGAACTCCTCCAGGGCGTACTGCAGCTTACCCTGCTGGCGGAGCAAATCCTCCAACGCGTCACGCAAATCAATGAGCACGTCAACGTCCAGCAGCGCATAGTTCAGCCAGGACTCCGGCAGGGGGCGGCGCGACCAGTCTTCCTTCGAATGCTTCTTCGCCAGCTTGTAGCCGAGCATCTCCTCAACGGTCGCGCCCAGGTTCACGCGCTCCAGACCGGCAAGGCGCGCACCCAGCTCCGTATCAAACAGACGGTTCGGGCGCATACCGAGCATGTCCAGGCTCGGGAAATCCTGAATCGCGGCGTGAATAACCCACTCAGCATCCGCCAGAGCATCGTTAATAATGCGCAGATCCTTGAACGCCTCAGGGTCAATCAGGTACAGCTGATCTTCACGCTTAAGCTGCACCAAAAAGGCACGCGAACCGTAGCGGATGCCCTGGGCGCGCTCCGTATCAACAGCCACCGGGCCGGACGCCGCCGCCAACTGCTCAGCGGCACGACGCAGACCGCTCTCAGTGGTGATAAGAGTCGGAATCGGAGAGGAAGGGGTCTCCAGAGGAACAACATCCGGAACTTCGATACCGTGAAGGGTCAGCTGAGGGGTGCCTGCGGCATTCTGTTCAGCTGCGGTACTCATGCACTCAATCCTTTTCCTCTGTCTGGTTCGACGCGCCCACACGATGCGCCAATGCACGGGTAGGCGTACGCCCGAGCAAATACGAGCCCGGGCGGGGTGGCGTGCCCGCGAAGGCACTACGCCATTCTACCCGCCCGAGCTTAAAGCCTCGAATTTAGAGAGGCTCACAATAAGGGGTTCACCGGTGTGCCTGCCGGGGTCTATTCGGTGGATTCCGCCTCGTCAACCGGGGTATCGCCAGGCTGTGCTTCACTAGCTGGGGTCAGCGTCAGACACACCGAATTAATGCAATACCGCAAATCCGTCGGAGTCGGGTAGCCCTCACCCTCAAACACGTGACCCAGATGCGAATCGCAGGCGGCGCAACGCACCTCCACACGGCGCATACCGAACGTTGTGTCCTCCAGGTAGCGCACACGGTCCTCAGCCAGCGGCGCGAAAAACGACGGCCAACCACAATGCGAATCGAACTTCTGATCGGAACGGAACAGCTCCGTACCGCAGGCACGGCAAGAATACACACCCTCCGTGTGGGTGTTCCAGTACTCACCCGTGAACGCGCGCTCGGTGCCGCCCTCACGCAGAACAGCGTACTCTTCAGGCTTGAGGACTTCACGCCAGTTCTTGGCGATAGCACCCACGCCGGGTAGCGAGTTGCCCATCATGACTCCTTCACTTTGCTCTCATACCCAGGCTCTTACAGCTCACATAACGCCGCGGCAGGGTGGATTATTCCCGCTACGCGCGGATATCAGCGTACTTGCCGTTGGTGAGCTTCAGCAGGTCGTCCGGGGCGAGCTCAACATCCAGGCCGCGCTTACCGCCAGAGACCATAATCGTGTCAAAAAGCTGCGCAGACTCATCCAGCAGGGTGGGGGAGGGAGTCTTCTGACCCAGCGGAGAAATACCGCCCACCACGTAGCCGGTGCGGCGCTCAGCGACCTTCGGGTCGCACATGGAGGCGCTCTTCCAACCCAGCGCGGCGGCGGCAGCCTTAATGTTCAGCTTGCCGGATACCGGCACGATCGCGACGGCGAAATCCTTCTCGTGCACAATCAGCAGGGTCTTGAACACCTGCTCCTCGGAGGCGCCGAGGTTCTTCGCGGCCTCTTCACCGAAGGAGGTGACGCCCTCAACGTGCTCGTATTCACGTATCTGGAAGGGGGTGTTCGTCTCGGTCAGCAGTGCCACGGCGGCGGTTGCTGCGCCGCTCTTCTTACCTTTAGTTTTCTTAGCCATAGACACCATTTTACGTAAGTCACCATCCGCTGTGGGGTGGGTTTGCGGGGCCGCTGCCGGTTATGAGGCGGGGCACGGATGAGTGCCCCGGCAAGCCTGCGCTGATACCTACCTACCTGTGTGCCTATGCGCCGAGAAGCCACATGTGTTTCGAAAAGCCACGAAAGAAGTGGCTTCTCGAAACACATGTGGCTTTTCAATGAGGCTATTTCACGGAACAGATAGTCGCCAGCTCAGACGTAATTGATGATTTCCCACTTTTGCCCGTTGTGCTTCATTTCGAATGTGAAAGTGTCATCGGGTTTATCGTTATTGGTCCAGGCTTCCCACTTCCCGTCAGGTTCAACGAAGATTTCACGATCCCATTCACGCTGGGCCTTCAAGAAGTAGGTTTCTCCGTCATCTGACCAGGGGCTACCTTCGATGAGAAAATGATCAATGCCGTCGATAATCCAGCCACCGCGTTGATAAAGCTCTTCTGCATTTTTGTATTCCTCTAATTCACGTTTGAAGTTCGGTGAAATGAATTCTCGTGCCTTTGAATAATCGCCAGTTTGAGTGCCGTAGTTTCCCCATTGAACCCATGCGTCAAATGTTTTGCGTAGGCCTTCCAACGACTTTTCGTTGTAGCCTTCTTCGGGTGCGGTGGGTTTCGGCACGTTCTGGGCGGGACCGTACTTATCAGCAGGGCGATACTCGCCGTCGGGCGCCTTTGAACCGCCCGAGTAGCCTCGGATTGTAGACGGGGTGGCGCTCGCCGAGGGAGATTCAGAAGCTGCTGTAGACGCCGAAGCGGTTTCGCTCGGCGCGGCGGAGGCGGTGGCTGCCGCATCGGTAGAAGCCTGCTGACCGCACGCCGCAAGCAGGGCACTTAAGCCCAGCATCGCTCCGCCGCTCAGCATTGCTCGGCGAGTCAAAATAACGGAAGTCATGGAAGTAAATTCCTCGTATCGGTGTGAAGTGTGAATAGAGGGGCTGGCCAGAAACCGGAAGACTAACCAGCCGTACAGCTAAAACTACTGAACGATTCCTTGCTTACGGAGCTCTTCATTTGGGACATACCCAGTAAGAGACCAATGTCCATTCTTATACCTATAACGGAACATGAAGGTTTCATTCTCGCGATGGGTGTTTTCTTTCTCTTCCCAGCTTCCATCCGGATTGATATACATTCCATAAGTCCACAAACGCTGAGTAAGGACTGAATATTCTTTAGTTTTTTCGTCGTACATTAGATTGCTTTCAGCTTTATAGTCAGAAAGTCCTTCGACGACCCAGCCCCCTTGCTGATATAAATCTTCAATGAAATCGAAGAAATTGATACCAATCTTAAAAGTGTCTTCAACGTACGCGCGGGCGTAGTGCATGTCGCCGGTCTGAATTCCGTAGTTACGTGCTTTGACCCAGTCGCTCATCATGCCTGCAAGACCGTCAAAGGTCTCAGGGTACTGCTGTCGTTCTGGAGGCCTAGGGACGTTCTGAGCAGGGCCCTTCGCATCTGCTTTGCGATACTCACCATCGGGGGCTTTAGAACCGCCCGAGTAACCTCGGACAGTAGACGGGGTAGTGCTCGCCGAAGGTGACTCAGATGCCGCTGCAGATGCGGAGGCGGTTTCGCTTGGCGTTGCGGAGGCGGTGGCCGCCGCCTCGTTATTAGCATGCTGACCGCATGCCGCAAGCAGAGCACCCAAGCCCAGCATCGCGCCGCTACCCAGCAGGGTACGGCGGTTCAAAAGATGGGAAGTCATGGAATTCTAATCCTCGTATCGGTGTGGTGTGTGAATAGGGGGGGCTGGTTATAAACCGGAAGACTAACCAGCCGCAAAACAAAACCTGGCTGCTGAGAAGCCACATGTGTTTCGAAAAGCCAC
>ENA-OWLE01000009-OWLE01000009.1-metagenome-genome-assembly--contig:-NODE-9-length-36220-cov-4.843467_pt1 | contig 36220 bp, 28 predicted proteins | sample MGYA00245345_ERZ651094 | MGnify/ENA primary metagenome ERZ651094 (study PRJEB26857, sample SAMEA4031770) | metagenome | biome: human; feature: oral; material: saliva | place: Philippines | collected 2014 | study... | reverse complement strand
GGGTATCTACCTGGGTGACGGTAAGATGATTTCCGCACTTAATCCGTCTGAGGGCACCATGATTCACTCTGTATCCATCATGTCTGTTGATGGTTACTACACTGCCCTCTAAAATAAGTTCATAAAGCTTCAAAACAGAAACACCCTTCTAAGGTGCTGGCACCAATAGTGCCAATACTTTAGCGGGGTGTTTTTGTATGTATTTGCCTGTGGTGCATGGTGATATGTTGTATACATATATTGGATACTACTATAGGTGAGTGATACCTTATGGGTTTTGTGTACCCTGTCACTGATAACGCCCAACTAGCTTTTGCTGAGATTCTTGAGAGTGGCGGCATTGTAGTGCCTGCTATTTCTGATGGGTCTACTACGTGGAAGCTTCGCGTAACTGACCATATTATCTACCTTGCGAATGTTGGACCGAAAGCCCTTCTAGAAGCTGAAAGTAGTGAACATAAGTTCCTTCTTGATGTCAGTTACACACAGTGGCTTATCGCCGCCGCACGATATGTCGCGCAACACATTCACCGTGGCAAGTCAGACTATGGTGGCAATGATTATTTCGGTGGTCACGTAGAGTCTGTTGTTGAGCGTGTCTCAAATAACGGTGGTAGCACTAATGCGGTTATCGTAGCTTATCTTCATGATGTTCTGGAAGATAGTAACCTGAATCCGGGGGAGTTGGAGAAGGTTTTCCCACCCCGCATTGTTGAGGCTGTTAGCCTACTGACTCATGAACGCTCAGATGAGCAGTACTACGAATACATGGAACGCCTATCCAAGAATCCCCTCGCCTTCGTTGTGAAGGTTGCAGAGGTGGAAGATAACCGCGATGTGACTCGCCTGCGTGAAATCACTGATAAGGATGCTTGGCGACTCGCGAAGTATGATTATGCGGCGCGGTTCCTAGCCGATAAGGTTTCCTAACCTTCCACTTAATAACAGCTATAGTATGTGTAGACCCAGAAAACATGGTCTTCACACAACCCCACACCCTGGGGTTTCCATCAATAAACTTTAAACTATTGGAGTTTTTAACAACTATGAACGTACCCCGTAAGTCTAAGCCCCTAGTAGCTCTCACTATGACCGGTGTTTCCCTGGCAATGCCTGTGGTCACCGCTACCCACGCATTTGCCGCTGAAACCCCTGCTGTAGCACAGGGTGCTAACCAGAACCTTGCAGGCGCAAGCCTGAAGGTGACCGGTGGTGAAGGTGAGGTTCAGACCCTCACTAATGGACGTACTGGCGTTACCCGCCAGGTAACCCTCACTATCCCCAATGCTGATGGTGCTCTCAAGGCGGGTCAGACCACCAGCGTTGAGCTTATCCCGACCCTTTCTAGCGGTTCCCAGGGTAAGCAGAATAATGCAAACTTGACTTTTACGCCTGAGATTAAGCAGGTTACTAATGCTGAGGGTAAGGTTATTGGCACCATTTCCCCGACCCCTGGCAATTCCCGTTCGTTGGACATCACTTGGACGGATGAGATTACAAAGAGCCCGCGTGACATTACCGCAAGCTTCACTGCCCTCATTACTGGTCTAAATGACGAGAAGGTACTGAAGACCTACGACCTGAAGTATAAGGCAACCGGTATTGGTGAAGTAGACGGCGGCAAGATTAACCTGAACCCCGCTCTTACCCCGACTGCATACATTCCGGTTGGTGGCGTTTGGTACGGTGGTGTCGGCAATGAGGTTTGCGGCGTAAATGACGCTTTCCTCAAGGGACAGACTGCGCCTCATGGTGTCGTCAAGGGTGGCACCTATGAAATTGAGCTCACTGTAAATAAGGCTGACCAGCTTTTCCGTATCGGTCAGGATGGCGCTGATAACTGGCTCAAGGAGAATCCGAACTTCGTAGTAACCCCCACTGTCCCAACGAAGATTGTCGATAACTATTATTACCCGCTCACTGGCGCTGAGCTTGCGCAGTGGGGTAAGGATAACCCTGAGCTACGTAAGTACTTCGTTGTCCAGAAGGGTATGGATAACAAGGCTTGGCTGAATGGCACCTATGATGTAGCTACCGTGGGTGACGACTTCTACGTGCGTGCCGCTACAGGTTCTTACACTAACGCTATTTCAGGTGAGATGGAAAAGAATGGCGTAACTGAGCCTCTGGTCACTATCGACTGGGATAAGTCCACTTCAGATAAGCTTGTCCTCAAGTACACCGCACTATACGATGGTCAGGCGTTCGGGTTCACTACTGCTTCCGCTGATAAGAACAACCCGAGCTCTTGGGGTGCGGCGGCAGACGCTAAGAACCACCGTTGCGGCGACGTTCAGCTGACCGCTGAGGCTGTGCGCGCAAAGAGGACTATTTTCACCTTTGACATTAACACTTATCGCACTGACGTTGATGGTCGCCCTCGTACAGGTGGCTCCCCCGCATACGGCACCTACAACTACGCGAATAGCTCCGCTGAAGCCGTTGCCCTCCCGAAGGACGGCAATGAACAGAAGTCGGGTCCCTATGGTGTTCCGCTGGTTGCCGATTTGATGGAGAACTCTTCAACTGTCCACCCTTACACTATTGATAAGAGCAAGACTGTCTTCGCCACTACCGAGGGTGCAACCATTTCTGAGGATGGTAAGAAGATTGTTGTTCCTGGCAAGGCGACCATTACTATCGACGCTAACGGTGTCGCAACTGCCGTCCCCGAGAAGGGCTTCAGTGGTACCGTGGTAGTTAATTACAATGTCTTTGACACTGGTAATGCCACGACTCAGGTTCCGTCTACCGCGACGTTCACTTGGGCTAAGCAGTCTAGCTTGACTGTTGCACCGGCAGAGAAGACTGTTCTGGTGAATAGTGAGAAGTCGCATACTCTTGACCCGCTGGCTACGGCTAAGGTCGATGGTAGCACTATTGATGCTTCTACTTTGAAGCTTGGTGTTGGTGACGGCGCTACTTCTTACAAGTTCGCTGATTCTGGCGTGACTGCTAAGGTTGTGGACGGTAAGGTAGTGTTTGAGCACCCGCAGAATATTGTTGGTGATTTCACTGTCCGTTACGTCGTTTCGACTGCTGATGGTAAGCAGGCTGAGTCTACTGTGACTCTGCATATTCAGCCGGTAAACACTGCGATTGGTATTGTCACTAAGATTAATGGTGAGGATGCTAATACTCAGCCGGTGAATCTGAAGGTTGGCGAGAACGGTGTTGCTACCGGTAAGGTCACTGTTGAGCTGACTAACACCACTGATTCCACTATTACTCTTAATGAGTCTAACCTGACTGTCGCTAATATTGACGGCGGTAAGGTTGCTCTTCCGGCTGGATTTACTCTTGCGCCGGGTGAGACTAAGACCCTTGAGATTGGTGACGTTTCGGTTAAGTCTGGTGAGACTGTTCAGGTTGAGTACAAGGCTACTCAGACTGCTAACATCTTCAAGAGCTGGGACGGCACTAAGGTTGCGGGTACTGTTGGTTCCGCGCAGGCTGTGACTGACCCGGCGTTGGCTAAGGCTGAGGTTGTTTCTGAGGTTCCGAGCAACCCGCCTGTCGTGGAAGAGAACCCGGAGGCTACTTTTGTGGCTCCAAAGGCTAACGATGATGGTTTCAAGATTGATAGCGATAACCCGACTATCCTTCAGGATATTGCTACCAACGACATTGGTGGTAAGCTGAACAATGCTGATGACCCGCTGGATGTTAAGACTATCCGTTTCCTTGATGAGAAGGGTAACCCGGTTACCGAGCGTTCTTTCCCGGAGGGTACCTACAAGGTAGATGAGAACGGTACCGTTACGTTTACCCGTACCGCTGGTTACAAGGGTGACCTGCCCTCTGTTGATTATGTAATCAGCACTGTTTCCGGTCAGACCGCGCAGGCTAAGATTACTCTGATTAACGAGTTTAAGGAACAGCCTGTAGAGCCTACCCCGGAGGCACCTAAGCCTTCCGAGCCGAGTAAGCTTGTTGAGGCTAAGACTGGTCACACTGCTGACCCTGTTGTTAATCCGGCGGCTCTTGGTGGTATGCTGATGGTTGTTGCGGCTGGTGCTGGTGTCGCTGTTTCGCGTGCCGCACGTAAGCGTGACGATTCTTAGCATGTCAGTTGGCTAAGTTAGCTTAGTCCCTTGCTTTGGAGGGGGTGTAAACATTTATTGTTTGCGCCCCCTCTTGTGTTTGCTATGTTTTTGGTAAGCCTGTTTTTGGGCTTGTGTTTTTGTTTTTTCTGAAAGATGGGAATTGATTTAAAGGTGAAGATGTCCCCGAAGAAGGTCGGGCTTGCAACTCTTGCATCCCTGTCAATGGTGAGTGGTGTAAGTATTGCGACTGCCGCGAATATTACCCCCTCGACTCCTAAGCCTGATTGTGTTACTAGTACGTTCCGCCCTGAGTTTAAGTGTCCTGATTGGGCTGATGAGTTTAATGGTACTGAGGTTAATACTGCTTTCTGGAATGTTTATAATGGCTATTCGGAAGCTAAGCAAGACCCTTATGGCCGTTACACTAAGGATGCCGTGTCTGTGAAGGACGGTAAGCTTCATTTGACGACTAAGGTCGGCGCGAATGGGCAGAAGGGTAATTCTGCTGAGATGACCACGAATAATAAGGTGGCGTTTGAGGATGGGTACTGGGAGTACTCGCTAAGCTACACGGGATATGGCCATGTTGGTGGCTACCTGTATGGTAACGGTAATGTTGCTGGGCCTCAGCTTGGAGAAGTGGACGGTTTCGAGGCTTTTGGTGCGACCGATAATAGTACCCGTAGTGAAGCTGGTAAGAAGGAGAAGTTTCAGCAGGCGGATAAGAATCAGTCTGTGATTCACTTTAGCCAGGCGGCTATTGATGCTCAGAGTGGTAAGAAGACTACTCACACTAAGGCTGTTTGGCAGACTAATAAGGCACCGGGCGAGTCTGTTGTTGTTGGTATTTTGAAGAATAGTGACGGTGTGAAGATTTTCCGTGATGGTGTTCTTGTTGATGAGTTTAAGTCTAGTGACCCGAATTATGCTTTGACTTTCCCTGAAGGTCAGCCTTTGAATATGACTTTGACGGCTCGCGTGTCTAATGTTTATTGGGGTGTTCAGGATAACCCTACGGGTGGAATTTCGGTAGATTATGTTCGCCATTACCCGTTGGTTACTGCTGAACCCGAGCCTACACCTACTCCAGATGTAGAGTCTACACCTGAACCTACACCTACCGCACCCGAGGTGACTCCTGAGCCTACCCCGAGTGAAACTCCGGCACCTAAGCCTACTGAGGATAATGTTACACCTACACCTGAACCGGCACCTAGTGAAACTCCAACACCTACGCCTACGGTAGAGCCTACGGTGCCTGTAGTGACTCCTGAGCCTACCCCGAGTGAAACTCCGACTCCGGCACCTACTCCGTCTGAGTCTACCCCTGCGCCTGCTCCGACTACCCCAGTGGTTACTCCTGAGCCTTCGGCTCCTGTGACCCCGGCACCGGTTCCGAGTGAGACTTCTACCCCTGTCCCGGCACCTACCGTGTCTCCTAATGCTGAAGACCCTACGCCTAGCCCCGAGCCTACAGTAAGTGAGTCTCCTACTCCTACAGGAACACCTACTACTGAGGCACCCAAGGCTAAGGTAACACCTGCCCCTGAGCCTTCTAAGACTCCTGAGCCGCTACCTAGCGTGACGGAGGATGCACCGGCACCCAAGGTAACCCCTAGTGCTTCTGAGTCGCCTACAGGGGCGTTGAAGGACGTTTCACCTACGGCTGTGGCACCTAGCTCTGATACTTCAACACCTGTTAGTGATTCTGCATCGCCAGTAAAGCGTGTTGAAGCTAAGACTGGTCATGATGCTCAAGGTAACGCGATTGCTCTTGGTGTGGTTGCCGCTGGTCTACTCATTATTGGTGGTCTTGCGTTCTATATTCTTCGTAAGTCCAAGCACGACAGTGAACAAGAGTAGCTTTAGCTGATTTATGAGAGGAACCCGTTCCAGGTTTTCATTGACCTGGGCGGGTTTTTCTACGTCTAGATGGTATAATTAGATAATCACTCAGCTTGCATTATTGTTCTGGAAGGAAAATTTTTTATGAATACTGTAAACCCTGTTATTTTTCTTGTTGCCCACCTTATTCCTAGTGCCACTTCGGGTAGCTCTGCTTCTACTTTGGCTATTATGCCTGTGACTGGTGGTTCCCTTGACCCTGTTGGTGCGCTTTCGGTGCATAGTTCTTTGACGGGCAAGGTGATTGATGGTGTTTCTATTGTTGATTCGTGTACGGCTTTGAGCGAGTCTTACGGCGCTGTGGATTTCTGTCTTCTTGGGTGGGATACGGCTCGTATCCTCAATGTTCTACAGCGTGTTTTGCCTGATGTTCGCCGTCTTGTGGGTGAGCGTGTTATTGACATGTCTACTTTTGATAGTGTTTTGAGGACTATGCCTAATGGTGCCCCGTTTAAGGTTGAGCCGCCGTCTGCAAACTTGAAGCCTGGTGAGGCGTTGGATTATGTTCTGGATTTTTATAATTCTACGCTGGATTACTTGGCGGCTTCCCAGTATGAAGATGGAAGCTTGCATAGTGCCTCCTCTACTGTTTTGGGTGAGCCTACGAACGCCCCCGTGATTGGTATCGGTGGTAACCCTGAGCGTGTCGCTAAGCTTGTAGAAGCTTTCGGTGACGATTGGGTAGCTCTTGATGCTAATGATGGACTGTATGATGCTGTACTAGTTTTGAATCCTTACATTGTTCTTGAAGATGGTGCGTTGAAGCCTTTTACTGAGGCTTTCATTGAGGATTTCGATAGTTCTTGGAGTAACGCCTATAAGAACTCCTATGTTCAAGATTTCATGGAACGCCTAGATGTCGATGTTATTCGAGGTCTTATTGACGAGAAGGCGTGGTGTGGCATATTAGACTACCGCATCTGGGCTCTCCTTCGAGAAGGCAGGAAGGTTCTTGTTTCTAATGTACGTTTCCCTGATGAGGTAGATGTTATTCATTCAAAGAACGGTCTTTCTGTCCGGGTTGCATCTTCGACTAGTATCGAGCAGGGTGTGCCTGATGTTGCAGATAGCATCTTTGATATTCTAGTAGTAGATGACGGTTCGCCTAGTGGTTTGGAACAGCAGGCACGGAATATTGAAGAGCTAACTCGCTAATTTCTGTTATATGGTATACGCGGCACGCTATTTTCTTGGCGGTGCCGCGTGTTTCCAATTTTTGAAGATTGTAAGGATATTTTTTATGGTTCCATCTGAAGCCCACCACCCCACGGTTAGTGATTTGAATAACCCACAGGAGGATATTCGTTCCTTTATCCATAAGAGGGCGGATAAGCGTACCTACTCAGACAAGCTTCGAGAAAGTGAAGAGGCACGAAAGAGGAATACTCTTCCAGCACCTATAAGTGTTGCACCCGGCGACCTTATCCCACCCCCTAAAGGTCAATACCCTTTGCCGCCTGGTCACGCCGTCTTTTTGAAAGGCGCTGAACTTGGGGTAGATATTCTGTCTGACCGCATGTTTAAGATTGTGGCAAGCACCTACAAGGAGGGGCTGTACACCGAGGATGAGATTGATTGCTTCACCACAACCCCAGGTGGTAAACCGCCAGTTCTCATGTGGGATATTATTGATGAGTCGAGGATACCTGAATGGGCTAAGCCGAGGTTCTTTTACCCATCTGGAAATAAGCGCAAGAAGGCTAAGCCTGGTTTCCTGATTCCTAAGCTGTCACCTGAAGAGTCACCTGATGACAGTAATGTGACCACACCACAAGATGCTTACTTTTCAAACGATGCTGAGCTTTCAGATGAGCCGTTGAATGTCCCGTGGGCTAGTGATTCGTTTGACCGTAAGCTATTTATTCCTGGTCTGCATGGTCAGGTGGATGTCTATAAGAACAGGTTCCAGAAGCTATTGCCGCGTATGGATTCTGTAATCACGTTGGGTAATATGCTGAGGTTGGCACCGTTCCAAGAGTACGGCTCTAATGCTGATGAAGAGCCAATTAATATGTCGCCCACTATCGCGAACTTCACTCTATTTAAAGAGCTTATCGAAAATACACAAAATTCGGTGATGCCGTTCGTAAATATTATTGGCGCTAACGAGGTTGCTTACCTTAACCTGCCCAAAGAAGCCGCTGACAACTATTTGAAAGATTCACCCAACGGCACGAACTATGTTCGTGAAGGGTGGCTTACTGATGAGAAGGTAAGTAAAGCGGCGTTTAGGTATTATGTTGCTGTTGAGGTTGATGGTCGCCTCGTGACTCATGCTGGGCTTAGTTACGGGGAATGGGTGAACCTTGGGAAGCCACAGACCGCACGTGAAGCCGCCTACGCACTGAACATTAAGTACCTGGGAACCTTGTATCAGGGGCAATGTTACAGGCTAGGTGACGGTATCAACTATGCCGCTAACCCTATCATGGCGCACCCTATTGCTGAGGTTTACTCCTCTTGGATGAGCACGCCTGAGATTTGCCCATTCCCACAGATTCATGGCTCCATTTCCATGCGTGATTTGACTGGGCATGAGGTATCCAGTACGTATCTTCACCCAATGTTTTATGCAGAGAAGATGCGTTACCATCGTTGGGGGACTAGCATCACTTTGAAGGGGCAGTCTTTCTATGCGATTGAGGGGCCTCGTAAGTCGCTAGTTAAGCTCAGTGACTATCAGAGGGGGTACGGCACTTACACTCAGGCTGTTCATAAGCAGAACGCCTTGCCGTTGTATGCCCCTAATGTGCCGTCTGTTATTAGTGCTGATGGTAGTGTTATCTGTTAGTGTAGGTGACTGTAGCGCTATGGTTTCTTTGCCGCATTAGGCGGCACCCTTGCGCAAGGTTGCAGAGGGGTGTTTTACCTAACTTTTGTTAGGTTTAGAGGTAAAGAAAGAAGGGGGGCGGGTGCGTCTGGATAAAATACCAAACGCACCCGCCCTAGTTGTGTGGGGGTGGTGTTTATTTGGTTTTCGGTTCCGCGATTACTACAAAGTTGTCGTGGTAAGTCCAGCGTCCGTTTTGGTATGTGCCACGACAGGTTGCCATGAGTAGTTGCCGCTTACCCGTCTTAGATGTTATATTCCAACGCTTGCTCAGGTCTGATTGTGGGACTTTAGGTTCAATGCCGGTTACGACCCATTCCGTGAGTGTGCCATTGTGGTCTGTGGTGTAGACCGAGTTGCCTATCTTGCAGGCTGTGATAGCGCTCATGGGTGCGGCGGCGCCACTATCCCAATTGACGTGACCAACAAGTAGGGTGATGCCGCTTGTGCTAGTGAGGGGTGCTGAGTCTGTGTATACGCCGATTCGGTAGGTTACTGGCACGTTGATTTCAGAGTATCCAGTCTTTGCATTATATGTATCACCCGTGTAGGTTAGTCCTGCATTGAACCCTACGTCTGGGATTCGTAGGGTCATGGGATTAATCGTATTCCAGTCAATATTTTTGGGCTGTTCACCAATGCCGGGGGTTGTATCCTCTGGTAAGTGTTCCATACCTTCCGGTTCAGGGGTGGGGGTCATGGTGGTAGAGATTTCCGGTTCCCGTGTAGCTTCCTGTGAGGGGGTTGCAGGACTAGGGGTGCTTGTTGCTTTGGCGGCGTTCTCTTCCTGAATCTTTGTAATAACACTTTCATTAGGTGCATTGAACTGTTCGCCACTTGCCTTGCTTTGCTGGTCTGTGAAGTAGTATGTTGCACCACCTGTGGCTAGACTTACACCTGCAATGATGCCTGAGTACATGAATAGCTCACGTCGTGACATTTTTTTCTTGTTGCTATTTGTGTTTTCGAGTGACATTACACTTCTTTCTAATGGGCGTTGTATAATATTATAAGCTCATATCTAATTTTAGCATACATACAAAATGTTGCACTTGACGAAAGGAAAAGTATGGTATCGGCGGGGAACGACCAAGCAAAAGCTACACACTACGGCAAGCGCCGCCCAGGTTACGGCTCAGAATATGGTGCCGTACCCACAGCGGAAGAAATTGTTAATTCGTTGGACAATAAGGGTATCGGCGACCTTCAATTCAGTGTTGAAGAGCTAGAATCTATCCTAGACGAGCGCGACCTAACGAACCTTCGAGTCCTAGCGGAAAGTATCGTGAAGGCAATGATTGACACACCGGCGGCAATTACTCGACAGTACGAGGCGCAACGCTACTACTATGCCGCACGATACGCTCACGAACGCGCCCTAGCCACCGCCCGCATTGAAATCCGTAACCGCGTATCCAGGGAAGGTAAGAAGCTTACCGAGAATGAGATTAAAGACCTGGCGGAACTTGAAGCTGATTCTACCAAGATTGACCTGGTTACAGCCGAAATTGCGCTACACGCGGCTAAGGCAGACCTGAGTATCGCAACAGAAATCGGTCGTGGTCTTAATATGGTTAGCACTATCGAGCGTGACATTTTGCGCACTACCGACTACTCAGCAATTCAAGCACGCTCCTCATTCAATGAGTCTGTGCGTCACGCAAACAAGAACTCTTAAAACACTAGCAACTACACAGGCAAGGAAACACCACATGGAAGACAAGAACCTAACCCCTCAGAACGAAACCCCTAGCGAACTACTGAATAACATGCGGGAAGGAACTACCGCTAACACTGATTCACGCGCCAACACCGAAGAACTAGATAATGTTCAGCCGGTCAATAATAAGCGTAAATGGGTTATCGGCGGTATTGCCGCCGCCCTATGCGCGTCACTTACTTGGGGCGGCTATTTCGCCTACAACAACGGTGTAACTTTTGAGAAAATCGCATCTTCCCTATCTGTCGTAAACACGAACTATCAGGTGACCGGCGGCTCTATGAACCCCACCTACACCGACGGGCAGATTCTCCATTTCTCCAATGGTGCCACCAATGAGGTTGCTAAGAATGAAATCGTTGTAGCTACCATTCCACAGGATTGGCAATATGGTACCGATGCTCACGGTGTGATGATTAAGAGGGTAGTCGCTACTGAGGGTGACACTATCTCTATTACCGCCGGTGCGCTCTACGTGAATGGTGAGCAGAAAACTGACATCAACACCACCTGTAAGACTGAAAGCAACTACTCTTATACTCTAAAAGCGGGTGAGATGTTCCTTGCGGGTGATAACCGTGAGAACTCGCTAGATTCCCTGAGTACTATGTGCATGGTGGAATCTCCCGAACCGACAAGCTACATTGTTCCTGTATCCTCCGTGAAGGCTCACGATAAGTCGCCGCAGGTGGTGCAGTCTTGAGCAGTGTCAAACCGCATAAGGTGAAAGTTAAGACTGTTAAACGTGAGCCTTTCAATCGTGTAACAGTCATTGTGGAGCCACATGCCGGGTTTAGGAATTACCTAATCCGCAAGCATGGCATGAAATACGAAGTTGGTTCCCCTACTACCATCAGCAATCTAGGTGAAGCTACAGGTTCCGACCTTTTTGGTGGCGTACACCTATACGTGATGAACTGTGATTCAAAGGAAGAGCTAGAGTCCGTCACACGTTCACTCAAGAAAGTTTCGGGTGAACCTTGGGGCGGTCTGGTTATCACAACATCTTCGACCCCTAAAGTGGTTAGTGGTATCCTGACCAAGCTAAAGAAGATGGGCTGTGAGATAGTTAAACCTGAAACAGGTAAAGACAGGTTCAGGAAGATTCTAGAATCAGCTGGTTTCTCGCCCTCCATCGTGTCTAAAGTGTCCGACTATGCGGGTGAGGAAATTGGGCACCTTGTACCCTTGCTAGAGTATGTAATTCCCATGAGCAAGCGTGACATTAGGCTGTTGAGCATGGAACAGGTTCAACCTTACCTACCCATGTCACCCGGCGAACGCGCACCTTGGGTTATCTTTGACGCTATTATCGACCGTAATATTCCGTTGCTTCTTCGAGCTATCGAACGTTCCAGCGGCGGTGTCGCCTTCCCTGTTTCCATCTTGAAATCTAGCGCACGTGAAGCGATGCACGCCGCACTCATCCTGACGGAGCACCCGAAGTACACGGCTAACGAGCTGGCTAAAGCAATGGGGTGTAACACCTTCGTAGCTAAGCCGCTCTTGAAGACTGTACAAAAGGCGGGGTTGTCACGTATAATTGCTATCGAATCCATACTAGGCAACTATCTACAAAACCCTGACCGAACATATAGTATGGACGAGTTGAAGGTACTCGCCTTGAAACTAGCTCACACCTAATCACACATTGCCGCCAGGGTAAAAGCACCCTGGCGGTTTCACCATCTTTGGAAGGCATACAAAATTGACTGACATCGAAGAACCGAAAGACAATAATACACCGCTACTTGCAGAAATCAGCACCCTATCACCCGCCACAGCCCTTGCAAGGCTCGCTGGTGAGCATGGCGATGGCACAGGCGGCGACATGTACCTTGGGTATGATTCCGCTCTTGAGGCGGCTAATAGTGCCGATTGTACTAGTCAGTTTGAGGCGCTTACCCGTATCCTTGCAGGCGAAAATATCTTTATGACAGGTGGCCCTGGAACTGGTAAGAGTTCTGTGGTTCATTTGGCGTGCCGTCTTTTTGATATGCATGGAATCCAGTATGAGGTTACCGCCCCTACGGGTGCGGCGGCAGAAAATATTGGTGGCTGTACTATTCACAGCCTCTTCGGTATTGATAAGCGTAAGCATGTGGACGACGTTACTGGTTATGTGTCGTACCTGTTCCATAAGTCTAAGCGGCTCAAGGAAATTGATGTACTCATTATTGATGAGGTTTCGATGGTGTATGGTCAGCTTTGGCAGGAGTTAGAGGAACGTCTGCGTCACATTCGCGGTAACAGCCTGCCTTATGGTGGTGTTCAGATTATTGCCGCTGGTGATTTTAATCAGCTCAAGGCTGTACCTGACCGTGATTTTGGTACACAGGAACATTATAAGGGCTTCCCGTTTGGTACTCCCGCTTGGGAATCAGCTAATTTCCGTTACTGCTATTTGACTACTGCTCACCGTGCTACTGACCCGGTTCTTGCCCGCATTATTAACCATATGTCGAATAACTCTTTGACTACTGAAGATTTTAATGCGCTGTCTTCTCGTACTATCACAAAGGAACGTGCGGAGGAGATGGATAAGTCTACAGATGGTGAGCCTACTATCCGTATTTATGCCCGTAACCGTGAGGTTGAAGAGCATAACGCGGTGCGTATCAAGGAGCTTCCGGGTAAGGCTGTTAAGTTCACTAGCTCGGCTAATTCTTTGACCCCGGTAGAGTCTTTGACCCCTACGCAGGCGGCACAGTGGAAGGCTCTCCGTTCGCGCTCTGAGATGCAGACCGCCCTGAAGATTGATGCGAAGGTTGTTGCTGACATGCCTACTGAAGGTTGGTTCATTTACGGTAAGAACTCAGCCGAGAGTAGTGTCAAGATTTCTAACGGCACTATGGGGTATGTTCGTGGGTTTGCCCGCCCTGAAAGCGATGACCGTTCAGTAGATGAGATTTACCGCTCTTCCGATGACATCCCGGAAGGCGAGAAGGTTTACCCTATCGTGGAGTTCATGGGCGAAGAGTTTATGATTCCTTACGTCTCTACTGTCCTTGAACGACCTGTACAGATTACCGAGAAGATGTGGGATAGTCAGCCTTTTGTGTCAGCACGTTTGTTCCCTCTGAAGGCTGGGTATGCGGTCACGACCCACAAGTCGCAGGGTCAGACCTATGATGGTGCTGTTCTTGATTTGTCGTCCGCTTTCGTGGAAGGCTTGGGGTACGTGGCTTTGTCTCGTGTTCGTAAGCTGGATACTGCATATATTCTGGGCTCGAATAACACTTCTTGGAAGGTTGATGTTGAGTCTGTGAAAATTATGCAGGCGATTAGGGCTTGGGCTAGTGAAGACACTAAGGCTTTCCGTGAGAATGTTAGTAACTATGAGGAAGCTTACCGCGCTTTTGTTATCATGGGAACACGAAACCAGGCTGACCTTTCCGACATTCCGCCGCGCATCATGCCCTCAGATATTGAGGCGACCGCCACGGCTAGTACTGTAGCTACTACTGTGAACTCTCAGCAGAACCTAGCTGGTCTTTCAAGGGATACACTGCGTAAGGCTTGGTCTGTTGTAACCAGGTTTACCCCTTTGTATGCTGGAACTGAACTTGAAGAATCATTCAATCAGCGTTTGCAGGAAATTAAAGCTACAGGTGATGCCGAGTTGTTGGTTTCCCTTATGGTAGATATGCTTGACGGTCACGGAAAGCTTATTAATCTTTAGAAGAAAGGTTCCCTACTTTGAGTACGGAAGAAACAGGCACCACAGAGTATGTTGTCGCCCATCTGTCAGATTTGCATCTAGGTTACCGCGATAGGGCTTCTATCCATCAGACTGGTATCGACCCTCTAGATGGTTCACCTATTCCGTTGCGTGAGCTTGACGGTTACAAGGCGTGGGATGCTGTTATTGATGGTGTTATCAGCGATAATGTAGATGCTGTGGTTATTGCCGGTGACATTGGGCATGAACCTAACCCGTCGGTGCGTGCCCTGAAGCACATGCAGGCTGGTCTGCTTCGTCTAGCTGAGGCTGGCATCCCGGTTCATAATATTACGGGCAACCATGACACGAACGACATTCGTGGTGATATTGCGTTCACCGAGCTATTGCACCGCCCTGACGTTGGTATCTACTCCCATTCGCAACCGTATAAGCTGTACCATTTGACAGATGATATTGCGCTACACATGGTATCCCACCACATGTACAGTGAAAATGTTGAAGTCATGAGTGAGGTAAACCCCCTTCCGGGTGTTGTCAATATCCTCACTACTCACGGTTCACTTATTGACCCGCTACTAAAAGAACGTATCAAGGTTCATGATACTGTTCGAGAGGTAGTCATTCCTGATTCGTTCTTGAATGCTGGCTGGGATGCCATGATGCTTGGACATATCCATGAGCGCGGGTATGTGGGTGACCCTAAACAGGGTATCTTTTATAACGGTAGCCTTATCCGGCGCGGGTTCTCTGACGCGGAGGGCAATATGGGGCGCGGATACACCCTATGGAAGTTCTCAATGAAGAACGGTGTTGTTGCTGGTGTCCGTCGCGAAGTTCGTTCTGTATGGCAGAGGCCTCAAGAAGATTTGCCGCCTATTGATGCTAGTGGGCTAGACTCGGTAACACTCACGGAGGCTATTCTGGCTAATCTACCGGGTGAAAGTATCGACTACGACCCTGAAACGGCACCTATTCTTCGCCAGAAAGTAATCGGAGCTGAACCAGCCGTGTTTGCGTCACGTGACCAGAGCGTTATTACCCATGCGTCAAGTCATGCTTTGTCGTATAGTTTGACCCCGCTGGCACCTAAGATGAAGCCAGTAACCTCAGATGGGGACTCGCTATCCGTTTCTGAAGCAATTTTGAAACCCGCCGGGCTGGAAGAGTCCTACCATGCGTGGGCTGATAAATCGCAGACTTTGAATAGTGTCACGGATGAGGAAATGCGCCGTATTGCATACAAGCAAGGTGCAGAGTATTTGAGGCGTGGCATTGAGAAAGTGTTTGAGAGTAACCTGTCAGCCTGATATAATTTGATTTTATAGAGTGCTTCAATATATAATTGAAGGTACCAACGCCCCCTCAGTATGTTAGGCGACTAACTACAGAGGGGGTTTTACACACTAAGTATTCACTATAGGAAGGATAAAGGGTAATGGTTCAGTTCTACGAACACATTTCCAAGGCAACCCGTATTGCTATCGCAGGTGACTGGCACCTGAACATTTACGCTATCGACAAGATTCTAAATAACATTGCACGTAAGAACGCTGACGTTGTTCTACAGGTGGGCGATTTTGGGTACTTCCCGAATGATGACCTGTACGATTCTTACGTGAAGCGGATTACGGCACATGCTAAGGTTCACGATTATATTGTTATTTTCATTGATGGAAATCACGAGCAGTACGCCCCTATTCCTAGCGCCAAGTATCAGGACACAACTATCCTGACCCGTGATGGTCTGGACGTTCTGAAGGGGCGCGCTAACAAAGACGGCATTGTTGCTATTACTCCCCGTATTTTCTGGGCTACCCGTGGCGCAACTGTCCGTATTGGTACTGATGGTGGTAAGCGTGGCGTTTCTGTCCTTGCTTGTGGTGGTGCTGGAAGTATTGACCGCGAGTATCAGCAGATGCGCGGCGACTGGAGTAAGAGCGAGTTTGTGACCGCCGCCGATGTTGAAGCAGTCAAGAAGGGTGTAGAGCGCCTTGGGGGTAACGTTGATATTATGATTACCCATGATTCGCCTATGGGTGCCTGGTATCCTGCCGAGATTGCAAACAAGAAGGCTGGTAAGGTTCCGGCAAGTATTATTGCTGATTGTGACAAGAGCCGTGAGTATCTAGCTGAGGCTGTTATTGCGGCTGAACCTACGCTCCTGGTGTATGGTCACTGGCACGCTTATAACCGTAGCGTACAGGTTCCTGTTGGTGATATTATTATTCCTGAGACGTTCTCCCTGGTTCAGGAAACCGGGGCGAATAACCTTATTTTCACTGACTCTACCCGCTGGGATTGTGAGCCTCGTGAGCTTCTGAAGAAGCTTTACGGCAACGCCCTGTGGATTTAATAGGAAGGTAACACGCTTTGAGTAACGCAACCCCTACAGTAAGTAAGGTCGGTAAGTTTCTATGCTTTATCGGCGTACACGACTGGGGCACGTCTGTTTTTGCTTACGCCGCCCTATGCGAACGGTGTTTCAAGGTTCGCCCCGGTGACGAGAAGCACTTCAAATCCTAATACCCCACTCTATAGATTGGAAACACTTTCATGACGAACACCCCGGCTCCGCCGCCGCTTCCCGCTAAGTACTGGCCTGGTGAAGGCTTCGACTCACGTGCTCTTCGACAGTTCCATGACGCTTTCGGGCACCCTAATAATGCGGCACCCAAGAACGGTAAGATGGTGCAGGTTGTGAACATGAACACTACACCTATCAAGGCTCTTCTTGCTTTGAGGTTCAAGATTCTTGGTGAAGAGTTCGCTGAGTTTGCTGGTGCCCTCTACGGTTCGGATATCAAGTCCCTTTTCTTGAGTACAGTAAATTCTGTTGCTGATGCGCATACCCCGTCCGATATGCGCATCAACCCTGTAGAGGTTATTGATGCGTTGGGTGACATGAACTATGTCAATAATGGCACTATGGTTGCCCTCGGTATCCCGATTGATGCTGTAATGCGTGAAATTCATGCCTCTAACATGTCGAAGCTCGGTAGCGATGGTAAGCCTATTTACCGTGAGGACGGCAAGATTCTAAAGGGTGAAAACTTTACACCCCCGAACCTACACACCCTGCTTGAGGGTCGCCTAACACCTAACATGGTGAAGTGGGTAGAGCATGACCTCGACAAGTAACGGCACCAATAATGAAGTAAATGCCGACAATGAAGAAGCCGTGAAGGTTCGCGCTACTTTCCGCGATAAGTTGCGCAACCTGACAGGCTTCCTAGTCGAGCAAGTTAAACCTCTGTTTGCTGGCACTTATGGCTGGGTAAGTATTATTGCCTTGTGTATGACTATTGCCCTAAGTGTTGCCGCCGCTAATACACCCGGTATTTCTTGGTGGCTTCCTTGGGTGTGGTTCTTTGCTGGTGGTGCACTTACTCTTTTGGTGATGCGAGCTACACTTGTTATCAAGGTCGCAATTATGTTCGTAGTTACGGCTTATTGCGCTCTTGGTATGCGAGATATTGCTTTTATGGCTGACCCATATAGCCAGTTCTATCTTACGGCTGGTGTTGCACCCCTTATTGCTTTGCTGTTTTATTGGGTTGCAACACAGTTCGGTGTTTATGGCGCTTCACGGTGGACGGCGGCACCCGTATTCATGCTGGTATCAACCTTGACTGGTCAGGTAACTATTGCGGCTACACTTAGCCCGCTGTATGGTAGCTTGGCACAGATGGGGTCTTTCCTGTTCTTTGCTTTGCTTTGGTATAGGTACAGCAGTAGGCTCCGTTATTCCAAGGAAGATATGCCTGCCTTCGTGTCGCCTGAGCGACTTAAAGAGGCTGTAAATGCTGATGCGGATAATAACCCTGATTGGCTCTATAAGACGCGGTACACGGAGAAGAAGGGTAAGGCTTCTACGGTTCTTATCGTAGGTGAGCGTGCCTATAAGATTTTCCCGGTACAGTTCAATTCGTCGCTAGTTGAGGAAACTTCACCTAACTTATTCATGCAGTTGGTATCTAAGATTACTGGCAAGATTTCCTTGAGTGGTGTTACACGCCTCACTTACCAGGGTAAGAACATTGAGAATTGGCTTTATCAGCAGGTTATTGCCAATACGCCCGCCGGTGTTATACCTATCCTGCTTGATACGACGAACGCTGTTTGCACGAATGGGAAGCCGCGCCGTATTGAGCTAAGCCTACCAGACACGACCCGCCGCGCTGATGGTTCACCTTCTAAGTACCTACATATTGGCATCGTTTCAGGTAGGGAACTTTTGCTCAATAAGGGCAAGAACAAGAAGTTGCCGCCACTAGTGCAACGTGTCGAGGCGCTGTATAGTCGCCAGTCACCTCTGAGTGACCGGGCTAAGAAGAGTCTGTATAAAAAGTAGAGCATGAATTTGCTTTAACTAGCACCCTGCATGTTAAACTAGTATCAGCGGGTTAAATATTTTTTAAGCCGCTAACCTTCCTAAGATGCTTGTGATTGTGAATGAATGAGAGGTGGGGGTTCCAAATTGGAGCCCCCACCTCTTTTTCTTGTACAATTTACTTATTGAACAATCTACTCAGACAGGAAGAAACTTTATGACCACTGAACAACAGGGAACATACACAGAATTTCACCGTAAGTACCAGCCTAAAATATGGGATGACTTCGTAGGTCAGGACGAAATCGTTGCACAGCTCAAGCGTGACATTATCGAAGGTCGCCATGTTCAGGGCCGCCTTTTCCAGGGTAAGGCTGGTACTGGTAAGTCTAGTACGGTGAAGGTTTTCACTAAAGCTTTGAACTGTGAGAATCGACCCGAAGGTTCAGCTGACCCGTGCCTAGTTTGTGAGTCGTGTGTCCGATTCGATAACGAGAAGCACGGTGGTATGGCTTATTTTGTTGCATCCGAAGCTGGCGGTGTCGATAAAGTTCGCTCTATTGTTCAGAGTGGCAGTATTAAGCAGATGATGAAGGCACCGTTCATCATTATTGATGAGTGTCATGCTTTGTCTGACCAGGCTTGGGATGCGCTTCTTGCCTATCTTGAGAATAAAGAGGGTCTTGAGACTGTGCCCATCATATTCTGTACTACTGAGGTTAATAAGGTTAAGGAAACTATTGTTACTCGTGTGCAGTCGTATAACTTTAAGAATATTCCTGTTTCGACACTTGAGGAATACGTGTATAAGATTGCGCGTGTTGAGGGTGTTGAGCTGACACCTACGGGTGTTTCTTGGTGTGCGCGTAATGCGAGGGGTTCTGTTCGTGGTGCTTTGAAGTGCCTTGAGGAGTATCTGCGTAACCCGAATATGTACGATGCTGATGAGGGTGTTGCTACTAGTCTTTTGAAGTACGCGATTTACGGTAACCTGGTTGGGCTTTATGATGGTCTTGAGCGTGCTAAGGAGTTGCCGGGTGCTTTGCGTGCCGGTACGGAAGAGGCGATGGTTCTTATGACTAATTACACGTTTAAGCTGGGTAAGGCGCAGGTTCCTATGGATAAGTTGCCTTTCTATGATTTGCAGAAGCAGAGCTTTGCTCTGCATGAGATGAGTAAGCGTGTTCCGGAGCCTGTTGCCCTTGAGCTTATCGAGATGTTCCAGCGTGTGTTTAAGGGTTTCTGGAATGCATCTGATGAGAATGACATTCTAACTATTGCGTGGTTGAAGGCGACGCTTAGGATGCGTGCCCATCTTGCTACGTTGAACCCGGCGACTCTACAGGGCTAGTTGTTTGGGGTGTTTGGCTTAAAGCTATGAGTCAAACACCCCTTTTTCTTTTGTTTCCGACCCCAGGACTTTTTTATGGCTATCAAACTATCGTCCTTGAAGCAGGCTAATGGTGTTCCTGTCGCACCCCCGCGACGTGAACCTACCTATAATGAGAAGGCTAAGCAGGCTGTTGAAGAAACCACCGTAGAAGATGCTACGGTGGATGAGCTTGTTGTGAATGAGTCTGTAGATGAGGTTGAAGTAGACCTTGAAGATGTTGAGCAGTCTGAGTCTTGGGATGATGAGTATGACGATGAGGAATACGAAGAGTACGAGGATGAATACGGCGACGATGAAGCTATCGACATTGAGGCTCTGAAAGAGGAAGTCATTGCTAATGGTGGCGCTAAGAGCCTCGATGAGTTCGATGAGTCCTGGGGTGAAAGCATTATTTCCTTGTTGAAGGATGACGACGAAGACGGCGACTATTACGAAGAAGAGCCGCATGACTCGATTAGCCCCAGCAACCCGGCGGCTGAATATTTTAGTATTGAGCCGCCGCCTACCCCTAAGAACGTTGCTCTAGTTGATGACGAAGAGGAAGATGAAGAACTTCTTGAAGATGAAGAGTATGAAGAGGGTAGTGATGAGTACGAAGATGGGGAAGAGTACGACGAGGAATATGACTTTGAAGAAGATGAAGAGTACGAAGATGATGAAGATGAAGAATATGACGAAGAATATGAAGTCCCTGATGTAGATGAAGTGCCCCGTGACGAAGAGGGCACCCTTATCATTGCAGACGAAGAGGGTAACTACCACCCTTGGGCTGAAGACTTCTTGCTTTCACTACCTAAAATTGATGCCCTTTCACTAGATGATGAAGATTATGAATGGTGGGAACGCCTACATGCCGATTCAGAGGGCACTGAAGGTACCTATGAGGACTCAGAAGACGAGGAGTGGGCAACTGAAGGGGAATCAGACGAAGAGGCTTCTGAGGGGCTACAGGGGCATGAGCAGGTAGGCATTGATGAATCTGTAGAGGGCGCTAAGGAATCTAAGTTCAACATTAAGGACATTTCACTCAATATCCTTGATGGTATCGCTGGTTTCTTGTCGAAGTTCATTAAGATACCCATTCTGGGCAGGTTCTTCAAGGGTGTAATCCCTGGGACTCCAAGTGGTCGTGGTGCCGCTGGTGTAGCTATCGCCATTCTACTATTCGCGGTTGGCGGCATTATAAACCAACAAATCGTCGGCAATAAACTATTCGAGGTTACGGGCACCACTACAGCTGAAATTGTTGATGGTGGTCATGTCGCCTTGGACGGGATTAAGCGTGAAGACGGCAAGTATTATGCGGTCATCAAGAATGATGGTGAAGTCAATGCGTATTCTATCGTTGGCTCTGTTCATATGGCGGGTAGTGAAGCGTACTCTATGCCTTGGTCTGAGTCTAAAGATTTTGGAACATGCACATTTGCGGTTGATGATGTCCCCGCCGGTGAGGAAGGTAAAGCCCCCCTCACATGTGATTCTAATACAGATGGTCTAGGTAGTGTCACCTTTACCGACGCTACTCTACATAGTGAGGAAGTATAAACTAATGCCTAAAGAGCTATCGTTTGCTGAAGCATTTGCGGCGATGCAGGCTGGCAAGAGCCATGACGAGCCTGAGCGCATACCGAGTGAAAATCCTGAGCTGTACGCTGATTTGCTCATGCCCACTGAAGGTTACTTTGACCATATAGGTGCGACACGTGCTAAGCGTGCCAGGGAACGTGTTTCCAAGGTGGTTGAGCACATCAAGGAGCAACCTCCAGCCGAGGAATGGAATAAGCCGGGTGGACGCGCTGTTTCTCGAACCTTCGGCGTGCCTGGGGCGAGCCTAAAGAACGCTATCGAGTTCCCCCCGAAGGATTGGAAGAAGACACAACGCCAACAGGAGAACGTGAAGGCTGGTTTGAAGGGTGAAGAGCTCACAGCTAAAGCTTTGGCTAAATGGGCGGACGACAAGCCAGATGTGGTTATCTGCCATTCCGTGTCCATTCCCCGCAAAGAGGGCGACTATATGGATACAGTCATTGAGGTAGAAGCGCACTATGGTGAAGATGAGCAAGACTTGAAAGAGGAAAAGCTGACTCTTAATGGCCCTGACGAGGATACGGGTCTTGTCGATTCGCCGGATACTGACCATGTTGTTGTGGTTGGTTCTAACGTCTGGATTATTGATTCTAAGATGTGGGCTTCCGGTAAGGATTTGGATGACCCGCGTGCTAACTATCAGTTCAGGGTTCCGCGTGCTAAGAAGAAGCTGAACTTTGCGATTATTCACTCTAATAGCGCACGCCCCAGGTATGTTCGCATGAAGCAGGCGTTGCATCTTTGGCGTAGCTACCTTGGTGGTGGTGGTCGAGTGTTCGTGCGTGGCATTATCAATATTCACCCGCGCGATATTGACAACCCGGAGCATAAGCTAGACCCTACACAGCCAGAGAAGATACCTGGAACGTTGAAATTCTTGCGTTATGACGAGTGGTTTAAAGCGCCGTTCAAGCCTACGGATAATGATAGGTTCATTGAGCTACTTGACGAGTTCTACGACGATATTCCAGATGACCAGAAGGGTTTCATTGATGTTGGTCTAGTAACTCTTGTGGCTCGCACCCCTGTGAAGGTTCGTGACCGTCAAGCTGAGTTCTTTGGTGATGCATTGAAGGGCTTTGTTTAGAGTATTTAAGGTGTGGCACCCGCATTTTTTGTGGGCACCACACCTTTTTTGACTTCTTTACGCTCGTGTGGTAGCAAGTCGTCTGTATTTCGGCTGGTGCTATGTCTTATCTAACACTTTAAACACCCTATTGCATTACCTCTTTTAGGAGACATTTTGAGTCTACATGCCCCTATTCGTGACCCACAGAATTATAGTGCTGTTCAGGATTGGCTGAAGGAAAACATTCCAGCTGTTACTGATGGTGCACCCGAGGCTTTCTTGCAGATGACCGCCTACAATAACTGGCGTAGGCTGATGCAGGAGCGCCCGAATGACCCGCTAGTTTTGGCGATTGATAAGATTCCTACCGCGTTCCTAAACGTTGAGTGGGATAAAGCCGCTTACGCTTTCGAGGTCAAGTCAGCGGACATGGTTTCCGTTGAGTATCTTATGGAGTCGCTACAGTCCGCTTATGAGCTTGCACGTATGAAGCAGGCTGTTTTGAGGCTTCAGGATATTCTGCGTGAGAACAATATTGAAGATGAAGCCTGGTTTATTATCGGCATTGATGAGGGCGTGAAGAAGTCAGCTGACAATGCGGGTGGCACCAACTACAAGCATTACCTGTTCACTCTAGGTGCGCTTGGTGAATACGAGGAAGACCCGTTCAAGATCCCTCCTATGCGTGTTGCTTCTCTTGGTAACCGTCAGCAGGCAGACATGTATGTGAAGGCTCTACGTGCTTTCGGTCAAGGCGTTGTGTCTCGCGAGAAGCGTTTCATGGAAAGTGGTCTTGGCTTGAAGGGTTACCGTGTGGATGTTCAGGCCGTGCTTGACATTACGTTCCCTGAGCTTGCAGAACAGGCTGAGCTGGTCAGTTCTCTAGTTGATTAGTTTTTTTGAATATGTGATTTAGCGTCTCGCCAATGCTTGAACTTTTTGGGTTCTTCGGCGGGACGCTATTTCTGTGCTTGGTCTAGTTTTGTTTTGGAGTGATTTTGTCCGTTAAAGTCAAGAATATTAAATGCACTACGCCGGTTAAATCGCGCTGTTTCGTTGTGGGTGGTCGCACTAGGATGTACCGCTCAGGTGGGTGCGATGGTGTGTCCATTCCTACGCACAACAGTGTGCTTCAACGTAACTTTGTTTTTCAGGCGATTATGCGCCCTGAGCATTGGCGTTTTATCGGTATCGACTTGAAGAAAGTTGAGCTTTCTGTCTACCGCCCTTATCTTCCGGTGGTTCTTGGTATTGCTACCACTCTTGAGGATGCTCTGACTGTTCTAAGGTTTGCCCAGCAGACCATGATGCAGAGGTATTCTCTTATGGAGGATATGCAAGTTAATAACTATAAAGACTTGCCGGAACCTGAAGAGGGTTCTTATCAGCGTCTTATGGTGATGGTTGATGAGGCGGCTGAGCTTCTTTCACCGACTGGCGTTAAGACCGATGAGGGTAAAGCTGATGACCTTTTGAAGGGCGAGGCGCTTACTTTGATTGGTTCTATTGCTCGTCTTGGTCGTGCGGCTGGTGTTCACCTTGTATTGGCGATGCAGAGGCCTGACGCTAAGATTATTTCTGGTGAAATTCGCTCTAACTTCATGTGCCGTATTGCCGCCGGTAGGCTTACCGCCGCCGCATCTGGTATGACCCTTGAGTCTGGTGAGGGTACTCTTATTCCTGCTGGCATTAAGGGTCGCGGTAAGGCTTACCTGAATGGTTCTATTGTGGACTTCCAGGGCTTCTATGCCGCTCCTGAGTATATTGATGAGTGGCGCGCCGCTAACCCTGTCCTTGCGGGTCTTGAGGAAGAGCTTATTGACATTGAGACTGAGGACGGTCAGACCGTGGTCTACACTGATGAGCTGGATGAGAACGGTAACCGCCGTACTTTGACCTTCGGACAGAAGGCTGATGAAGACGCGGATGATACCGTCATGTCCACTTGGGGTGAAGACATGGAAGTTATTAGTGAGCACGGTAGCCGTGGACGCACTATGATTTAACCCGATTTGACTACCTTTTCTTTGGGGTAGGTAAAGCGGGGGTTACAGCTTAGGTGGCATCTTGTCGAGCAAACTATCTAGCGCCTTAGTGATAGCCGGTTCTGCCGCTTCATGGTCGTATCCTAGCCTCTGGAGTTTACCGTAGGTTCGGCGTAGCGCCTTATCCGTACTTCCCCATTCCAGGGGTGTCTTTGCAAGCTCTTTGGTGAGAAGTTCTTCGGCTAGACGCTCAACCTCTACATGGTTATCGCTCTCGGATTCCTGCAAGGCTTCCGTGATGGTATCTTCGTCTACTCCCTTGAGCGCTAGTTCCTGCCTGATGATTTCAGGTGACTTTCCTTTGCGGCGCATACTATAAACATATTCGGCGGCATAGTTTGCGTCATTCAGGAAGCCCTCAGTAGTTAGGGTGCTGATGATGACTTCCAGTTCTTCTTCGGGTAGTTCCTGTTCTTCCAGGCTCTTGCGGATAACCGCTGTTGTGGTGGGGTACCGTGTTAGACGGTTACGCATCTTATGGGTTAGCACTTCAATCTGTTCGATACTGCCGGGCATGAGGCGGGTTCCTTCGTTCCTTGTGTACTGAATGGGGTGGGGTATCTAAATTATACCCCACCCCACATTTTATGGGTTATGCGTCTTATTCTAGACCACTGAGGAAGTCGTCGTCCACTTCCCCTGTTTCAGCGTCTACTAGACCGCCTACAGCGTTGGGGTCGTGGTAGGTTTCCGGGTCGTAGTCGATAACGGGGTCGTCAAACTCGGCGGCGTATGCGACATACTTGCGGTCTGGCATATAGGTTGCCGCCACCTTGTTGCCAATCTCTAGGATAGCTTCGTAGTTCGCCGGGTCTTTAAACCATTTCTTACAAGCCTCTTCACCCTGGAGGAACATCTTGTTAGGAGTTTCCTTTTCACGGTTGCCCGGCGGGTAGGAGTACCAAGCACCTGACTGCTTAACAATGTCCTGCTCGATAGCCATAGATAGGATGTTGCCGGTAGTGTCTGCACCCTTACCGTAGGTGATTTCAAACTCAGCCATTTTGAAGGGGGGTGCAACCTTGTTCTTAACAATCTTTGCGCGGGTTCGGTTACCGATGGGGTTACCCGCTTTGTCCTTGAGGGTGGTTACACGGCGGATGTCGATACGTACTGATGCGTAGAACTTGAGTGCCTTACCGCCGGTAGTGGTTTCAGGGTTACCAAAGAACACGCCAATCTTCTCTCGAAGCTGGTTAATGAAAATTGCGGTAGTGCCGGTTGATGATAGGCGACCGGTAATCTTACGTAGCGCCTGGCTCATCATGCGTGCCTGTAGACCAACATGCGAGTCGCCCATGTCACCCTCGATTTCAGCGCGGGGCACTAGGGCGGCTACCGAGTCCACGACTACAATATCCACAGCACCGGAACCTACTAGCATGTCCATGATTTCTAGCGCCTGCTCACCCGTATCAGGCTGGGAAACTAGGAGTGAGTCAATATCCACACCAAGGTTCGCGGCATATACGGGGTCTAGGGCGTGCTCAGCGTCGATAAACGCGGCGGTTCCGCCTGCCTTCTGAACTGACGCAACAGCCTGTAGCGCCACAGTGGTCTTACCAGACGATTCGGGGCCGTAAATCTCAACAACACGACCTGCCGGGATACCACCGATACCTAGCGCCATGTCCAGTGAGGGTGCTCCGAGGCTGATGGATTCAATGTCCAGTCCGGTTGCTTCGCCAAGCTTCTGTACGGCACCGGCACCGTAGTTCTTGTTGATAAGCCCAAGGACTGCATCGAGTGCCTTCTGCTTACCTTCTGCGTCTTCTACTTTTGTTACACCTACAGGCTTCTTAGCCAATGTGCTGTTCCTTCCAACGTTCCTTATATGGGGTACACCTCATGCTGTGTTTGCTGGGTGCGTATATCTATAATACCTGTTTGAGTGTTTGTGTGTACAGCGAGTTTTTAGTGTTGGGTTTTGAGGTGGTTTTACCGATATAATTCTATGCATGATTACTGTCTTTAAGAAAAATTCCTCTGGTAATGCTGAAGGTTCCATAGGTGAGCCTGTTGATGATTTCCCTGTATGGCTTTATCCGATAGCGCCTTGGCGTGCGCGCGGGCATTTGTCGAGTCCTGAAGTTGTTCTAGCTTACGGGTGCTTCGTTTCGATTTGCTTGTTTGCCTTGCTTTTGGGGTGGCTGTTTTCGGGTATGTCTGTTCCGCCTTTCATTGCGACTTCTAATGGTGTTGAGATGCTGGTTCTAGCCGCGATGCTTGCGTTTATTTCGTGTGGTGGCGCGTTCCTGTTTAATCAGGTTATTCCGGTCACTCATTCGCGTGGCTTCATGTGGTTGTCTGGCTGGCGTGATTGGGGTAACTGGTGGCGTGGTCTTGTTGGTGGCGTGGCTGTTTTTGGGTTTGCTCTGCTTATTATGGCGAGTGCTAATGCTCTTTCAGGTGGCACAGGGGCTAATAATAGCACCATGTACACTGTTGGCAACCTTGGTGTTGTTGCGGGGTTCTTTGCAATTGTGATTCTGTCGCCGCTTTCTGAAGAGCTGATATTCCGTGGTATTATCCTTCAGCTTTCTTTGGCTGTTTCTAAGGTGCGCCCGTGGATGCTTATTGTCGGTCAGGCGCTTTTGTTTGCGTTGGTTCATGGTGTAACTTTCACGATTACTGGTGCCGCTTTGATTATTTACCTTTTCGTAATTGGTGCTGTTTTGGGTTACTTGTCGTATAAGCGTGCGTCGTTGGTTCCGTCTTTGATTGCACATTCAACGTTTAACTTCCTAGTGTTCGCTGTTCAGGTTTACAGTTCAGGTGTTCTGGGCTAGGTAGTGCCACTACTGATATAATGGGCGGGTAAGGCTTTGTATAGGTCTTGCCCGCCTTTGTTTTTATTAAGTTTTTACGAGATAGGCTATTTTCTGAATGTTGTCACCGGATAAGTCGCAGGCTTTGAAGTCTATTACTAGTCGCCCGCCGCTCAAGTCGCAGATGCCCCCTTCTCTACAGCAGGGGTATGTCCTCACGCCTGCCGAGCGTGGTGCGCCGTTGCCTACGGTTATCACCTATAGTCCGGTAGAGTCTTTGAAGGCGGCTTTGGAGGCAATGCTGAGCCAGGGCAGTAGTTCAAATGCTGATAGTGCCCCGTCTAACATGTTGCCTATCGAAGATGCAGGTATTACTACTGAGCCTACTGTGCCTATTGAGGATATTAAGGCGTTTATCACTGAGGATAGCCTCAAGGTTTCTGATTCTGAGATGCTTGCTAAGCTTGCAGGTTCTAAGTTGTCGCCGTCGCTAGTTATGGCTCTGTATGGGTGCCATGCGCGTATGATTGTTCAGCGTTATAGTGCGGACTTTGGTATCGAGACTGATTCGCCTGAGATGGTTCGCGGTAATGCGTTCCATGCGGTGTTTGAGAAGCTTATGCGTCTAGACCCGTCAGAGCGTACAGTGGAAGCCGCCCTAGAGTTCCTACCTACTGTTCTTGAGCATGAGAAGTATGACCTCATTCGCGATGATGAGGAGCAGGTGAACTGGTTGAAGTCCACTATTGAGAAGGGCTTTAGTTTCCGTCGAATCGGTGCCCCTATTGAGACTCCAGCAGATGTTGAGCTTGCCGATGTGCCTGGTGACCGTTCCCCGTTGGAGTACCCGGTTTCTGGTCGTATTGGTGGCGCTTCCCGTGAGACGTTCGGAATTATTGACCGTGTAGCTGTAGGTTCTGATGGTATGCCGGTTATTCAGGATTATAAGACTGGTGCCAGGATGAAGGCTTATGAGCTTGAGGTTAAGAAGCGTACAGGTGATTTGAAGGGGCAGGTTGTTGCCCGCCTACCTAAGCGTTCTGTTGCCGAAGACGGTACTGTTTCGTGGCAGATGCCTGATGGTTTCACTGAGGCTTTCCAACAGTACTCGTACATGATTCTTGGTCGGCAGAACGGTCTACCTGTGGAACATGCTGAGCTTCTTTACCCGGCGGTTGAAGATGCCACTAACGTTGCATCAGTTCCCCCGCTGGCAGTTGGTGACGATGTTTCACCTGTTGCCGCCGAGTTTGATTCTTGGGTTCGAGATGCTTACGGCGTTGCTGATAAGGTGCTGGATGAGCTTTCGGATAGCGGCGAGTTCATGTACTCACCTTCGTTCTTGTGTTCTTGGTGTCCGCTTGCGAAGATGTGCCCTAAGTTCCAGCCTCTTGGCGGTAAGGGTGTGGCGGCTCGTGAGTCACAGCCTGATTCTATTCCTTTCATTGCTATGTAAGCGCACGCTATATGCTTGCGTAGAAGATTTTTTGTTTGTTTATTTAGGAGACTATATGGTTACTTCCAGGAAAACCCTTGTACGTGCCGGTGCTACTGTTGCAGTCGGTCTTGTGGCGGGTGGCGCTCTTTCACCCGTAATCGCTGAAGAGCTTACACCTTCACCTACGGCTGTTGTTGCCGCTGGTGATACTGCTACCCCTGGCACCAATTCTGAGGCTACCTCTGACACTGGCACTTCGTCTGCTATTACTTGGCATCTTACTGATGGTGGCGTGGTTTACTCTTCAGATTTGAATACACGTTTTACCACTAGTTTGCAGGCTTCCGAGTCGTCATCTGATTATCAGGACGTAGTGATTTTCAACGATTCAGATGTTGTTAGCCCTTACACTTTCGTCTCACTGGATGCTCTGCGTAATGCTGTCCAGATTCCCGAAGGTATGACTTTCGGTAATCCGGCTGGTGGTAGTGGTGAGGTTGCTAAGGGTTCACGTCTCATTGAGACTGGTCTAGCTTCAGCTGATACTGTGGAACCTGACAAGGATTACTGGTTCATTGGTGAGGTTAAGGCGCATGGTACGGCGCGTATTACGCTGACCAAGAAGGCTGAGCCTACCCCTGAGCCTACACCGGCACCGAGCGAAGATACCACCCCCGCACCTACCCCTACCCCTGATGCTGAGAAGAAGGATGAGTCACCTACTCCGGCACCATCTGAGGACTCCACCCCGGCACCTAAGACTGAGGAGGAGAAGGCTGAGGAAGCTAAGGCTGTTCAGGAAGAGGTATCCAAGAAGGCTGATGCGGCTTACCGCGCCCCGGCACAGGCTGACATTCCTAACGATAACGCGACTCGACATGACACGCAGGGTCGTGTCGTAAGTACCGCACCTGTTGAGTCCATTAAGACTGATGCATCTACAGGCACTACCGTAACTCGATTCACCGATGGTGGTTCTGTGACTACGGCTGATACTGGTGAGGTGGTTGAGAGCACTCTTGGTAGTACTGTGACTAACACGGGTACACCGGTTGTTTCTGCTGTACCTACTTCCACTTCTAGCGGTACGCCGGTTGCGAATACTAGTGCGGTTAAGGGTCAGACCTTGCGCACCGGTGCCGCCGGTGTTGCTAATATCGGTGCTGGCATTTCCCCGGCGGCTATTCCTTTCCTTGCCGCTGGTCTTTCTGCTGGTGCCGCTGGTATTCTGATTGCTGGTTCGCGTATTAAGCGCTCTCGTCAGTCACGATAGTTTCTATTAGTAGTTTGTAACGGCGCTTATCTAGCTTTAGAATGGTTGGGTAAGCGCCGTTATAGTACCCCTAAATTTGTAAGTTATTGAAAGGCACCCACATGTTTAATTTCCAGCTGAAAAATAAGAAGCAGGACACTGGGGCGCACGACGTGCCCGAAGAAGAGAATGAGAACGTAGAGACTACTGACCCTAAACCTTCCCCTTGGTGGTCTAATAAGAAGGTCATTATCCCTGCTGTAGCGGGCTGTGTAGCCTCTGTGGGCTTCTTTACTGGCTGGGGTGTACACTTGGGTGATTCAACCTATCTTACGCGCTCATACGGCGCTGTAGGTGCGGCGGCTGATGGTATGTATAGTGGACTTGATGACCTGTTCGGCTTGAAAGCTCAGATTAAGGGCGACGATGGTCATGGGGGTAGTGTCACATACAACGGTAGCGACAGTATGGGCATTACTGATAAGGGTCTACTCTTTGCCCCTAAGCCTTCTACTGAGTTCCGTAATGCTTCTTGCCCTATGTACCCTGCGGCGACTAATGGTTCTGGTAATGAGCCGCCTAATACTATGAATGGGCGTAGTGCTGGTTGGTGGGCTCCGTCTTTGAAGTCTAAGCTTCAGGTGACTCAAGGGGCTAATGTTCTCCCGTCTGGTTTTAGTAATAATGAGGTGACGCTTCCAGCCGCCCCTAATGGTGTTTGGTATGCTTCAGGGTCGCCTTTGAGTTCTAATACTGGTGCGTCTATTTTGGCTGGTCACATCAATTTGAATGACGGCAATTTGTCGCCTTGGGGTTATTTGCATCGCCTGTCTGAGTGTTCGCACGTGTTCATGAATGATGAGACGGGGGCGCGTCGTGAACTTGTAATTATAGGAATGTATCTTGTGAAGCAGGAAGATTTGGCTTCCCATACTGAGCTTTGGCGTAAAGATGGTGACAAGAAGGTTTACCTTATCACCTGCTCCGGCTCTTCCATTGGTGAAGATGGAACGTCTGCATCTTCTACATTCCTATTCAATTATGAATATAATCTTGTGGTTGAAGGTACACCCGTAGATGGTGCGTACCCTAAGCCTGCACCCACTACTGAGGGTGCACGTAAGCCTGTGGTTACTGAGATTCCTTCTACTGAAACTCAGGCACCCGCGCCTACGGAAACTTCCGCAACTGTAGCCGCTGAGCCCACCCTGGCACCTGCTAGTGAGCCTGCAACAAGTCCTACTGCTATTCCTACGGTTGAGGCTACACCGGCACCTGCGGCAACAAATGAGGTTAAGTCGGTTACCCCGATTTCTCGCACCCCGGTTAAGTCGGAAGCTACGGCTGGCACGGTTGTTGTTCAACCGAATCAGAATGTTGCTTCTAAGGAGCCGGTTAAGAGTGAGAATAAGTACGCTACAGCTTCACCTTCGGCTACCCCGTCGCCTTCACCTTCACCGTCCACGTCTAGTGTTAAGTCGATTCGCCGTAATTAGCTTGCTATCTGCTATGTGTGCCTTAAATTACTTCTACATTAAGGTTTAATATTTATGGCACACGAACAGATTGCTCTACTAGATGAAGGTTTCAAGGCTAACTGGGCTGAGAAACAGTTCCAGAATAACCACGAAGACCGTTGCCCTGTGGTCATGATTTACGACTGCTCAGGTTCTATGTTCATGGGTGAGCACCCCATGATTGAAGAGCTGAGGCGTGGTCATGAGCTGTTGCAGGATGAGTTGGTTAAGGACTTTGTAGCTTCGACTCGTGCCGATATTTCGTACATTATGTACGGTGCTGATGTTGCACCGCCTACCATGTTCGCAACGCCTGCTGAGGTTGCTGAGCCTGGTTCTTCAGGTGAGCTTGAGTCTGTGGGTGTGAACCCTAAGTTTAATCAGCTTAACTTTGAGCCTATGGGTGCAACGTCTACGAACGCCGCTATCCTGGCGGCAATTGATGCGATTGAAGAGCGCCTGAAGCATTACAACAAGGACGGCGTATCGCACTATGCGCCTATGATTTTCCTTATCACTGATGGTTGGGCTACTGATAATGATGACCCGCACCCCACAACTGCGGGCAAGACTATTCAGGATTATGTGGTGGAACGGCTAGGCGATAAGATTAAGAATCACCGCTGGATGTTTATGCCTGTTTATATTCCTTCAGGGGATAAGGAATGGGATATGAAGACTTTTGAGACGTTGAACGCTTACCCGTCTTCGCCTAGTAAGACTCCTATTCCTTTGGCACCGGGTAAGATGTTGAAGTTCTTTGAGTGGCTTTCTGCTTCGGTTCAGACTCGTTCCGCTTCTCGAACGGATGAGACTGTGAGCTTCCCGTCACCTGCTGGTGCTGATAGTGATTTCAACTGGGTTATGACTGGTAACTAGTCGGCTATTACTACTTTTATAGGGGCGGGTGGTCTTGTGTGCCGCCCGCCCCTGCTTCTTTATTCACTTATTTAAGATATTTAGGATTATATTTTTATGACCGTTAAGCTTTCTTACGACTGGTGCCTAGCGTCTGGTGCTACTACCCCTAACCCGTACACTCATGATGATTCAACAAATCAGGACGCTTATGGTTTCTGGGTTGATGAGGCGGGTCGTGGCGTTATTGTCGCTTGTGATGGTGCTGGTTCTTTGGCTCGTTCTCGTGAGGGTGCCCGCCTTGTTGCTGACGTTATGGTTTCTGAGGCTCGTGCGGCTTTGGTGCTGTTTACCCCCTCTGGTTCAGTTGAGGGTGATTCGTTTGCGTTGAAGGAATTGCTTCTCAAGGCTCTTTCTGTAGCGATTAGTTCTGTTCGTGGTTCTGATGATTTCCGTCAGATGGGTTGCACTGTTGCGGCGGCTGTTTTTTGTGAAGAGTCGTTTGCGGTGGTAACTCTTGGTGATGCGTTTGTTGTCGTGGGTGACCACTCCGATTCGGCACCGTTCTATCAGTCGTATGTTGAGTATTGGGATTCGCCTAATATTACGTCGTTCACGTCTAACGATAGCCCAAGGATTCTTGTTTCGTGGGGTTCAAGTGCTACATGGTGCTTGGTTTCTTCGGATGGTTTGAAGAATGTGATGGTTACTCCAGCGTCTGCTGATGCTCAAGAAGAGGTTGAGGGTAACCTGTTTGTAGGTGATGATATGCCGCTACAGTTGATGCTTCTTTCACCGGGTCAGGCTGGTGGCTTCCTTGAGTTTCTTGAGTCAAACAAACGCCTCACCGACGATACGACTTTCGCGATTGCTGGCTGTCTGAATAAGGGGCAGGATTCGGCGTTGCGTATTCATCATAGTAAGGTTCAGGTTGTGCCTGAGTTTGAGGAAAATAATAGGCTTGTGTCTAGGTTCCGTGAGGTGGAAGAGTAGTAGTGACAGATTATCTAGTTAAGCTCCATGACGGTTCGACCTTCTCTGTTTCTTTGGATGATTCTCCGCTAGGTAAGGGTGGTGAGGGTGCCGTCTATCCGGTAACTCAGATTGCTTCGCCTGTTCTTGGTTCTGCTAGTTCTCTGGTTGGTAAGATTTACCATGATGATGAGAGTAAACGTCCTGAGCGTGAAGCTAAGTGTGTTGCCATGCTTGCTAGTGTCCCGGATACTGATTCGATTGTCTGGAATTTAGGTAACCTATACCGTTCTGATGGTAAGTTTGCCGGGTTTTTGATGAAGCGGTTGCAGATGGACACTTACGAGACGTTCATGGCTGTTGCCCATACGTTGCACCGTAGGCGTTTGTTTCCTGACTGGTCTATCATGCACGCCCTGCTTATGGGTAGGAATGTTGCCGCCGCTGTTGATGCGGTACATGCGGCAGGGCATATGGTGGGTGACATTAACGAGTCTAATATTCTGGTATCGAAAGACACTACTGTTCGTATTGTTGATGCCGATAGTGCGCAGATTACAGCTGGCTCGAAAGTCTACCCGTGTACGGTGGGTAAGCCAGAGTTCACGGCACCCGAAATCAGTGAAGGTAGTTACCGTGATGATAAGAATAGGCGCACGGTTGCTACTGACATGTTCGCGTTCTCAGTTATGCTGTTCAACGCGCTTATGGGGCGAACGCACCCTACTTCCTGTATTCAGGAGGGTGAGAAGCTTGATGTGGTTAAGCTGATTCAGCGTAGCATATACCCGACGTTTGTTCCTTCTTTGCCGAAGGGTTTCAAGAAGAACCCTAAGCTTGAGTATGTGGCTATTCCGTCTCGTGTCCATAAGCTGATTGGTCGTGGGTTGGATGCTGACCCGGCTAAGCGTCCTTCTTTTGATGAAGCTATCGCTGTTCTTGATGAGCTGTTTACACGTGATGGTTCGTCGTATAAGTACCTGAAACAGTGCAAGGTTTCCCCTCTGCATTGGTGGGATGTTCGCGATAGTAAGACTGTATGCCCGATGTGCCGTTTTGAATCTCAAAACCCTGGCGGCGACATTTGGGGTAAAGGTACATCTGATAAGGACATGGCGGCTCTCGCGGCTAAGGCTGTTAAGAAGCATGAGAAGAAAGCGGCTAAAGCTAAGAAGAAAGGTTTGTCGGTAGCACCTGCTAACCCTACAAATTCTCAGGGTAAGCCGCTTGGGTACAGGTACGCTCAATCACATAACACAGGAACGTCTGGTACATCTTCGACAACAGCACCGGCAAGCCCTACACCTTCACCTCAACAGCCGCAGACTAACCTTGGCAGGCAACCTGGCTCACCGGAAGAGCCGGTCATGGTGAAGAAGAAAATGGCTGTTGGTGACGGTTCCGGCGGTTTGATTGCCCGCCCTAAGATTAGTTCACTATTCCGAATGGGTGAGTTCAAGTTCGCGTTTAATGCTCTAGCATGGGAGAACCGTAGCTCCTTGCCGTGGCTTTCTAAATACCATGCTGTGCCTATCTGGTGGGCCGATTTGCTGGGTAGTGTGCTAGTAGTGTTGGCTTTGTACTTCATTTCACCTGTTATTGTTTCAAGTATTGCCAAGTCTTTTTTTGAAGGCGGTATCATTCCATCTTCGGTCTTCCCGATAGCTTATGCGTTGAAGACTGGCATATGGCTTGTTCCAGCTGTTGCTCTAAGTATTAGGTTCTTGTGGGGTCTAGGCTTGTGGTTTGTTCGTGCCCGTGAAGTAAAGACTTTCGGGTATGGTACTGTTGTTTTCCAAACCCCAGCGAATACCTTTGTGGGTGTCTTGGGCACAGCTTTCATTTCAGGTATTGCTGTGCCGTTGGCAACTATCATATTTGGAATATTGGGTAGCATTGCTTGGTTCATTGAACAGGCGTTCAAGCATGATAAGCAGATTAATCCTTAACAACTCATTTTAGTTTTGTGCTATAATCTAGTTTCGGGTCGCCCGAAGGTGGGAGGTTCTTCCGCTGAGGGCGACCCCTGTTATGTATTTGAGTTACCACCATGTGTGGAAACTCGATGGTTATAATCTTTCATGGCGCTATCGCCCCGCCGCTTTGTGGGGTGGAGAAACCAGATGTTTTTCCCCTGTGCTAGGTGTGACGACCTGCCTTGCCAGGATGCTGTGTTACGGTTAGACTATCAAGACGTGCAGAAACAAAAGACCCGAAAATTGGGTCGGATACGAAAAGACGCTTTGAGGAGCACTAACTATAATGAATAAGAAAAGTAAACTACTACGTCGTTCTGCCGCCGCTCTAGTTTTGGCGGCAACCAGTGCAACAATGGTTGCACCTGCCTCCCATGCCGCTGATGTGGCTACTTGGGAGAAGCTGGCTCAGTGTGAGTCAGGTGGTAATTGGTCTATCAATACCGGCAATGGCTTCTATGGAGGTCTACAGTTCACGCAACAGTCTTGGAACGGTGTGGGCATGTCTGGTTCCCCTCAGAACGCTTCTAAGGAAGCTCAGATTGAAGCTGGTGAACGTCTTCTAGCTATTCAGGGTTGGGGTGCGTGGCCCGCATGTTCTGCTAAGCTTGGGCTTTCGGGTGCGGCTACTCCGACTTATACTGACCCGTCTAATGCTACTGTTTCGTCTGCTACTGTGGTTGCTCCGCAGTCTACTAGCCAGACTCCTGTAGCTTCTACTACTTCTACTGCACCTGTGGCGCAGGCTCCTGTTGCGGCTTCGGCTGTTGAGTCGCCTGCGGCTTCTACTGCTGAGGTTTCGGCTCCTGCTACTGTGGTTGAGCCTGCC
>ENA-OWLE01000008-OWLE01000008.1-metagenome-genome-assembly--contig:-NODE-8-length-37218-cov-12.178053_pt1 | contig 37218 bp, 29 predicted proteins | sample MGYA00245345_ERZ651094 | MGnify/ENA primary metagenome ERZ651094 (study PRJEB26857, sample SAMEA4031770) | metagenome | biome: human; feature: oral; material: saliva | place: Philippines | collected 2014 | study... | reverse complement strand
ATGTGGATCACGCGCATCCGGAGTATTCCTCGCCGGAGGTTCTGACCCCCGCCGACGCGGTGCTCTATGACGCTGCCGGTGACGCCCTGGCGTACGAGTCGCTGGTGGAGCTGGGCAACCACGGGCAGGATTTGCCGCAGGTGAAGCTGTACAAGAACAACACCGACTCGAAGGGTCAGTCGTACGGCGCCCACGAAAACTACCTGATTAGCCGTGATGTTCCGTTTGAGCAGGTTGCGGATGCGCTCCTGCCGTTCTTCGCCACGCGTGCGATTTTCACGGGTGCGGGCCGTGTGGGTATTGGTACGCACGGTGAGGTTCCGGGTTTTCAGATTAGTTCTCGTGCTGATTTCTTTGAGCGCACGATTGGTCTGGAGACCACGATTCGCCGCCCGATTGTGAATACGCGCGATGAGCCGCATGCGGATGAGTCGAAGTACCGCCGCCTGCACGTGATTCCGGCGGATGCGAACCTCTCGCACTATTCGAACCTGTTGAAGTTCGGCACGGCGGCGCTGGTCATGAACCTGATTGAGTCGCACAGTGAGCAGCACCCGGTGCTGCCGGGTGTGCGCCTGTCCGATCCGGTGGCGGCAATGCACGCGGTCAGCCACGACCTATCGCTGTCGGTTCAGTTGCCGTTGGCTCCGTCTTCGGCGACCCTGCCGAACCCGGTGTCCACGAGCGGTTCTGCGAGTGCCCTGCAGATTCAGCGCGCCTACTATGAGGCCTCGCGTGCGCACGAGGAGTCGAACCCGGCTGGTGTGGATGCTGCGACCGCGCAGATTCTTGATCTGTGGGGTGAGGTTTTGGATGCCCTGGAAACCAACCCGCTCTCGCTGGCGGATCGTTTGGATTGGGTGGCGAAGTATGCGCTGGTGCGCGGTTATGTCGCTCAGGGCGTAGATTATGCGAATCCGAAGTTGAAGGCTTTGGATTTGCAGTACGCTGATATTGACCCGTCGAAGAGCCTGTATCACCGTCTGGTGGCGCGTGGCCGTATGCGTACGCTGTTCTCTGCGGAGCAGGTGGAGCGTGCGACGACTGAGCCGCCGCGTGAGACGCGCGCGTTTTTGCGTGGCACGTTGATGGCGCGTTGGCCGGAGGAGATTCTGGGTATTAACTGGGATACGGTGTCGTGCCGCGGCAGGTATTCGAAGGATCTGACTCGTTTTACGATGATGGAGCCGACCCGGTATGGTGCCGCCGAGGTGGAGCCGCTGCTGGATGAGGTGAACCATTCGGATGAGCTGCTGAACCGCCTGCGCTAGTACGCTAGTGGCACCTCACCAGCCCTAAACCCACATAAACTCACATTCTTCCCCGGGGTGAATACCCCCATTTGGGAGAGTAAAAACCACAAACCCCACAGGTAGGGTGCAGTAAGGTTCGGGTACCAAAACCCTTACACCCCGCATCCGACCCCCTAAAAACTTATTCGTCCACAACCGAAACCCCCTTTGAGGAGAGAACCATGAGCCGCGAACGCATTAACGCGCAGCAGACCGAAACCACCGCAGCCGAGCAGGAGCAGGAACTGTCCCTCGCCGCCTCCCACGTGGTCTCTGACGTGAGCGAGGTCGACGACCTGCTCGACGAAATCGACGGCCTGCTCGCTGAGAACGCTGAAGACTTCGTCACCGGCTTCGTCCAGAAGGGCGGCGAGTAACCGGCACGCCCTGCGCCGGGTCAGCATCATGGAACACCGTATTTTCGGCATTGAAAGCGAATTCGGGCTCAGCTACGTCCCGCACGGGCTCGGTCGGCTGAGCATCGAAGAGTCCGCCGCCGCCCTTTTCAAGCCCGTCCTGGATCAGTGGCGTTCAACGAACGTCTTCCTGCCCAACGGCGGTAGGCTCTACCTTGACGTGGGTTCGCACCCCGAGTACGCCTCCGCCGAATGTGCCAGCATTGACGAGCTGCTCGCGCAGGAACGCGCCGGTGAGCTGCTGTTCGCTGACCTGGCGCGCACCGCCCGCAAGCGCCTGCTCGCAGGTTCCGAGGGCCGCCCCCTCGACGGTGAACTATACCTGTTCAAGAACAACGTGGATTCGGCGGGCAACTCCTACGGCAGCCACGAGAACTACCTGATTAGCCGCAAGCTGCAGTTCAACGACCTGATTGCCCAGCTCGTGCCGTTCCTGGTGACCCGCCAGATCCTGGTTGGTGCCGGTAAGACCCACCCGAACGGCGGCCCGGTGCCCGGTTCGACCGACCCGGCGTCCAGCACGGGCGTGCCCTCGTACTCGTTCTCGCAGCGTGCCGACCATATTTGGGAGGCGGCGTCCACCTCAACCTCGCGCGCTCGCCCGCTCATTAACACCCGCGACGAGCCGCACGCGGACGCTTCAAAGTTCCGCCGCATGCACGTCATTAATGGCGATTCGAATATGGCGGAGCCGACGACCCTGCTGAAGATTGCTAGCACCGATCTGGTGCTGCGCATGCTGGAGGACCGCTTCCCGGTCACGAGCCTGGATATTGTGTCTGTTCCGGCGGCTCTGCGCGCTATCAGCCACGATCTGACCGGCACCGCGACCTTCGAAACCACCGACGGTAAGCACTACACGGCGTTGAGCGTTCAGCGTCACTACTTGGATGCGGCACGCCAGTACGTGCAGCAGTACGGCGCGCACCACCACCGCGTGGAATACGCCCTGGACCTGTGGCAACGCACCCTGGACGCTATCGAGTCCGGCGACTACAGCAGCATCGACACTGAGATTGACTGGGCGATTAAGAAGAAGCTTCTGGATGCGTACATTGCCCGCGCCCGCGCGGCAGGCCAGCCCGCCGATTATGCGAGCGCCCGCATCCGTCAGCTGGATTTGGCGTACCACGACATCGACCCGGAGCGTAGCGTCTTCCACGCGCTGGTTCGCCGCGGTGCGGTCAAGCGCATCCTGCCCGAGGGTGCCGCGGAGGCGGCGAAGACGCAGCCGCCGAACACTCGCGCACTGCAGCGTTCGCGTTTCATTAACGCGGCGGTTGCGGCGGGGGAGCAGTTCACCGTGGATTGGGTGCACTTGAAGCTCAACGCCTACCCGCAGCACACGCTGGTGTGCAAGGACCCGTTCGCTACCGGCAGCGAGGAGCTGGAGGAAGTGCTGAACCTGCTGGCGTCTAAGGCGCGTCAGCATCAGGAGGCGGCATTCCCGCCGCCCTGCTAGAAATGCCCTGCTAAAAATGCTCTGCTAAACGGCACTGCTAAACCCCAGCTCACCACCGCTACGGCACAGCGTGTTCCTCCCATATGCTCCTGCCAAACTTCCCATCCAAAGTTCCCGGCGCACCCCACGCCGCAACACAGCCTGGGCACAGCTACGTGCCGTAGCATAGACAGCTAAACCTATATCTGTAAACTATTCTGTGGCACACGGGCACTCACATGCCCCACTCTCACAGAAAACCCAGAGGATAACACTATGACCAAACGCTCTAAGCTCACTATTTTCGGTGCCAGCACGGCAGTTCTTGCGCTCGCACTGTCCGCGTGTGGCGCACAGTCTAACGGCGATCTGTCCCAGGTGCAGTACACCTTGAAGAACGCGACCGCTGAACCTGAGGCGTCCTTCGCGACTCCGTTCGCTGCTTCTAGCCCCTCCGCGCATGTGATTGAGGAAGGTACCGGCGAATCCATCAACGATGGTGACTTCGTGCTCGTTGAGGCTGCCGTATTCAACGGCACTGACGGAAAGGTTAACGGTTCCACCTACTCCAGCGAGCCGATTCTGCTGCCGATTAACGATCAGCTGAAGCAGGCTGCACCGCAGGTGTACGACACGCTGAAGAACATTAAGGTTGGCGGTTCTTTCTCGTACACCACCAACGTTCTGCAGCAGCGTAGCACCGCGGGCGTGACCACTACGACCGCCTCGCCCGGTACCGCAACTAACGTTGAGGTGTACACCGTGAAGGCGAAGCTGCCCAAGTATGCAACCGGTAAGGCTGTTGAGGCTGACCCGTCGCTGCCGTCCTTCACTTTGGATGAGTCCACCGGTAAGGCTGAGATTAAGCTGCCCGACACCAAGCAGGAGGTCACCGAGCTCATCTCGAAGACCCTCATTGAGGGCGAGGGCGAGGAGGTCAAGGCAACCGACACCGTGTACGTGCGCTACATCGGCGTGCAGTACTCCGACGGTAAGGTCGTCGACGGCAACTACGACAGCACCCCGATGGGCATCTCCCTGCAGGGCGTTATCAAGGGCTGGACTCAGGGCCTGACCGGCAAGAAGGTCGGCTCCCGTGTTCTGCTGGTCATCCCCGCAGACTTGGCGTACGGTAACGACACCAGCGGTTCCAAGCCTTCGGGTCCCCTCGTGTTCGTGGTTGATATTCTGGGTGCGGAGGAGAACCCGCAGACCCTGCAGCAGGCTCAGGCGGCTTCTAGCGCGGCCGCTGCGGAGGCGAGCGCATCGGCAACCGCTTCTGCGACCGCTGAGGCTTCTGTGACCGCAACCCCGGAGGCATCCGCTTCGGCTACCGCACAGTAGCCCACATTTTTACATCACATTTTTATACCGCGCTCGCCGCTTATGCGATGTAGGCGGCGGGCGCACCCCACTATTTCGATGTATTTCGAACCAATCAAAGGAGACACCTATGTCTTTCGGTCAGCGTAACCTCGACCGCGAAAAGCCCGAAATCGATTTCCCCGAGGGCGACGCCCCCACCGAGCTGGTCATTACCGACCTGATTGAGGGTGCTGGCGCTGAGGTTGTTCCCGGCTCCCGCGTGCTCACCCACTACGTTGGTGTGGCATTCTCCACCGGTGAAGAGTTTGACGCGTCCTGGAACCGCGGCGAGCCGCTGCCGTTCCAGGTGGGCGTTGGTCAGGTGATTCGCGGTTGGGATGAGGGTCTGCTCGGCATGAAGGTCGGCGGCCGTCGTCGCCTGGAGATTCCCGCCGATATGGCGTACGGTGACCGCGGCGCTGGTTCGGTCATTAAGCCCGGCGAGTCCCTGATTTTCGTGGTGGACCTGCTGGATGTCCGCTAAGGACTAGCCAGGTTCTCGCGTTTCTCGCGTAAGACACGTAGCCCGGTGCTTTCTCCCCGCTGGTGGGAGGGGCGCCGGGCTTTTGCGTGCCGGACTATAGGTGCGCCCGCGCATTCCTCCCGAAGCCACCCCATACGCTGAACCACCCCATACGCTGAACCGCCCCGCACGCCGAGTAAGTGCCGCGGAACACACACGGTATGATGGAATCATGTCCACCGCAGCTCAGCTTTACATGACTCTTCACCGCCTCGCCACCGCCGCCGAGGCACCCGATACCGCAACCCGAACCCAGGGCATCAGCCGCAACGAGCTACTGACCCTGCTCGGCATTAGCACGCGCGCTAACGGCTCCCTCAGCGAGTCCCAGGAACGCGCCTTTGAACGAGCCAAACAGACCCTGCGTGATGCCGGCGCGCGCATCACCCACGTGACCACGGACCTGGGGGAGCGCTACCGCCTCGAACCCAGCAACGCCGCAAAACTGCCCGCCTGGAACCCCACCGCTGAGGAGTTCCGCCTCATCAACACGATCCTGCGCGGTTGGGAAGGCACCGAACTGCAGGATGACGCCTACCGCATCCTGCGCAAGATTGCGCTGACCAGCGAGAACCTCACCGATGAGGCGCTCGCCGCCGCAAATATTCAGGACCCGAAGACCTGCAAACGTCAGCGCGCAAGGAGCCTGTACACCTACCGTGAGCCCCTTCAGCGCATTTACTTTAGCGATAACCCGCACCTGAATGAGCTGTTCACCGCCTATGCGGAGCGTAAGACGGTCACGTTCACCTATCAGACGGCTGCCGGTGCGACCCGCTTGCAGGAGAAGGTCAGCGTTGCCGGTATTGGTTACCGTTACGGCACCTGGTACTTCGTCGGGTACTACACCGAGAGTGCGGAACGTAAGGAGTACACCTTCCGCGCTAGCCGTATTCAGAAGCTCACGATGCTCTCACGTATTGATTCGACCCCCATCAATGCAACGTTCAACGCTAAGAACTGGCTTGAAGACATTCAGGGATATGAGGAGTACCTGTCCGTCGTGGAGGTCAGCGCCGATTCCACGCGTTCGGAGCCTTTCACCGTGCCCTCGTACGGCACGATTGATAGCGCCGTGGCGGCGACCAGCTACAGCTGCGTGATCGAGCCGCCCGCTGCATCAGACTCTGCCGATTCGGGTTCCGAGGCTGCCTCTACCCGCCAGCGTGACAGCTACGCCGCCCAGCAGCAGCTCTTGCACACCCTCACCGACCTGCACAGCGCCGCGGTCGAAGACCCCGGCACCTGGGCAGATATCAACCAGCGCAACCGTAACACCTCCCTGGACGACCTGGTGGACCTGATTCTGGGTCTGCACCGTGCCGACCGCTGGGCGAGCGCCCACGGTGAGGCACCCATGCCGTTGAACCAGCTCAACGCCCTCTACAGCGTGGACACCAAGAAAAACCGCGAACTTGGCAAGACCATCATCCCCGAGATTTTCGCGCTGGTAGACACCGTGCCCTTCGACTCTGACCCCAAGGACCCGGACGCGCTCAAGCCCACCTACATTAACCTGCTACCGGACTTTAGCGACGCCACCCCGCCCACGCTGCTGGACTACGCGCGCCTTACCGACACCGAGCTCGCCATCCTAGTCTTTACGCTCTCTGCCGCGGATATTCTGCACCCGGCTGATGCGCGCCTGGGCAGTATTCGTGAGGCGCTCGCCGCCGCGTACCCGAACGCGCCCGTCTATGCGCAGCACTTGTGCTTTGCCCCGGAGGAGCCTTTGCTGCAGGAGGCGACCGCCGCCCTGAGGAGCGGCAACGCCGTGACTATTGGTTACGGCACCTCTGAGCGTGCCGCGGATCGTCTGGTGGACCCGTATGCGTTGGTGTTGCATCGCGACCACATGTATCTGCATGCGTGGTGCCGTACCGCTGAGGAACGCTACTATGCCGCGCGCGGTGAAGAGGTCCCCGAGTATGTACCCGCGCAGGTACCTGAGGCTTTTGCGAACGAAACCGCTGGCGAAACGACAGACAGCGAGGCAGAGAGCAGCGAGGCGGGGGAGAAGGCCCCCACGTTCTGGCGTAACTTCCGCCTCACCCGCATCGACCATATTCACGAGGCGGGTGAGGGTCGCACCCACCCGGTCACCGGTGACACCGTCCCGCATTGGCATGCGCAGCAGCACAGCACTCAGACCAACCCCTTCGCTGAGTTGCGGATTCACCCGACCGAGCATATTCCCAGCGGTGAGCCGCTCGATACGCTCACCGCAACGTACATGCGTCGAAGCACCCACCACGTGAAGAAGGCTTCACGCACCCAGTACGTGCGTATCCACTACTACAACAACGCCCACGGCGCTGGTGATAAGAACATCCTCGATACCGTCATCGCGCACCGAGGTGCCCTTGAACTTGTGGGTCCCGCGCACCTGCGTGCGGCGCTGCTTGACCAGTTGCGAATCCTCACAGCGAGTAGCCGCAGTGGTGCGCCCGCAAGTGTGCCCACAGAAAAATAGAACTTCACCCACTAGCAAAAACACCCTAAAAACCCTTCTAAGGGGCCAAAACATTAACCTAAAACTTGTATAATGGTGCTCATGTCTTGGTGGTTCTGGATTTTGCTATGGGGCGCGCTCATCATCTGCTCGCTCCTGTATTTGGCATGGTTCACCTACAAAGCACTCACTCGCGGTTTCACACTCCTTGACGAAACCGTAACCTGGGTCGAGTCAATCGAGGGACAATTCGACGCAGCGCAAGCGAACGCAAGCCGAAAACTCCCGCGAGACACCACCCTCGGGGTATTCACACCCATCACCGAGGCATACAATAACTACGAACAAGGTAAGCAGACACGCAGGTCTGAGCGGATCAAGCGACGGGTCTCCCGACGAGATCGACTCGGCCAACCTCAAAATATCGGAGACCTGCTCTAACCAGAAAGGCACACCATGGGCCAGATTTTCAGCCACCCCGCGACCATCATCGTCGTTATCCTCCTGATCGTCCTGCTCTTCGGCGCACCGAAGCTGCCCGGCATGGCACGCAGCCTCGGCCAGTCCATGCGCATCTTCAAGACCGAAGTTGAGGGTCTGAAGAACGACTCCAAGAAGGACCCCCGCGAGAAGGACGGCGAAGAGGTCGTCACCGCTGAGGTCGTAGACAACGGCAAGGACGGCAAGACCGAAACCAAGTAACGGTCACGCCCCAACGCTCCAAACCCGTGCCAGCCCACCGGCCGGCACGGGTTTTGCGGCACCACCCCGTAAACACCCCACCAGACCCCCTCAGCCGAATCACACACGGCACCGACACCCAGAGGACACCACGTGGCAACACCCGACCAGGACGTGCGCAACCGCAAAATCAATCCTGAAGCACGCATGGAACTCAAGGAACACCTGCGCGAATTCCGCGACCGCCTCATCAAGGCGGCTATCGCAACCATCATCGCAGCCATCATCGGTACGGTCTTCCTCTACCAGCCTTTCATCGAAATGATTTCTGCGCCCCTGCAGCAGATCAACGCAGAGACCGGCCGCAGAGCAAACCTGAACTTCGGTAGCGTCGCATCTCCTTTCGACCAGCTGCTTAAGGTCGGTATGTACATCGGCTTGGTGATCGCCTCTCCCGTCTGGCTTTACCAGGCGCTGCGATTCCTGCTGCCGGCACTGCACACCAAGGAGAAGAAGTATCTGTTCGGCTTCCTCAGCGCATCTATTTTCGCGTTTGCCTGCGGTGTCGCCATTTCGTACTTCACCCTCCCCGGCGTGGTCTACGCGCTGCTGAAGTTCACCCCCGTCAACGAAAGTAACTACATTGACGCGGGCGTGTACATCTCCTTCATCCTGAAGTTCGTTGTTACGTTCTCCTGTGCCTTCATCATCCCGGTGATCCTGGTCGGCATTAACATGCTGGGCTTGATTCGCGGCACCACCATTTTGAAGGCTTGGCGTTGGGTTGTCGTGCTTGTTGCAGTGATTGCAGCGCTGACCGCACCCGGTAGCGACATCATGATGATGTTCGTGCTCATGGCGCCGCTGCTGATTTTCTTCTTCGCAGCAATCGGCATCTGCATGATTAACGACAGGCGCCGCGACCGCAAGCTTGCCAAGCTGGCGCAGGGTTCGGACGAGGAAAGCCTGAACACCGCAACCAGCAGTGAAGACCTGGCGAAGATGGGTTACTTCGAGGAAGAGAAGACGTCCTAACTAAATAGCTCGCTGTGAGCGAGGCAGCCGAAAGGGGCGGGGTACAGTTCACCTGTATCCCGCCCCTTTCGCATGCCCGCAAGTATGCCCGCACAGCAGACAGAAACCGGGCAGCGGCAGCCGCGCCGCCGTTGCGCTCGCTGTTCGCCCATACCGGATTAGTGCCCCTGGAGGATGCTTTCTGGAGGCTGGCGGCGGGCGAACCGCTACACTGGACATACTATGAGCAAGCACCACGCACAGCACACATCCGACGCACACACATCTAACGCTTCTAACGAGCAGACCTTAGCGGAGCGCACCGACTACGCTGCCGCCTACGCCGCATCCCGAGAACGCGCCGCCTACGCGAAGACCGCCCTCGGGGCTTTTGAGGCGTCCCTCGATTTTCCGCTGGATGATTTTCAGCGTCAGGCGTGTGCCGCCGTGGAGGCGGACCGCTCCGTCCTCGTTGCCGCACCCACCGGTGCCGGTAAGACCATAGTGGGTGAGTTCGGTATCTACCTGGCGTTGCGCCGCGGCATGAAGGCGTTCTACACGACCCCCATTAAGGCGCTGAGCAACCAGAAGTACCACGACTTTGTGCGCGCGTACGGTGAGGATTACGTGGGTCTGCTGACCGGCGATACGAGCATTAACACGGAAGCACCCGTGGTCGTGATGACCACCGAGGTGCTGCGCAACATGCTCTACGCCAACTCGACCACGCTGACCGGTCTGGGCTATGTGGTGATGGATGAGGTGCACTACCTGGCGGATCGTTTCCGCGGTGCGGTGTGGGAAGAGGCGATTATTCACCTTCCCGAGCATGTGAACGTTATTTCTCTGTCGGCTACGGTGTCGAACGTTGAGGAGTTCGGCGCGTGGCTGGATACGGTACGCGGCGGCACGGACATCATTGTTTCTGAGCACCGCCCGGTGCCCCTGTGGCAGCACATGATGGTCGGTCACCGTGTGGTGGACCTGTTCGTACCCGAGGACAACTCCGCGCAGGGTAAGAACCACAACCAGGAGCCGGAGGAGAAGCTCTCCCGCAAGCAGGCGAAGAAGGCCCAGAAGGCTAAGCAGCGCGGCGCATCCGTGGAGGCGGGCGCCAACCCTCTGCTTGCCGGTCTGCGCCTGAACCCGCAGCTGAAGGCGCTGCGCCCCGGCTTCCGTTCCGCACCTGGCCGTGGACGTTACGGCGGCAAGCGTGAACGTTTCCGTCACCGCCGTGAAGGCTGGCTCAATGAGACGTTCAGCAGCGGCAACTCCAGCGGCAACTCCAACCGCCGCGATCGATTCAGTAACGACCGGGACTTTGATGCACGCGGCGAGCAGAAGCCCCTGCGCCCGCAGCGTATTACCCGCCCGGAGATGGTGCGCGCCCTCGACAAGCAGGGCCTACTGCCCGCCATTTGCTTTATCTTCTCCCGTGCCAGCTGCGACGGCGCAGTCAGCCACTGCGTATCCGCCGACATTACGCTGACCACCCCCGAACAGCAGCAAACCATCCGCGCATACATTGCCGAAGCAACAGCTCACCTGGACACCCGCGACCTGAACACCCTCGGCTACTACGAGTGGCGCGACGGCCTGATCCGCGGTATCGCCGCACACCACGCCGGCCTGCTACCCCTCTTCAAGGAGGTTGTAGAAACCCTCTTCGCACAGGGCCTCATTAAGCTGGTCTTCGCCACCGAAACCCTCGCACTGGGCATCAACATGCCCGCACGCACCGTCATCCTGGAAAAACTCACCAAATACAACGGCGAATCCCACGTGGACATCACCCCCGGCGAATACACCCAGCTGACCGGACGCGCCGGCCGCCGCGGCATCGACGTTGAAGGCCACGCAGTCGTCATATGGCGCCCCGGCATGTCCCCCGAACACGTAGCAACCCTCGCCTCAACCCGCACCTACCCGCTCAACTCCTCCTTCCGCCCCACCTACAACATGGCGGCAAACCTCATCGCCTCCTACGGCGCCGAACGCACCCGCAAAATCCTGGAATCCTCCTTCGCACAGTTCCAGGCAGATAAGTCGGTCGTGGGCGTCGCCTCCCGCGTACGCAAAAACGAAAACGCCCTCGAAGGCTACCGCGAAGCAATGGCATGCCACCTGGGCGACTTCACCGAATACGTCCAGCTCAGCCGCCAAATCGCCGAGCTAGAGAAGAAGGCGTCCAAGAGCAACGAACGCCACGCCCGCGCGCAGGCACACCACAGCATCCAGCAGCTACTACCCGGCGACATCATCTACATTCCGCACGGCCGCTCCCGCGGCTACGCAGTCGTCATCACCCGCTCCGACTCGCACGCCGACCCGCGCATCGGCATCGTCACCGAGGACGCGCACCAGCGCACCGCCTCAACCCGCGACTTCGAAGGCGCCATCGAACCGGTCTCACGCATCAAAATCCCCAAGCGCCTGAGCCTCAAAACCGCCAAGGAACGCCGCGACACCGCAAGCCGCATGCGCCAGGCACTCTACGACGGCCGCGCACCGCGTGCGCTCGCACAGCAGAACATCCCGGCACGCCAAAATAGTATTGACGCGCAGCTGGAGGCACTGCAGGCTCAGCTGCGTAACCACCCGTGCCACGGCTGCTCCGACCGCGCAAACCACATGCGTTGGGCTGAGCGCTGGCAGAAGCTCAACTCCGAAACGGAAGGATTGCGCCGCCAGATTGCCCGCCGCACCAACACAATCGCGCAGGTCTTCAACCGCATTGCGCGCCTGCTGGAAAGCTACGGCTACGTCGAACGCACCGAAGACGGCGAACTCTCGCTCACCACTGGCGGCCAGGCTCTGCGCCGCATCTACGGCGAGCGCGACCTGTTGACCGCCCTATGCCTGGACGCACACTTCCTCGACGGACTGGAACCCGCCGCCATTGCGGCAACCGTCGCCGCACTGACCTACCAGGGTAAGCGCGACGCGGTGGAATACCTGGCTCACTACCCGCACCCGTCCCTGCGCGCACCCATTGCGACCATTACGCAGCGCCTCGCCGATCTGAACGCAGCCGAGGAACAGTTCAAGGTCAACCCGACCCCGGCATGCGACTTCGGCCTGGTCGAACCCATGTACGCCTGGGCGAACGGCGCCCACCTCGCAAAGGCAATCGAGGACACCGGCCTTGCCGCTGGCGACTTCGTCCGCTGGGCAAAGCAGGTGCTGGACGCCCTGGACCAGATCGCGCACATCCGCTCCCTGGACCCGGTCATCCGCGCTCGCTGTGAAGAGGCGATTGAGGCGGTACGCCGCGGCGTGGTCGCACTGGACGTCTAACCCGCACCTTACACATAGCGCTATATCGCGCCCGACCGGTTCGGGCCACCACCCCCGCCACCGTGCACCGTTCCGCCCCATCTAAGGCACGTCATCTAAGGACGAACGAACTACCGCAGGCAGCGGGGGTGCTTCTATACTCAAATGAGACGCTCAACTGAGCCACGCGAGCACAACCGAAGTGCCCGCCCCCGTGTGCGCCCCAGCGCGCCTCAATGGTGAAAGGATTCTAATGTCTACCCGTATTTTCGTAGATGGTAGCGTATACAGCCCCGTCGACCCCTACGCAACCGCAATGCTCATCGAAGACGGCACAGTCCGCTGGGTTGGCTCCGACTCAGGCGCACGTTCAATTGCCGACGAATCAGCCACCATCACCGAACTCGAAGGCGCCCTACTAACCCCCGCCTTCGCCCGCGCCCTGGCACCGGTAGCAGGCAAAGAAGCACCCGAAATCCTCGACTACCTGCAGGCATACCGTGCAGCCGGCTACCACACGCACACCCTCCTCGCCGGTATGGAAGACGTACCCGACCTCATCTCCGCACTCAGCTACTACAGCGCCGAACACGGCACACCCGACATCCGCCTCATCCTCAACGCCACCGGCGTAGAAACCGACGAACTCATCAGCGCCATCAAAGCACTACGCCCCCTCACCGAAGGCGAACGCGCCGTCAAAGGCCTGCAGCTGGTAGGCATCTCCGTCGCACCCACCGAAGCCCCCGCAGCAGCACAGGTCGCCGAAGACGCCGCACTCCTGCTCTCCATCGACGCATCCACCGGCTTCACCACCGCAGCCAACGCCGCACTCACCGCACGCGAAAACCACCCCTGGCTGCCCATCCGCCTCGACGCAGCAACCAGCACCCCGCAGGACCCCATCACCGACGAATACCTCACCAAGCTGGCGGAAGCACGCATCAACCTCGGCCTGAGCGTCTGCGAACCCGAAGAAGACGAAGAAACCAACGACACCGTCCAAGCACTCCTCGCACACGCCGGGGGAGAAGCACGCGAGTCAGTAGCCTCCGTAGCCCGCCGCGCAAACGCAGTCGGCACCTCCATCGCACTGGGCTCCGACACCCAACTCTACGCACCCGGCGCCTGGTCCCTCATCCGCGAACTCGTCAACGACGAACACGGCATCTCCGCACGCAGCGCCTTCGCCGCCCTCACCCGCGGCGTATACCGCCTAGCACACGAAGAAAACCCCTTCACCGGCCAGCTAACCCCAGACACCCCCGCATACGTAGCACAGTGGCGCGTCGAAGCCCTCATGGTCCAGGCACCCGACTCCCGCGTAGCATCCTGGAGCACGGACCCCCGCGCTCGCATTCCGCTGCTTCCGGTGCTGGAGGAGGATTCACCTCTGCCCGTTCTGGAATCTATTTACACTGAAAGTAACTAATTTTTTAGCTTGTCCACACCTTTTTAGGCGGTTCAGGAGCGGCGGAAGCCCCCGATGGTTCAGTTGCCCACATGTTTACCCGGTATACTGGATACCTACACTGCCTGTTTTATGTACACCTGTGAGGGAGTAATATGCGCGTTCTAACTGTCATCCCGACGTATAACGAGAAGGAAAACCTGCCCATCGTGGTAGAGCGTCTTCGCAAGGCAGCTCCCGAGGTGGACATTCTCGTGGTGGATGATAACAGCCCCGACGGCACCGGCCAGATTGCTGATGAGCTGTCGGCTAAGGATTCCCAGATTCACGTTCTGCACCGCACCGTTAAGGACGGTCTGGGTGGCGCATACCTCGCTGGCTTCGATTGGGGCCTTGAGGCAGGCTACGACGTTCTGATTGAGATGGACGCTGACTGCTCGCACCAGCCTGAACAGCTTCCTTCTCTGGTTCGTGCTGTGGAGGCTGGCGCTGACCTGGCTATTGGTTCGCGTTACGTTCCCGGCGGCAAGACCAAGAACTGGCCGGCTCACCGTCAGATTCTCTCTCGCGGCGCTAACCTGTACACCCGCCTGATTCTGGGCACCTCCATTAAGGACATTACCGCTGGTTTCCGTGCGTACCGCCGTGACGCTCTGCAGCGCCTGAACCTTGATGGTATTGACTCGAAGGGGTACGTGTTCCAGGTTGATCTGGCGTGGCGTTCTGAGCAGGCTGGTCTGAAGATCGTTGAGGTTCCGATTACCTTCGTTGAGCGCGAGATTGGCGCTTCGAAGATGGACGGCAACATTATCTTTGACTCCATGTCTAAGGTGACTCGCTGGGGTATGGCCAACCGCGTTCAGAAGCTGAAGAAGGTTCTGGGCAAGTAAGACTTCTTGCCAAGGTGCTTCTCGCACCTGATTTAAACGAAAGACTGGGGCGGATACATAACGTATCCGCCCCAGTCTTTAGTGCTTTCGGTAGCGCCCTTTTCTGGCTCACGTACCGACGGAAGCCGGCACCAAACGAAGAAAGCCCGCTAAGAGCACGAGTGGCTCTTAGCGGGCATTCTTACAGCGCGGGCTTCTACAGCGTTTCTACGGCGCCTCTACGGTGCTTTTAGAGCGCGTAGTGCTTGCGGTAGTATTCCAGGCGGTCTTCCAGGGTCTTTTCCAGCTCTTCGATGCTGCGGCGTTCCATGAGCATGTCCCAGTGGGTACGTGCGGGCTTCTCTTCTTCAGCGTCTGCGGTGGAGTCGCCGTTGACGAGGTATGCTTCCTTGCCGGACTTTGCGGTCCATACCGAGGGGATTTCTGCTTCTGCCGCGAAGGTCACGAAGACACGGTCACCGTCTGCGGTACGGTATTCGACGCGCTGGCGGGGCGCGGGCTGTACGTTCGATTCGGTTTCCATCGACTGGGAACCCAGGCGCATACCGCGCAGGCTACGATCGCTCATTTTTCCTCCAGTATCGTCGGGTGCGCTCTTTGGCGCTTTAGGCATAACGTTGGGCGGGGGAGAGCTATTCCCTCGAACGTTTACAAAACATCCATTATATCGGTAATAGTCTCCACCCGCCCAGCGTGGTGGTGGTATTCGGCGTGATTTTTGGTGATTCACGCCTTTTTATGCGTTAGATTTCGCGTTTAGCCGTTGATGCCGTAGCTTCCGGGTGCCTGCGGTGCGCTCTTGGGTGCCTGCGCTGCGGGCTTCTTCGGTGCGTCTGCCAGGTCGGATGCGGGCAGGGTGCCGAATGCGTTGCCCAGGCCGCGCAGTGCATCGCCGAGTTCAGTCGGGATGAACCAGAGCTTGTTGGCGTCGCCTTCGGCGAGCTTGGGCAGGGTCTGCAGGTACTGGTAGGTGAGCAGCTGCTGGCTGGGGTTGGATTCGTGGATTGCTGCGAAGACCTTCTGCACGGCTTCTGCTTCACCGTTTGCGCGCAGGATTGCGGACTGTGCGTCACCTTCTGCACGAAGGATCTGTGCCTGCTTTTCACCCTCTGCACGCAGGATAGCTGCGCGGGATTCACCTTCTGCGGTCAGAATGTCGGACTGCTTCTGGCCTTCTGCGGTGAGGATTGCGGCGCGGCGGTCACGCTCTGCACGCATCTGCTTTTCCATGGAGTCCTGGATGGATGCCGGGGGCTGGATTTCCTTAATGTCCACACGGGAGACGCGCAGGCCCCAGCGTCCGGTGGTGGAGTCGAGTACGCCTCGCAGCTCCGCGTTGATCTGGTCGCGGGAGGTGAGGGTCTGCTCCAGGTTCAGGCCACCGACGACGTTACGCAGGGTTGCGCTGGTCAGCTCGTCCACAGCGCGAATGTAGTTGGTGATTTCGTAGGTTGCAGCCTTAGGGTCGGTGACCTGGAAGTACACGACGGTGTCGATGCCGACCACGAGGTTATCTTCGGTAATCACGGACTGCGAGGGGAATGAAACGACCTGTTCACGCAGGTCGATGAGGGGCAGCACACGGTCAACTACGGGGATGACGATGTGCAGGCCGGGGTTGAGAACGGCGTGGAACTTGCCCAGTCGTTCAACGATGCCGGCTCGTCCCTGCGGGATGACGCGCACGGTCTTTGCGAGCATCGTCAGCGCGAAGAGGATGAGTAGGACCGTCAGAATAAGGCTGATAGGCATTGTTTCTCCTTATCGGTGTGTTATACGGGGTATTTTTAGGGTATCTGAAGCGGTATTTAGAGCCGGTATTCAGATGGGTTTTAGCCGTGGGGGAGAGGCTCTACGATTGCGGTAGCACCCTCAATGGCTCGCACCCTCGCGTGTGATCCTGCGGCGAGCGTTCCGGAGGCGGTGCGCGCCGTCCAGGTGTCGCCAGCGAGTACCACCAAACCGGTTTCACTAGTCACATCTTGAGTGACGCGCACCTCAGCACCAATGAGTGCTTCAGCATTAGTGGCAGCACCGGTGGCTGATTTATTGAGCTTCTTCAGCAGCGGTGGGCGCAGGCCAAGAACCAGAATCAGGCAAATTACCACGAAAATAACGGTTCGAATCAGCATGTTATCAACGAAAGGTGATATTGCTGCGGTGACGCCTGCACTAATCGCCAGCATGAGAAAGAACATGTCGAGACTGAACATTTCTATGATGGCGAAAATGAGCGCGAGTGCAACCCAGAGCGTCCAGGGTGCCTCAAAGAGCCAATCCACGAGTTTTCTCCTTTGGTGTACATCAACCGGCGTGGTTGACGTTGAATCTGCACACGAGGCGACAGCACCTTCGTGATGCGGGGTATATCCATTATTTCAGGTGGATTGAGTAATGGCGACAGTTCTGGTGACTGAGTGAGGTTAATACATGAACTGTTAAGACTTTATTTAGATATGGGGAATCTTGGGTTCATTCTAAACCTCCCTAAAAAGCCGATAATATACATTATGTAAAGTAGACCTATTTTTCACTACCCCACCGGCTACTCACCGGTGCTTTCTGCGCTCAGTCAGTACGGCTTAAACGACAAACACCCGAGACGAGCTCACACCGTTCGGTGCGCCCATCTCGGGTGCCTATCATCAGCTACTAGGCTTCTTTATTCTGCGTGCTTGGAACTGAACTCTACCCAGGCGTTGAGCACGCGCTCCGCTGCGCCAGATGCAATAGATTCGCGTGCATCAGCCAAAGCCTGAGTGAAACGGGTCTCAAAGCTCTCGCCGTTAGTCGGGCGGTACGCAACCAAACCAGCGGCAGCATTGATGAGCACAGCGTCGTGAATGGCGCGCAGCGGGCTCTTCGGGGACTCCCCCTCCCCCGCCAAAATTGCACGGAAAACGCCCGCGTTGTACTCAGCGTCGCCGCCACGCAACTGCTCCAGCGGTGCGTTCTGCAGACCGTACTCGGTCGGGTCAAAACGGTACTCGGTCAGTTCGCCGTCCACAGCCTCCCACAGGCGGCTCGTGGTGGCGATGGTCAGCTCATCCAGGCCGTCATCACCGCGGAAAATCAGGGCGTGATCGCCGCGCTCAGCGAAGACGTGAGCCATTTTCTCAGCCATCACCGGGTTAGCAACGCCGATAGCCGAGGACTTCACGCGAGCCGGGTTCGTCATGGGACCCAGGTAGTTGAACGCGGTCGGAATGCCCAGCAGGCGGCGGGTCGGGCCCACATGGCGCATTGCCGGGTGGAAAGTCATCGCAAACAGGAACGTGATGCCGGTCTCGCGAGCGCATTCGGCGACTGCGGGAATGGGCATGTCGAGGCGGATTCCGAGGGCTTCGAGGACGTCTGCGGAGCCGGATTTGGAGGTGGAGGCGCGGTTGCCGTGTTTGACGACGGTTGCGCCGGTGCCTGCGATAACGAGGGCTGCCATGGTGGAGATGTTGACGGTGTTTTGCTGGTCGCCACCGGTGCCGACGATGTCTACAGCGTGGGGGTCGATGTCGACGGTTTCGGCTTTGGCGATCATGCCGGCTGCGAGTGCGCCGAGTTCTTCGGGGGTTTCGCCCTTGGAGTGCAGTGCGGTGAGGAAGGACGCGAGGATCGGCTGTTCGGTTTGGCCGGTCATGATTTGGTCCATTGCCCAGGCGACTTCGGTGTCGGTGAGGTTTTGGTGTTTGACGAGCTGGTTGAGGATGTATTTCCAGGTGATTTCGTGCGTAGTCATGTGTTAAGTGTAAAACCCCCGCCGCGTATCTGCATGGTTGGGTGCAGTATGCGAGACGGGGGTTTGTGAGGTGTGTTGCGCTTTAGTGGCGCGTGGTGGGTGCCTTCGGTTTAGTGGAAGGAGTCACCGCATGCGCAGGAGCCTGCTGCGTTGGGGTTGTCGATGGAGAAGCCCTGCTTTTCGATGGTGTCTTCGAAGTCGATGGTGGAGCCGTCGAGGTAGGGTGCGCTCATCTTGTCGACGATGACCTCTACGCCGTCGAAGTCGCGGACTGCGTCGCCGTCGAGGACGCGCTCGTCAAAGTAGAGCTGGTAGATGAGGCCGGAGCAGCCGCCGGGCTGGACGGCGATGCGCAGGCGCAGGTCGGTGCGGCCTTCCTGTTCGAGGAGGGTGCGAACCTTGGTCTGTGCTACTTCGGTGAGGTTGACGCCGTGGGTCGGCAGTTCGGTGATGGTTTCACTCATTGGTGTTGTCCTTTTGTTTGATTGGTTGCCCGTGTGCGCCGCGTGTGGGTGCGTTGGGCGTTTTAGCCTTCACGATACGCGCCCGGGTGTTTGATGTACAACCTAGGGTGTGCATAGTTCGCCGGGGGCGTGAGTGTTTGCGCGGGGGCTTGACATGTAATTCTGCTTCTAGGATACCGAAAAAGTGGGGGTTGGGGGTTGTGACCCTTCTCCCCCACTTTTCGCCTCCATTTTTCTGCCCAGTGTTTTGCGGGCTGATTTGGTGAGCGCGTTCTGCGCCGCTATTTCTGGCGGGCGCGTTTAGCGAGCGCCGAGTGCGCTGAGCAGCAGCGCCTCCGCAAGGATTGCGTTCTTGAAGTCCGGGATGTAGAGGGACTCGTTGGCGCTGTGTGCGCGGGTGTCGGGGTCTTCTACGCCGGTGACGAGGATCTGTGCCTGCGGGAAGACGTCTTTCAGGTCGGAGATGAACGGGATGGAGCCGCCCATGCCGGTCTGTACGGGTTCGACGTTCCAGGCGGCGCGCATTGCATCAAGGGCGGTTTGTGCGCCGTCTGCGTCGACTTCGGTGGCGAAGGGCATGCCGGAGTCGACGGCGGTGTAGTTTGCCTGTGCGCCGTGGGGTGCGTGTGCCTTGATGTGTTCGGCGAGTGCTCGGTGTGCGTTTTCGGGGTTGTCGCCGGGTGCTAGGCGGGTGCTGATGCGTGCGCGGGATACGACGGCGAGGGTGTTGGAGGAGGTTGCGATGGAGGGGATGTCCATGCCGATGACGGAGATCGCCGGCTGGGTCCACAGGCGGGAGGCAACACTACCGGTGCCTGCCAGGGGTACGGTTTCGAGGATGCCGGAGTCGTTGCGGAAGTCTGCTTCGGCGTATTCGAGTTCGGGTTCGGGGGCGCGGTGCAGGCCTTCGACGGCTACGGCGCCGGTGGCGTCGTGTAGGGTGGCGATGAGCTGTGCCATGAGGGTGTGGGCGTCGAGCATGGGGCCGCCGAACATGCCGGAGTGGATGGCGTGGCTGCCGACGCGTACTTCGATGTCGCCGGATGCGACGCCGCGCAGGCTGGTGGTGAGGGCGGGTACGCCGGCGCGCCAGTTGGCGGAGTCTGCGACCACGATGTAGTCGGCGGACAGTTCTTCACGGTAGGTGTTGAGGAAGGAGACGAAGGAGGGCGAGCCTGCTTCTTCTTCGCCTTCGATGAAGAGCTTCACGCCGAGCTTGAAGTCCTCGCCGAGGGTTTCGTTGAGGGCTGCGAGCGCGGCGAGGTGCACGAGGATGCCTGCCTTGTCGTCTGCTGCGCCTCGGCCGTAGAGGCGGTCGCCCTTGCGGGTTGCGACGAAGGGGTCGGTATCCCACAGGTCGAGGTTGCCTGCGGGCTGCACGTCGTGGTGGGCGTAGAGCAGGATGGTCGGGTAGCCTTCTGCGGCGGGGCGGGAGGCGATGACGGCGGGCATGCCCTGCTTTTCGGTGCCGTCTGCGGTGGTGTAGGTGGCGCGTTCAATGCGTACGTTGTCGAAGCCTGCCTTGGTTGCGAGCGCGGCGACTGCCTCGGCGCTGCGGTCTACCTGGGTGAGGTCGTGCGATTCCCAGGCGATGGAGGGGATGGCGACGAGCTCGGTGAGGGTCTGCAGGGTTGCTTCGAAGTTTTTGGTGACGGCGTCGCTGAGGGCGCTGTGGTGGGTGAATTCAGTAGTCATGTTTCTACCTTACCCCCACCTTTACCCAAGCTGCCGGGTGGTTGGGGTTGTTTCAGTGGTTGGTGTGGGCTTGTGGGGGCGGGTTTGGTGTGTGCCGTTCGGGTATGATGGGAGGGTGTTTGGTCGTAAGAAAGAGAAGGCTGAGGCGGAAGCTGTTCAGCCGCAGGTTGTAGAGGAGCCTCAGGCTCCGGTTAATCCGAAGTTCACCCCGAAGAAGGGCCGTCCTACTCCTTCGCGTAAGGAGCAGCAGGCGGCTCGTCGTCAGCCTCTGGTTGTTAATGACCGTAAGGAGGCGAAGGCTCGTGAACGTGAGGCGATGGCGAAGGCTCGTGAGCGTCAGAATGATGCGTTGATGGGTGGCGATCAGCGTTACCTGCCTGCCGTGGATCGTGGTTCACAGCGTCGTTATATCCGTGATTATGTGGATGCGCGCCGTAACCTGGGCGATTTCATGCTGGCTATTCTGCTGGTTCTGCTTATTGGTGGCTGGATTGCTCAGGGTGTGGCTGGTACGTCTAGCGTTGGTGCAACGATTTATTACGGTTCCGTGTACGCGATGTATGCGCTGATGATTCTGTGGGTTGTTGACTACTTCATTTTGTGGCGCGGCTTGAAGAAGAAGCTGATTGCGAAGTTCGATGAGGTTCAGCGTGGTTCTGGCATGTATGCGTTTAACCGTGTGATGATGATTCGTCGTATGCGCCGCCCGGTTCCGATGGTGAAGTACGGCGAGTACCCGCGCTAAGTCGTTAGTCCCTTTATGGGTGCTTGGGGAGAGGTCCTGAAGGTTCAGGCCTCTCCCCTATTTTATGTTCTTGCGCGAGAAGCCACATGTGTTTCGAGAAGCAACTTCTTTGGTGGCTTTTCGAAACACATGTGGCTTCTGGGCGAATGTATTGCGGCTAGACGCCGGTACGGTTAGGCTTCGATTCGGGAGTAGAGGATCTGCCACCTGCCGTCGCGGTGTTCGAGGGCGAAGATGTAGATTTCTTCTTCCTTGTCGCTGTTCCAGGTTTCTTGGCGGCCGTCGGGTTCCACTTCGGTGTGTTTGTCCCATTCGTGGCTGGTTTTCAGGTAGTAGGTTAGGCGGTCGTCGCTCCAGGGTATGCCTTCGGGTTTGAAGTGTTCGATGCCGTCGATGACCCATCCGCCGCGCTGGTAGAGTGCTTCTATTTCGCGGTAGATTTTGAGTTCTCCGTCATTTGTGCTGGAGAGGAATTCGCGGGCTTTGCTGTAGTCGCCGGTTTGCACGCCGTAGTTGGCCCATTGGTTCCAGGCGTCCATGGTTTTGAGGATGCCTTCTGGGGTCTTTGCGCGGTATCCGTTTTCGGGGGCGTTGGGTTTGGGGACGTTTTGGGCGGGGCCTTTGGCGTCTGCTTTGCGGTATTCGCCGTTGCTGGCGTTGTTACCGGTGCTACTGCTTGAGCTGCTGTTGGTGGCAGGCGTGCCGGAGGCTGTGGATCCGTCTCCTGCAGTTGTGATGTCGTGTGGCACGCAGGCGGCGAGTAGGGTGCTGAGGCTGATGAGGGTGCCTCCGGTCAGTATTGAGCGGCGGTTTAGCATGTTGGGGTTCATGGTTGGTCCTCCACATCGTTGTAGTGCATGGTCTCCCACTTAACACCATTATGCTTGAGCACGAACTTAAACGTGTCATTGGTCTTATCCTCATTCACCCAGCTACGCGAACTACCGTCAGATTCAACATAAATCTCACATCCTCAGACCACGTAAAGTACCAGCTACTCCTATAGAATTTGAATATGTATAATAAAATGAAATATATATAATAACTAGCAAAAACATTAATCGATGCAAGTGTCCACAGAATAACTTACCTGAAAGGGGAAAGAATTGAGTATTGGTGAAATTTTCGAAAATGCAATTAATATATTCGTAGATATATTTAAACTTAACAGAATCTATAGCAATCCATTTAATCTACCTGATGGCCCATTAAAAATTATATTCGAGATTATATATCAATGGTCCTATGTAATAATTTTTTTGTGCACTATATCTATGGTAATATCGTTTCTTTGCCTTCTTCGCATGAAATTATATAGCGGCAATCATCGACCTGTATTATATATCGTTCTCAACATAACTCTCATAGCATTCTGCTTATCTGTTGCGCTAGATGATTTAGGGTTTACGATATTTAAGACAGTTACTCCAACCATAGCAGGAATTACTGCTCTTGCCATTTTTGTCCAAAATGACCAAAAGAACAGAAGAGAGTCGTATGAGCGCCTCAAAGAATACGTAAGGGGGAATATATCAAGTCGCAGGGATAGATATTCAGAAGCCATTGAAAGAATAGCTGATGGAGGAAAAGTTAAAACCCTGGCGGGACTACGACAGTTAAATTCTTTGGCAATTGAATGGTCAGAAGATAAGTCAGTTAGCATATTCGATAAAAATATTGAGTTAAACAATATTGCAATTGAAATATCTGATGTCTTTCGCAAGGACACAAGGAATATAAACCCTACCCCCTCTCTTCTTGCACTCAATGTATTAGTAACTGCAAACAAATTGCGAGGTTACTATAGCCCAGCAGGACTAGATATTACCTCCCGAGGAGTATCCCGAATTCTATGGAAAATAATAGACATGCGACTCTCATCCCAGGAGTCGTCCCACGAAAAAGAAAATAAAAAAATCTCTCACCGCGAAAAACCTGCTACCTGGCTTATGCCTAAAAAAGTTACGAGCAGGTTCCTGATTAATTCAATATATATACAAACATATAATTTCGACACCAATATATATAATTTTGACTTCAGTAAATCAAAATTAAATAACCCCATGAATTTCTCAGGTTTTCAAGGTGTGGATTTCTCCTCTGCTGAATTCCACAAAGATTTCACTATCAAGCCAATTTTTTATCATAAATATGATTCATACATGATCAACAACAGTTTTCTGGGGGCAAAATTTAAGGAACTTGTAGAATTTCGCCTAACCAAGTTCTTATCCACTTCGAATCTACCCTTATTCGATGAAACGGAATTTAATAAATCAGTTAAAATCATATCCTGCGTATTTATAAACAAAATACAGTACACCCGCCTTATATTTCAAAAAACTAGTTTTCTGGCATTAGAAGAGAGTCTTTGTGTAAATGAATCATTATTCTACCCCTCCGTCAGCTTTGCCAACTGCACCATAAATAACGGATTATTTAATAATAATTATTTTCTCTCAGGATTGTCGTTTAAAGGAACAAGTTTTAAAGAAATTAAATTGCTTTCCAGTGTGGTTAACGGTTTATCTATCGAAGAAATTGAAGATTCAAGAAACAGTACAAAGATTCCCGAAATCATGATTAAAGATTCGCTTGTAAGAAAATTTTGCACGATTAAGGGAAATTGTGAATCAGCAAATATTGAAGTTAAAAAATCGCATTTTAAAGGACAAGTAAAGTTTGGTGATTCCAAAATGCCTCATCACTATCAACATGATATCAATATTTCAGAGTCTTCATTCAAAGAACTAGAGATCGTTTCTAATACACAGGTCTCATTAAAAGATGTGTCAGTGAATGTATTAAAAATATATTCAAGCTCTGAAGGGATTCAGGAAATATCTTTAGAAAACATCCACAAAAAAAACACCCTTAGGGAAGTCTAAATCATCGAAAATCATAATATACATGTCTAAAGACATGAAATATTTAACTCTGAAAAACATAAAGACAGAGCTTCTCAGTATTAAAAATATAGATAAAAGCCAGCTTAAAATCTTAAACCTACACAATATTGAGTGTGAAAAGCTCGAAATCGATTCCCTGACGGATCAAGAGCTTAAAGATATTAAAAATAAAGCAAAAACTTCTTTCTCATGCGAGAATAATGAAAATATTGAAAACTAAGAGTAATTAAAACCTCGACGAAATTATTACGTATCAAACTATGATTTGAAATATCTTAGACATATATACATAAAAAGGGGCACCGCCTCCACCACAACGGGTAGAGAACGGTGCCCCCTTTCAGCGCGCCGAGCCAGTATGCCGAGTCAGCACGTCGGGGAGTATAACCCCCCCGCCTGCACACCTTTTAGCGGCGAGCGCGGCGCAGCTTCACCAGGCCACGGTTAATGTGTGCCGCCCAGAGCGGACCCTCGTACAGGAAGGCGGTGTAGCCCTGCACCAGGTCAGCGCCAGCATCCAGGCGCTCCTGCACATCCTCAGCGGTGGTCACGCCGCCAACGGAGATGATGGCGAGGTCGTCGCCGATTTCACGCTTGAGCAGGCGCAGCACCTCCAGGGAGCGGGGCTTCAACGGCGCGCCGGAAAGACCGCCCGCACCGATTTCCTTGACCTTAGTCATGTCGCTGGTCAGGCCCAGGCCGTCACGAGCGATGGTGGTGTTGGTGGCGATGATGCCGTCCAGCTTCAGCTCCTTCGCAAGGGCAGCCACCTCGATCACGTCCTCATCGACCAGGTCCGGCGCGATCTTCACGGTCAGCGGTACGTGGCGGTTGGGGCATACGCGGTCTGCCTCTTCACGCACGGCGGCAAGCAGCGGGCGCAGCGACTCGATAGCCTGCAGGGTGCGCAGACCCGGAGTGTTCGGGGAGGAGACGTTGACGACCAGGTAGTCTGCCTGCGGTGCCAGGGTGCGGGTAGAAATCAGGTAGTCCTCGATAGCGTTCTCGAGCTCAACGACCTTGGTCTTGCCGATGTTCACGCCAATGACGGGGCGTACAGCGCCGCGGTATTCGGTTTCGAGGTCTGCGCGGGCTGCGGCAACGCGCGGGCCTGCCGCTGCGGCACCGTCATTGTTGAAGCCCATGCGGTTGATAACCGCCTTATCTTCCACGAGGCGGAAGAGGCGCGGCTGCGGGTTGCCGGGCTGCGCCTGACCGGTGATGGTACCGATCTCGACGTGGCCGAAGCCGATACCAGCCAGCGCGGCAATGCCCTTACCGCCCTTGTCGAAGCCAGCCGCCAGGCCGAACGGCGAGGGGAAAGTAATGCCCATGACGGTGGTTGCCAGTTCCGGTGCGGGCTGGAAGTACTTGCGCAGCGCGCGGGTGATGCCGACGTTGCGCAGGGTCTGAACACCCCAGAAGCCGACGTGGTGTGCCTTCTCGGGGTCCATGCCCTTGAAGAAGATGTTGAAGAAGGTCGGGTAGATGCGCATTTGTTCTCCCTAAGGTTGGAGGGTGTGGGTGGTTTATGGGGCTACGGGCTGAGCGCTACTTGTCGTTGGCGACGGCGTCGACAGCGCCACCGTAGCGGCGGTCGCGGCGCGCATACTCTTCGACAGCTTCCCAGAGGGTGCGGCGGTCAACGTCGGGCCAGAGCACGTTCATGAAGACGAACTCGGCGTAGGCGCTCTGCCAGAGCAAGAAGTTCGAGATGCGCTGCTCGCCGGAGGAACGCAGGAACAGGTCAACGTCGGGCAGATCGGGCTCATCCAGGTACTTCTGGATGGTCTTTTCGGTAATGTTGCCGGGCTTGAGCTTGCCCGCGGCAGCGTCCGCCGCGATGGCTGCCGCCGCGTCTGCGATCTCTGCGCGGCCGCCGTAGTTCACGCACATGGTGAGAGTGCAGACGGTGTTGTCGATGGTTTCACGCTCGCAGAGCTCGAGCTCCTCGATGACGTTCTTCCACAACTTGGGTCGGCGGCCAGCCCAGCGGATGCGCACACCCCAGGTCTTGAGTGTTTCCAGCTGACGCTGCAACACCTCGGTGGAGAAACGCATAATGAACGCCACTTCGCTGGGTGAGCGCTTCCAGTTTTCGGTGGAGAACGCGTAGGCGGTCACGTACGGGATACCCATTTCGATAGCGCCCGCAACAACGTCCAGCAGTGCCGCCTCGCCAGCGCGGTGACCCTCGGTGCGGGGCAGGCCGCGTTCGTTCGCCCAGCGGCCGTTACCGTCCATGACAACAGCAACATGCTGCGGAATAAACTTCTTCGGAATCGGCGGCGGGGTTGCCCCGGTGGGGTGTGCGGGCGGGGGTACGGGCTGGGTGCGTGCCATGTGTGCCTTTCTTCCCTGGCGGGTTCTCCCCCGGGGTCGTTTGCCTAGATATACGCCAGATATAAACCTGGCGTACTGTTAGCTATTTTACCGTGATACAGCGCGCATAGGCGGGTGCTTCGGGGGTTATTTTGCGTCCTGGTTAACGCGTGATTGAAGCACCGGCGTGCATCTAAACCATGCGGGCGGTTCTTTACTGCGCCGGCTTTACGGTGCAGGGATTTCCGCCTCAAGGGCGCTCGCTGTTTTGAGGGGGTGTTCGAGCAGGTTCTGGGTGGTTTTCAGGTAGAGTCCCAGAATTTTGGAGGCAACCGGCACGGACGCCGCGTCAATAGTCGCCCAGGCGCGCGGATCCACCGATGCGGTGGCGAGCGCATAGCCGAGCTCTTCGGCACGCAGTCCGGTCAGGGGCGTGTCGGTGGCGGGTGCGCATTGGGGGCAGAGGACGGTGTAATTTCCGTAGGTGTGGGCAGTGTGGAAGGCAATGTACCTGCCGTTTCCGCTTGTAGCGCCGGGGGTGCTGCTGTCTGCTCCGTTATTGCCCGGGTGGTCTGCGTTCACGAGCGGGTTGCCGCATCGGGTGCAGTTTTCACCGATGAGCGGCCAACCGGCGGCGTTCATGCTGCGCGCCAGGTAACGGGTCAGGATCCTCTGCGGCACATGCTGCCCGTGCGCGAGCGCGGCAAGCGCCCCGTGGGTCAGGGTGTAAATATCGGCGGTGCTGTCGGTGTCTTTGGTGAGCGCTTCCGCCAGTTCGGCGATGGTGGAGGCGCACGTGTACGCATCGTAGTTCGCCATAATCGGTGCGGTGTAGGCGTGCAGGGTTGCCGCCTGGGTGATGGTGTGCAGGTTGGTGCGGCCCCGGCTGAAGGATAGGTCGGTGTGCATGAACGGTTCGAGTCGCCCGCCGAATTTGGAGGTGGGTTTGCGTACGGCTTTGGCGACGGCGTGGGTGATTCCGTTATCTCGGGTGAGCATGATGATGATGCGGTCGGTTTCGCCGAGTTTTTGGGTGCGGAGGATGAGGGCGGCGTCGCGCCAGGTGCGGGGTTCGCTCACGGGTGTCTCCGTTCTCGGTACATGCTCGGTACATGCTCTGTGGATGCGCAGGTGGTGCGGGTACGGTTCGACCCCTGCCGTGTGATCCCGCGTAGGGGGTACCGGTCAGGGGTCGGTCCGTAACGTATGGGTGAGGGGCTATCTAGTCCTCGTAGTCGATATCGTCGTCGATGTCATCTTCATCGTCGAGGATTTCTTCCAGGTCGTCCTCGTCTTCGTCACCGTAGACGCTCAAGGGAGTGACCTCGTTGTAGGCTTCGAAGAGGGCATCTTCGTAGGCTTCGAAGGCGTTGGCGATTTCTACGTACGCCTCATCGACGGCGGGGTCGTGCTCGCCGGTTCGGTTGACGACGGCGGTCAGGTGCGCCTCCAGCGCGTCAAGGAGGCGGGTGAGTTCGGTGCGAGGATCAATGCTCATGCCATTATTCTACTACCTACGCGCCTATGGTGTGCGCCGGGCGGTCATACGGCGGTTTAACCGCGGAACTATGAACGGGCGCGGCGGGTAATTGGCAGATAAATTCGGGGCAGCAATGAGAACGCCAAAGCCAGAACGGTAAAGCCGGGGTGGTCAAGCAACGCATGCACGCGGCACATAAGCCTCATAAAGCACCGCATAAAGATACTTCACAGACACAGCGAACCCGCCGTCCCTGAATGCCCCACTCCTCAAGGGAGCGGGTGCCGGGTGCGGCGGGTTCTTCTGTCGGTTAGCTCAGCTTTACGCTGCGCCTACTGAATGTTTGTTTCTTGCGGGTTATGAACCCGAGCGAATTAGAAGCCGAGGGAAGCTGCGGATGCGCGGATTGCCTCAGCGGATGCCTTCAGCTGTGCCAGCTCAGCATCGTTCATGGGGACCTCAAGCACGCGCTCGATACCCCCGCGGTTCACGATGGTGGGCAGGGACAGTGCAACGTCCTTGAAGCCGTACAGCTCACCTGCAATGGTGGTGGAGACGGGCAGCACTGCGTTCTGGCCGCGGAGGAATGCCTCAGCGATACGTGCACCGGAGATACCGATTGCGTAGTTGGTGGAACCCTTGCCCTCGATAATCTTGTATGCTGCACGCATAGCTTCGGTTGCCAGCTCTGCACGGACCTCTTCGGTGAACACCAGCTTGCCGTCCTGCTCCCACTCGGTCAGGGGAACCATACCGATGTTTGCTGCGGACCAGACGGGGAACTCGGAGTCGCCGTGCTCGCCAACAACGTTTGCGTGAACGTTCTTGATGGAGACGCCAGTCTTGTTAGCGATCAGCCAACGCAGGCGGGAGGAGTCCAGAACGGTACCGGAGGACAGCACGCGGTTTGCGGGCAGGCCGGTAATCTTCTGAGCCACGATGGTGAGAACGTCACAGGGGTTGGTGACGAGCATGATAATCGCGTCGGGTGCTACGGACAGGATGTTCGGCAGCAGCTTCTCGAGGATTGCGACGTTTGCGCCTGCCAGTTCGAGGCGGGGCTGGCCGGGCTTCTGGCGAGCACCAGCGGTGATGATGATCATGTCGCAGTCGCGCAGCAGTTCGATGTCGTCGCCACCGGTGACGGTTGCTTCGTGTGCGAACATTGCGCCGTGTGCGATGTCCAGTGCTTCAGCGTGCGCGCGCTTGCCGTCGATGTCGTACAGGACGATTTCGTCTGCGGAGCCGCGGACCATAGCTGCGTATGCGGTTGCGCTACCGACGCCGCCTGCACCGATGACGCCGAGCTTGGTGAAGTTGTTGACACCGTTCATTGCTGTATGCCCTCTTTCGTGAGAGTTATCCGTGTGGTGCGAGAGGATTCTCGCGTGGTTTATCAGGAAGCGGGTGTGTGCCTCGGAGGTGAATTTCCTGAGTGTGGGCGTTCTTCCCCGGTGGGCTTGCTTCGTTATGTTCTATTATGCCGCAGATTCTGCGTTTTGTGTTGGGTTATTTTGCTTTTTTCGATGGGTGCTGGTGACTTTATGGGCTATGAGGGGTGTTTTTCACTCACAAAACCAAATAATGACGTTCTGACCTTTTGAGCAAGCTCACATGTCGCTAAAGTAGCCCTCCACATCCACGGCGCCACCGGAAGCCTCAAAATCAGCACGAACCATCTGCGCCAACTCGTCATCAACCAGGAAATCCAAAGCCACAGAAGCCAAACCGAACGCCGCATCCAAGGCCGCGTCCACCGCCGCCGGAGTATCCGCACAGTGCGCGAACTCCACCGTGTGCATACCGCTACCCTCGGGCGCAATCTGAATGAGCGGGTGAATGCCGGGCACGCGCAGGCTCACATTACCGAAATCAGTAGAAGCCGCCAGGGTATCGCTGACAGTGCCAGGCGGGTACGGGTGGCGACCCACCGAACGCTGAGCCGAAACCCAACGCTTCAACAGCGGACGATTCGTGCGCACCGGCATGGTCATCGGCGAAGAATCCCACGTCACCTCCGCACTCACGCCAGCCATGAGCGCCGCCCCGCGCAGCACCTCCTCAACCCGTCGCGACAGCGCACGCAGAGTCGGCGCGTGCTTAGAACGGATATTAATGTGCAGGCTCGCGGAGGCAGGAATCAGGTTTGGGGCGTCCCCGCCGTGGTCAATAATCGCGTGAATACGATCAGAACCGGGAATCTGCTGACGCAACAAACCCAAACCCTGATACGCCAGATTCGCCGCATCCAGCGCGTTACGACCCATAAACGGGTGCGAAGAAGCATGCGCGCTCACACCCGTGAAAGTCACGCGGCATTCGCGGCGACCCAACCACGCCTGATCAGCCACATCCATAAAGTAGGGGTGCACCATAATCGCAGCATCCACCTGCTCGAACGCGCCGGCGCGCGCCATCAGCTCCTTGCCGGCATCGGACTCTTCGGCGGGCGTGCCGTAGTAGAGGACCCTGCCACTGAACGCTTCGGGGCCGGCGGCGAGCGCATCCGCCAGGGCAAGGAAAGCACCCAGCCCGGATACCGCAATGACGTTATGGCCGCAGCCGTGACCGATGCCCGGCAGTGCGTCATATTCGGAAAGAATCGCGATGGTGCGGTGCTTAGCGGGGTCGTAATCGGCGCTGGTGAGCTCTACCTTGAACGCGGTATCTAGGCCGAAGGCGGGGTACTCGATACTGAGGTTCGGGTAGGCTTCGCGGACCGCATCAACGAGCGTGCGGGAGGCGAAATACTCCTGGTAGGCAGTCTCAGGATGCGCGTGAATCGCCTTGAGAATTGAGGTCAACGAATCCGCGCGCGCGGTGACGGATTCGGCGAGGTCGCGGCGGATATGCGCCAGCCCGCTGTCTTCGTCGAGGTGGTGACCGGGGTGCTTGCCGTGGCTACGTTCCTGCTCGGGGTGCGCGTGCTTGTGCCTGCGGCGGTGCTCAGCGGCACGCTTACGCTGCTCGGTTTCGAGGGCAAGGATCTCGGAGTACTCGCTACCGCGCACGCAATCAGCATCGGGCGCGTCGTAGTGGCGGGTTGTGGCGGCGGGGCGGTTCGGTGCCATTCGACCGTAGCTGTCAGAAGTGGGCTGGGTGTGGGCGGCGGTGCCCTGTGCGTTCGCGTCAGTCATGCTTCTACGCTACCGTCTGCGCTCGCCGGGCGCTAGATGCTCGTGCGTGATGGAGTCGAAAACACCCAAAAAGAAATTTGTGTCACATAAAAGAAATTTTGTATATATCCTAGGAATCTTTGGTTCATAGGAGTAGCGTTAAGCACATGGGAGCGGCAATCCAGCCGCACCCATCACCATCCGGCGCTAGCGATGCGAATGCCGGCAGGACAGTTCACAACCGGTCCAAACAATACCTTTTGGGCCTCTGCCATCACCGTGACAGACCCATGGATGCGAACCGTACCGGCAAGCACACACCGCAGTGAGCGCCACAACCACGCTAAGGAGCTCCAATCCCATGAAGGCAGCACGCTTCTACGACCGTAACGACATCCGCATTGAAGACATCCCCGCACCCGAAGCAGCTGCGGGCGAGGTTCTGATTAAGGTCGCCTGGTGCGGCATTTGCGGTACCGACCTGCACGAATACCTGGACGGCCCCATCTTCTGCCCCCAGCACGGTCATCCCCACCCCATTTCTGGTGAGGACTCCCCCGTCACCCTCGGTCACGAATTCTCCGGTGTTGTTGAGGCACTGGGCGAAGGCGTAGACGACCTTGAGGTTGGCGACCACGTTGTCGTCGAGCCTTACATTATTGCTGATGACGTCTACACCGGCCCCGAGTCCAAGGACTACCACCTGTCCAAGGACATGAACTTCATCGGCCTTGCCGGTCGCGGTGGCGGTCTGTCCGAGAAGGTTGCCGTCAAGCGCCGCTGGGTTCACAAGATTCCTAACAACATCCCCCTGGACGAGGCTGCCCTGATTGAGCCTCTGAGCGTTGGTTACCACGCTGTCGAGCGTGCCGGCGAGTTCGAAGAGGGCGCATTCGCACTGGTGACCGGTGCTGGCCCCATCGGTCTGCTGACCTCCGCCGTGCTGAAGGCTAAGGGCGCTAAGGTCATCATCTCCGAGCTGTCTTCCCTGCGCCGCCAGAAGGCTCTGGACTCCGGCGTTGCCGACTACGCTTTCTCCCCCGCTGAGACTGACGTTCTGGCTGAGATTCACAAGCTGACCGACGGCCGTGGCGCTGACATTGCGTTCGAGTGCACCTCCGTTCAGCCCGCACTGGACCTGATTCTGGATGCTCTCAAGCCCACCGGTAAGGTTGTCATCGTCTCCATTTGGGGCAAGCCCGCTTCCCTGAATGTTCAGAAGGTTGTGCTTAAGGAGCTCGATATCCGCGGCACCATCGCTTACGTGAACTCCCACCCGGAGACCATCAAGCTGGTTGAGTCCGGCAAGATTGACCTCAAGCCCTTCATCACCGGCAAGATTGCTGTGGAGGACCTGATCGACAAGGGCTTCGACACCCTGATCCACCACAACGAGACCGCTGTGAAGATTCTGGTCACCACCGACCCGGAGCGTCTGGCTGAGTAATCTCTCTGAACGATACTGATTCGTTCAGTTTCAGCTGATGCAGCTATTCTTCTAGCTTCCTTAGCGTAGCTAGTGTGGGGTGAGGTTCCTTTCGAGGAGCCTCACCCCACTACTTTTTTGTGCGCTGGCATATTTTGGGTACTTCTTTGCCCGGAAGTTTCTGTGCCTATTTTCCAGCCTGGAAGTTTTCAGTCCGGAAATTTTGCTCCCCCGGTCTTTCCAACAGGCGTAAGCCAGCAAACTAAAGCTGGCGAAACTGTCCGGGCATACAAAACTTTTCGGGCATACAAAAATCCCCGGTTCCGAAGAACCGGGGATTATCTGTGCGCGAGGGGGGACTTGAACCCCCACCCTCTAAATGCGAGGACTAGCACCTCAAGCTAGCGCGTCTGCCTATTCCGCCACCCGCGCAGGTGACTTTCGAACGTTTTCCTTTCGGTGCCGTTCGAAGCAACACGTAATACTATACGGGCTTTCTGAATACTCCGCAAATCAAATGAGCATGTTCTGCGTCACATCCCATGTATTGTTTGCTCTCAACCACGCCGCAGCCTCTCGCACCTTGAGTAATATGACCGGCACGCCCCAGTCAACTGCCAGATTTCCGGTCGCAACGACTAGAATAAAAAGCATGAATAATGAGAACCTCTCCCGCGAAGAAGCCGCAGAACGTTCGGCTCTCATCAGTGTCGACACCTACGACGTGCATGTCGACCTGACTAACGCCAAGGACCCCGAATTCGAGTCCTACCCCACCGTCACCACCGTCCGATTCTCCTGCAACACCCCCGGTGCAGAAACCTTCATCGACTACATCCACCACAGCGTCGACTCCGTTAAGCTCAACGGCACCGAACTGACCCTGGCTGATGTCGTCGACGGCGCACGCATCACCCTGCCCAACCTGAAGGCAGAAAACGTGCTCACCATCCACGGCCGCTCCTACTACTCCCGCTCCGGCGAAGGTCTGCACCGCTACTTCGACCCCTCCGACGGTCGCGTCTACCTGTACACCCAGTACGAGCCCTCCGACTGCCGCCGAGTCTTCCCGAACTTCGAGCAGCCCGACCTGAAGGCAGTCTTCAACTTCCGCATCACCGCACCCAAGGACTGGGTTGTCAGCTCCAACGGCGTACTCGAAAGCCAGGTCGTAGACCCCACCGACGACTCCATCACCAAGCGAGTCTTCTCCCCCACCGCAAAGATCTCCACCTACATCACCGCAATCGTTGCCGGCGAATACTTCACCGCAACCACCACCTACAAGCCCAAGAGCAAGGTCAACAGCGGTGACATCCCCCTGGTCGCATACTGCCGCCAGTCCCTCAAGCCGCACTTCGACTACGACCACATCTTCAAGGTCACCAAAAACGGTCTGGACTTCTTCCAGGACCTCTTCGACTACCCCTACCCGTACCCCAAGTACGAGCAGGCATTCGTACCCGAATACAACATCGGCGCAATGGAGAACCCCGGCCTGGTCACCTTCACCGAAGACTACATCTTCGTCTCCGGCGCAACCGAGGACGACCTCGAAGGCCGCACCAACACCATCTGCCATGAAATGGCGCACATGTGGTTCGGCGACCTCGTCACCATGAAGTGGTGGGACGACCTGTGGCTCAAGGAATCCTTCGCAGACTTCATGGGCACCCTCGGCGCTAAGGAGGCCAACAACTTCAACGACGCATGGGTCACCTTCGCGAACAACCGCAAGGCATGGGCATACATGCAGGACCAGCTGCCCACCACCCACCCCATCGTCGCTGACATCCCCCACCTGGAAGCAGCATCGCAGAACTTCGACGGCATCACCTACGCAAAGGGCGCATCCGTGCTCAAGCAGCTGGTCGCCTACGTCGGCTTCGACACCTTCATCGAGGCAGCACGCGTGTACTTCAAGCGTTTCGAGTGGGGCAACACCTCCCTGAACGACTTCCTGCAGGTACTCAACGAGGTGTCCGGCCGCGACATGCAGGCATGGGCTAACGCATGGTTGCAGACCTCCGGCGTGTCCGCACTGGGCACCAAGCGCGTCTACGGCGAAGACGGCCAGCTCACCGACCTGATCCTCACCCAGGAACTGCCCGCACAGCAGCCCGCAGGCCTGGGCCGCCCCCACGTGGCAAAGCTGGAAACCTTCGCGCTGACCGACGGCAAGCTCACCTCCACCGGCCTGTTCTCCCTCGAGTACCCGGCAGAGCCCGTCTCCGAGCACCGTGTGGAGCTCACCGATGAGCAGAAGAAGCTCGTTGGCGAAGCTGACCTGCTCATGCTCAACGCAGAAGACCACACCTACGCCAAGGTTGCCCTGACCGACGAAGACGGCCTGCAGGCAGCTATCGAAGGTGTCTCCACCCTCGAATCCGCGCTCTCCCGCGGCCTCATCTGGGGCTCCCTCTGGGAGAACGTGCGCGATGCACGCCTGCCCGTCACCACCTACGTCGACGCAGTCGTACGCAACGTCTCCAAGGAACCGAGCGCATCCCTGCTGGGCACCATGGTTAACAACGCACAGGTCGCTATCGCAACCTTCTCCGCACCCACCGGCCGCGAGCGCCTCTACGACGCTCTCTACGACGCATTCGCAGCCGCACTGGCACAGGCTAAGCCCGGCTCCGACGAGCAGCTGATTCTGCTGCGCGCCCTGATCTCGGTCTCTACCAACGCGACCAAGGGTGAAGAGCTCTGCCGCGATATTGCCCGCGGTGCTTTTGAAGACACCACCGGTGATATTGCTGACGCAACCGGCATTCCTTACGACCAGAACCTGGGTTGGAGTGCACTGGGTGCGCTCGCAAGCCGTGACCTGGTGACCGTTGAGGATCTGGACCGTGCGGCTAAGTACAGCCCCTCCTCGATTTCTTCGAACGGTTACGCGTACGCGATTGCTGCTCTGCCCTCTGCTGAGCGTAAGGCTGCCGCGTACAAGACCATCATGGAAGACGAGTCGCTGTCGAACGACGCTCTGGCTTCGACTATTAACGGTTTTGCTCGCGGTCCGGTTGAGTTGCGTGAGTCCTACTACGACTCCTACTTTGAGGCTCTGTTGCCCATTTGGGCGTCCCGTTCGATTGGTATGGCGACCCGCATTGTGCGTGGCCTGTACCCGAAGGCTCCGTACAACACCGGCTCCACCGAGGGTCTGGGTGTTGAGGGTAACCCCTCCGTCGCGTTGGCCCAGCGTTGGCTGGAGGCGAACCCCGATGCTCCTTCGGCTCTGCGTCGTCTGGTCCTGGAGGCTCAGGATCACGGCCACCGTTCGATTGTGGCGCAGAAGTTCAACGCCTCCCTGCAGGGCTAGGCTGCATGGTTTGAGTAGCCGAGGCGGGGTGCGAGGCGGTACCTAGGTACCTAGGTATCCAGGTATCTAGACTAGGTTCCGCTCTCCCCCCCCCTAGGTTTTCAACCCGCTGTGAGAGACTGCCGTTCGGCACGCTCCCGGTAACGCACCGGGACGCGCCGGGCGGTGGTCTTTTTTAGCTAGGACACAAGACTATGTGCACCCGGTGCTAAAAGACAGATAAATGTCACCCCTAATTTGTGAGCTGTCCGTGCTGAAAGCATGAGAGAATAGACTAGGTATCCGCTCGCTTAGACATATCAGAAGGAGTTTTCAGTGGTCGATTACGCACTCGGTGATCGCGGTAGCGTTGACATTGTCACCGATGATTACTACGAAGCAGAAACCCTCCAAGTCTTCGAGGAACTGCACATCGACCGTGAACGTATCTGGTACGGTGAAGCGCGCCTCGTTCCCGAACCGGATAACCCCTACGAGCCCAATAGCATTGCCGTCTACATTGACGAATTTAAGGTGGGCCGCATGAGCGTGGAGGACTCCGCCGCGTACTGGGATCCCATTACCCGCGTGGTCGCCTCCGGCTACGAGCCCATCGCGCACCTGCAGCTCTCCGCTGTCGCCGTACGCGCTGAAGGCGGAGGTATGCACGTGAAGAGCACCGGTGTGCTCTCCCTGTCCGCACCCGGTTCTCTCTTCCCTCTCAACGACGCACCGACCCGCGCGACCCTACTCCCCCAGGGTCCGTCGATGAAGGTGCTCGACGAGAAGGAACACTCCGAATACCTGCACACTATCCTGCCGCCCAGCGGTGAAGGCCGCGTGATCCTGACCCTGGAGGCGAACCAGCTGAAGACCTCCGACGGCCGCGTTGTTGACAGCGTGGAGGTGCGCCACGACCGTAAGCTCGTGGGCCGCCTGAGCACCCAGATGTCTGAGCAGCTTACGCCCGTCATTCGTTACGCTTTTGAGAACGACCGCCTCACCAGCGCGTGGGGCACTATTCGCGGTAACACCCTGGAGCTGTCGCTGACCGTTCAGGCTGCACGCCCCGCCGATATTCCGCAGGAATGGTACGAGACCCTGCCCAACAATGTTCCGGCTCTGCTGCCGGCGGGTGAAGAGTACGAGGTGCCCGCCGCATTTGTGCCCACCGAAGGTGAGCGTCACTACCTGGAGTCCGCCGCACAGCAGGCTCCGAAGAAGCGTCGCGGTTTCATGAGTTCCCTGACCGGTGGCTCCTCC
>ENA-OWLE01000007-OWLE01000007.1-metagenome-genome-assembly--contig:-NODE-7-length-37396-cov-3.967516_pt1 | contig 37396 bp, 26 predicted proteins | sample MGYA00245345_ERZ651094 | MGnify/ENA primary metagenome ERZ651094 (study PRJEB26857, sample SAMEA4031770) | metagenome | biome: human; feature: oral; material: saliva | place: Philippines | collected 2014 | study... | reverse complement strand
AACCTAAAGTGCTGTAGGTTTTCTAAATAAGTCTGGATATTTGCTGCCATCTAGCATCCCCTTATTTATAGTTAAACATACTGGTAGCTAGTTTGTCTGAGATGCGTGGAAATAGCGTATAGCCTTTGTGAGCAACTGCTAAGAGTCGTGGCAGATTGACTTCTCGTTTATTTTTGCCAAGAATACGGACAATTTTTTTAGCCACGTATTTAGGACTGAGGACAAACTTCTTAACACGCTCAAGATAGGCTCCAGAGGGATCAGCTTGATCGAAGAAAGATGTCTCAATTGGACCTGGATTGATCGTAGTCACATAGACTCCCTTATCAGCCAGCTCCAGACGAAGGGCATCTGAGAAGCCAATTACCGCAAACTTTGTCGCTGCATAGACACTTGAGTTGGCTGTCGCAATTTTCCCTGCCATGCTGGCGATATTGATGATATGGCCATGGCCTTGCTCCACCATTTTCTCTGCCATCAAGCGTGAAAACGTCATTGTCGCAAAGGTATTGATGTCAAACATATCACGGACTTCTTGACTGGTGTAATTATCATAAGACTTAAATTCACCGAAGCCAGCATTATTGATAAAGACATCAATACGGCCAAAGCGTTGATAGAGATAATCGACCATTTCTTTTATGGCATCGTCGTCTCTGAGGTCAATAGCAAGACAGGTTTTATTTTCCACATGGCGATAACATTTCTCAAGTTTGTCCTTGTCTCGTCCCAAGAGGATAATGCCATCACTGGGTGAGAGCTGCTTGACAATTTCTTGAGCAAGGCCTCCTGAGGCACCAGTAATAGCGATAATACGTTGTTTAGCCATTAGATTTCTACCTCTTCCAAGTCACGAACGATATAAGTGTTTTCAAAAATCGTTTTAGCATCTGCTGCCATCCTGCCGATATCACGCCCCAAAAAACGTGCTGATACGTGATTTAGAAGAAGGCGTTTAGCTGACGCATCCTTAGCTACTTGAGCTGCTTGCATGTTGGTTGAGTGACCATGGCTCTTGGCAATTTTTTCGTCCCCCTTACCATAAGTGGACTCGTGGACCAGGACATCTGCCCCCAGTCCAAGTCGAACACTGGCATCTGTCTTACGGGTATCACCTAAGATAGTGATAACCTTACCTTTCTTAGGTGCGGAAATAAAGTCTTTGGCAATGATTTTCGTACCATCCTCAAGAACTACATCTTGTCCATTCTTAATTTGTCCAAAAAGTGGACCAAATGGTACGCCTGCTGCCTTAAGAGCCTCAGCATCCAAGGTCCCTTCGAGATCCTTTTGAACCACACGGTAACCAACACAAAAAATGGTGTGATCCAACTTATCTGCATAAACAGCGAACTTGTCATTTTCCATAACCAAGCCTAGCTTATGCTCATCAATTTCCTTAAAATGCACATGATAAGGTAAGCGTGTCCCCGAGGTACGAAGGCTAGTCATGACGTATTGCTTAATACCAACTGGACCATAAACTTCAAGGTCAGTTTGTTCTTCGCTAGATTGGAAGGAACGACTAGCCAAGAAACCAGGTAGACCGAAGATATGGTCGCCGTGCATATGTGTAATAAAGATTTTTTTAACTTTACGAGGTTTGATTGTTGTTTCTAAAATCTGACGTTGGGTTCCTTCCCCACAGTCAAACATCCAGACTTCGTTGATTTCATCGAGTAGCTTCAAAACCAGACTCGATACATTCCGAGCCTTGGATGGCTGTCCGGCGCCCGTCCCTAAAAATTTTAATTCCATGACTTTCTATACTTTCTATCTATCGTTTTTCTTATTTCTGGACAATATAAGCCAGGCATTCACGCTGAGCAAAGCCATAATAAACGGTTTGCCCTTTATATTGAGACAAAAGTTCCACTAATTCATCTTGATTGAAGCTAGCTATCTTAATGACATTGCCCTTCAATTTAGTTACACGACTAAGCAACTGAGTCTCTGGTGTCAACTCTTCCAAGACTTCTTCATCAAAGTCAACCTTGCTCATTTTGACTCGAGTCCCTTCCAAATAAACCTTATACTGTGGGAAAACTTGAGCAAGCTCAAACAAAATACTAGCCGTTGGAACCTCTAAATGCTCTGCAAAGACTAGGGCCACTTCATCGGCATTTTCATAGCAAAAACCATAAGATTTTCCTGACAGATTAAGACGAATAAAGGGCTTGTGTTCATCAAAAGATGGTACTGGATTAAAGAGGTTCAATTCTTTCGAAAGCTCCAAATAGTAATCCGTTGCTGCTTCTGGAGACTGTTTCTGGTAAATCTCTGCAAAATAAGCATTAATAACACTTGGTGGTGGCGTAATAAAAGCCAGTTTTTGACTGTCTGAAAGGTCTGACAAAGTATTTTCCAGATATACCTTATCTAAACTTGTAAAACCACCATATTTTAAAGCTAAATCCATATAATCAGTCATAAAACTCTTCCAATTTCCATTTATTTTTCGGTGAAATATAGCCTGTAATTTCTTCCACTTCTGTCTCAAAACTATAGCTATCTAATAAGGCTAACTGACTCAACTGATAAAGTTTATAAGCTTGATCCTGATGAACCTTAATACTAAAGGGTTCAAAAATCTGTTGAATTTCATCAATCAAGAGTCTTCGCATAGCCTCACGACTTCCCTTGTCACGCGCTGAGAGACGAACATTAGGAAAGACTGTTGCTACTAAGTTATCCGCTAAGTCCATCTTATTGTAGATAGCTAGGCGAGGAATATCAGACATGTCCAGGTCTTTAAGGATATCTAAGACCACCTTTTCATGCTCTTCGTGATTAGGATCACTAGCATCGATGACATGCAAAAGGAGGTCCACATTGCGACTTTCTTCAAGTGTCGACTTAAAAGCAGCAACCAATTCTGTTGGCAAATCCTGAATAAAACCAACCGTATCTGTCAAGGTCACTTGAAACTGATCTTTTAAGTAAATTTTCTTAGTCGTTGCATCCAAAGTCGCGAAAAGTTCATTAGCCTCATACTGCTTATCATCCGTCATAAGATTCATAATGGTTGATTTCCCAGCATTGGTATAACCTATCAAGCCGATTTTAAAGGTAGTTGAGTCGACACGCTTTTCACGAATGGTCTCTCGGTTCTTCTCAACAATCTTTAATTGACGTTCAATATCCGCAATCTGGTTACGGATAGAACGACGATTGAGTTCCAGCTGACTTTCACCAGGCCCACGGCTACCAATGCCTCCCGCCTGACGACTTAGCATAATCCCCTGACCAGCTAAACGGGGCAACATGTATTTAAGCTGAGCTAGATGGACCTGAAGTTTTCCTTCATGACTCCTAGCCCTCATGGCGAAGATATCCAAAATCAATTGCATGCGATCAATGACTTTTACGCCAAATGCAGCTTCAAGATTGGTATTTTGACGAGGGGTTAAACGGTTATTGACAATGACCGTAGTAATCTCATCCGCGTCCACCATGGCCTTGATTTCTTCTAATTTTCCTGAACCTACGAAGGACTTACTATCATAGCGTTCACGTTTTTGGGTATAGCTAGCTACAACCTCTGCTCCTGCTGTTTTGGCAAGACTAGCAAGTTCCTCCATGGACATGTCAAAATGCTCTGTCTCTTGCAATTCAACACCTACTAAAATAGCACGTTCTTGCTGTTTGGCTGTCTCTATCATAGCAAACCCCTTTTCGAAATAGTCGCCTTCTATTATACCACAGGGAGACCCAAAGAGAAGGGGACAGACCTTAATTTTTTTATAAAGAAAAACAAGTTGGATTACCCAACTTGCTTCTAATTAGTGTTTACGTGTCGGTTTCTTTTTAGACCCCTTACGACGCTTGCCTTGGTGAAGGCTAGGCGTATTTTGAGAAATCGTTTGACGTACTTTCACAGTAGCCTTATCAACCTTATCTTTAGCCTTGACCAATTCTTGTGAGGCCTTGATTGCACTCTTCGAAGGTTTGTTTTTCTTAGGTTTAGTCTTAGACACTGACTTTACTTGACTAGTCCCCGATGTACGCATACGACGAGACATAGCCAGAAGAATTTTATTTTCTTCGTTGAGGTTGGTCTGGTAGGCCATGGAAAGCACTAAACCAACACCAATCAAGTTTGAGATGAGTGAAGATCCACCTTGAGAAATAAAGGGCAAAGGAATACCTGTCAAAGGAAGAATCCCTACTGCCGCCCCAATATTTTCAAAAATATGGAAGACAATCATCATAATAAAACCTGTAGAAATAAAGGTATAGAAACGGTTGTTAGACTTAAAAGTCACTCGCAACATGCGATAAATGAGGAAGAGATAGGTCAAAAGAACCAATCCACCACCTACCAAACCAAAGTCTTCTGCAATAACCGTGAAAATCATATCACTCTCACGAACTGGCACATTCAAATCAAGGTGATTAAAACCTTTTCCGTAGATACCACCAGTACCTATCGATATCATCCCTTGTGTCTGTTGAAAGGCGATGCCATCCGCATAAGTGAAGGGGTCCAACCAAGCTGAGATACGGTTAATCTGATAAGTCTGAACCCCTAACTTGAGCAAGGCTTCCTTTCCCCAATCTGTGATAAACACCATTATAAACAGAGTTATGCTAGCTGCAAAAGCTAACACTACCGGTAAGATGATACGCCAGGATATTCCCGAAACCACTATTATACCTGCTAAAATAGCGAGGAAGACTAAGGCCGTTCCCATATCACCTTGAAGAACCAGTAAGCCTAAGACAGGAAGCGTGACCGCTACATATTGGAAAAGTAGTAACCAGTCATCTTGAAGGTCAGTTACCTCTTTTCCTTGTTTAGCCCAAACACCTATTCTTGAAAGAAAAAGGATGTAGGATATCTTCATAAATTCTGATGGTTGAAAAAGGGTGACTGATCCAATACTGACCCAGTTTTTTGCTCCTGTCGAAGCAACCAAAGCAGGTGAATAAAAAACAAGAGGCAGAACCATAAGTCCCAGGCCAAAAATATAAAGCCAGGGAGTTACCTTCCAAAGAAATTCTGTATTAAATAACATGACAACAAAAGCAAGTACCGAACCAAGAAAAACCCATAGTACTTGCTGAGACATGACTTGCACGAGATTCTTTGGGTAATCAAAATTTGTCGCGATAAAAACCGAGCCCAGACCAACCAGCAGTAAGATAAGGACTGGCAAGAGAATCGAGTAATCTATCCGACTTTCAATAGTATTTTTTGACTTAGCCATGTGTACTCCAAAATAAATATTTAGCAAGAGTTATTATACCACTTTTTCGGCCAGACAAATGACATGAATGTATAAAAAGTAGTTAATTTTTTTAACGAAAAAAGCAACCACAAAAGTGATTGACTTCTTTCATTAGCGATTAATTTGACATGTATCCTTTTCCTTGAGCATTGAAGTATACCCATTGCCCTGAAGGAATTCGAATCCAGCGATTAATAGCCTTGTCACCAGTATGGACATCATAGTAAGAGATTGATCCATCAGGATTTGTAGCTGTTGCCCCCTTCACTTGTTTACCAGTTTGGTCAAAGTAGAGGTGTTGTCCATTAATGGTCTGTTCACCGACGACTACTTCTCCTTTAGCATCAGCATAATACCAGTTATTGTCTCCACTAGTGAAGAAAGTTGATACTAACTTATCTCCGGTAGCCCCATGGTAATATGAGCGAGTGCCATTAGCGTTTGTTGCAAAGCCACCTTTAACTTGCTTACCATCAGTACCAAAGAAGAGTTTTTGACCATTGATAACTTGAGCTCCTGTAACGACATTACCTTTAGCATCAGCATAATACCATTTATCATGACCAGTCGTAAAGAATGTAGAAACTAATTTATCACCAGTATCCCAATGGTAGAATGAACGGCTTCCGTCAGTGTTAGTCACGAAGCCACCCTTAACTTGGCGACCGTTAGCATCGAAGAAGAGATGTTGACCATTGATAATCTGAGCACCTGTAACATTACGGCCATATGAGTCCGCATAGAACCAGTTATTATCCCCAGTTGTATAGAAACCTGGTGTATGAGCCTTGGTAACAACTCCTTTAGCATCAACATTGTAGGTTTCACCATTGATAACAACTGATGTATCAACAAGTTTCACACCTGTGATAGCATCATAATATGAACGCGTACCATCAGGATTGTTTACAAAGTTACCTTTAACTTGTTTACCTGACTCATCAAAGTAAAGATCGTCACCATTGATGGTTTGAGCACCACGAAGTACATCACCAGCATTGTTGGCATAGTAAGTCGCATCTCCAACTTGGAAGAAGCGGTTCTTAACTTGTACACCTTTTTCATTGAAGTAAAGGTTTTGCTTACCTACCTTAGTAAATCCAGTAGCAAGGTAGCCTTTATCATTGGCGTAGTACCAGTTACCATCTTGTTCAAAGAAGCCTGAGTACTTACGTTCACCTGAATCACCACAGAAGAACATCAACTGACCATCTTTAGTAGTAATGAAGATACCTTTGGCTTGATAACCATTGTCATAGAAGTATTTTTCTTTACCTTCTACTTCAGTCAAACCTGTGGCCATGATTCCACCTTTGAAGAAGTATTGGTAGAATTTTTCTTCTTTACCATTGTCATCTTTAACAGTGACTTCTTTCCAGCCAGTTTGAGTGGTCAATTTACCTGACTTACCATAAACCAATGATTGACCTTTAGCATTCTTAATGATACCGTCAGCAAACATAACACCATTTGGCAAGAAGTAATAGTTAGAACCATCGATAGTTTGCTCACCTGTCACAAGGTAACCCTTATCGTTAAAGTAATACTGTTTACCATTATAAGTCACAAATTGACCCTTAGCTTGAGTTCCTGATGTTGTGTAATAAGTCACACCAGTACCATCATAAGCAAATCCAGTCTTAGCTTTAGTATCACCAGTCAAAGCTGCTGGTAAGAAGGTACCTTTATCATTAACGTTGAAGTACAATTTACCATCACTGAGAACGTAGTCAGAACCACGATTTTGAATGTTTGTACCGTTAAAATACTTAGCTTCCCACTGTTTAATCTTAACAGATGGATCAATAGTCTTACCTGAAGCTTCCATGACTTCTTTAAAGATTTCTGGATAAAGCTTTTGAAGTTTGTCTAGGAAGGCACCACCGTACTGTGCTTGGAAGTCATCACCTGATGACTTAGTGTTTGCCACATAAAGTTTATTAACCAGGCTAGTATCATCCAAGACCTTACCGTGCGTATCTGTACGAGTAGCTGTAACTACTTCTTTCCCTGGAAGAGTGTACAATTGGTCTGGAACCCAGTCAGCAATAACTTGGATACCTTGTTTGTGAAGAGCCTTGAGGGCATCACGAAGGTCTTCTTTTGAACCGTATTTATTGTTTTTGCTCATAGCAAAGTCATAACGGTCTGTGAAGGCATAACCATTTTCGATAATAGAATCAAGGAAGGTTCCGTCATTAGATGACACATATTGAGGTGCGATTTCAAATGAAGTAATCCCCCATGATTTGAAGAGGTCAGCATTCGCTGCAATCAATTTATTTGTGTATTGGCTATCTTCTTTGACAAAGTCTTGGAAGTTTGAGAAGCCTTCGTAAATTACTTGCGCTTCAAGAGCTGCAGAAGAGCTATATACCTTATCCCCTTCTTTATAAGCTTTTGTTGATGGTGTAGCAAGAACATTTTGATCTTCCGTAGCGCCAACTGGTACCCAAACAGAAAGGTAACCACTCATATCAACAGTCTTAAAGCCTTTGATTTCATCAGCTGTGAAGACAAGATTTCCTTGCGCATCTGTGTATTTAACAACCTTAGTATCTGCATCAGTCAATGATGACACAATACCATTTTCCGTACCAAGCAAGAGAGGACGGTAGGCTTGATTCTTGTGAGCTGCACCCATGTTTACAGTAATTGTTTCACCATCTGCCAATTTCAAATCTGGGTTATTAGCAATAAGGGTCAACATACCAGAATTGCGGCCGTATTTTCCACCCTCTGTATCTGTCTTAGACATCAAATCTTGACCATAACGTACAGAGACAAAAACCTCTTTGTTATCTTTAGCAGATGATACGCCGTCCCCAGCAAGGTTGTGAATATAAGATGTTTGACCACCAGCTACATACTTAGGACGAGCTTTAAGGAGAGTCGTGATTTGATCAAAGTATGGTGATTTCTTAGCCATGTACTGACCATTGTCAGTATACAAATCTCCGTAGTAAACACGTGTTGCTGCTCCCATTGTTTGAAGCATCAATGCATATGCAGCAGGAATATTTGAATGCGTATATTCCTTATCAACTTTCAACATATCAGCATTATAAATGTCAAAAGCTTGTTTCAATTGATCCAATGTGAAAGTGAAACCATCTGTCGTTGGATCAATTTTTTTACTGATAATATCAGCAATAACTGTTTGAACTTCTGAGTCGTGTGCACGAACAAAGAGATAGGTTGCAAAACCAAGTTGGTCATATGATGTGACCTCAGCACGGTTTGAAAGGCCGAAGTAACCACCATTAATAAGATCTTTCATCGATGCATTACGAGCACCTGTACCTTTATTAGTCACCGGACGAGTCAATCCATGAACAATCGACAAACGAAGACCATTATCCATAGAAAGGGCAGCTGTATTGTGTTCGTCTACGTAATATGGGTCATTCTGTGACCAAGCTTCAAGAATTGAGATATTGGCAAGGGCACGAGCTTCAGACTCATTGACCTTATAGGCCGCCTTCATGTATGAGGAAACCAATTGAAGCATGTCGATACTGACATTATCCACGGCATCAACACGGATACCATCAAAGTGAGCATCTTTGTCCTTATCACCAAAGACGATTTGTCCCCAGTTCATGAAATAATACAATTGGTTAAGCATTTCAGCTTGCACAATTGGGTTTGAGTTATCGATATCACTTGAAAGCAAGAACTCATAACCAGCATCACTACCACTCTTAATCTTATCATTTGATAAACGGCTTGTTGCTGTTTGATCAAGTTTACGATAGTCTGAGTTAGCCCACTTCGTTAAATCACTATTTACAAATAAGAGAGCACCTTTTTGGAAGTGTTCTTTACCTGGAGATTCAGAGTTAATGTTCCATTTATCTTGCTCTTTAACAAAAGCTTCAATTGATTGACGCAACCAATCTGTTGACTTATTAGCAGCAATCTTGACTTCAATCTTACGTTGGATAATTTGGGCAGCAGCATTCAAGCTAGCTTGAGAATTTTCAATCGTAAAGACATCTTTAGTCTCTTCACCATTGCTAAGAGCCTTAGTCATGTAGTTCAAGTAAGCTACTTGAGTATCCTTATCAGGCCACCAAGCCATCAAAAGTGGACGAAAATCTTTTTCAGTTGAAGCTTTCCAAGTAGTTCCAGCTTCAAGGATTTCTTTTGGACGATACCAACTATCTGCTGTCAAATAACCATCAACAAGTTCAAAACTTGCTTTTGTTGAGTCATAAGCAGCATTATTTTTAGTGAAATCAGTCACAAGATTTGTTGTTCCTTGCGTAAATGAATAGGTTGATGTACTTGAAAGGGCACCATTTTCATCAAAATAAAGGACCTGACCATTTACAGTAATGGCAAAGTTTTTCTTGTGTGAGCCATCTTCAAGAAGATAGTAATATTTACCATCTTTTTCTTTTTTAATATTATCAAGTGAGACAGCAGCCTTAATTTCAGCCTCAGAAAGCGCGTTAGACTTTTCAGTCGTTGGGGCCGCAAGTCCAGCATTGGTTGCCACTTCCGCTGATGTAGCTGTTTCTGGTTTAGCTGCTACTTCTGGCTTAGCAGTAGTTTCAGGTTGGCCATCAGCCTCTGCTACTGTAGCTCTATCAGAAGTCACACCAGCACTTGGTTGAACTAGTGTTTCAGCTGGTTTGTCAGCAGTTACTGCCGCATTGTTTGTCGTTGTGGCAGTTGTAGTAGTTGCCACCTCTGTTGTTGCACTAACTTCTTTCTCAACTACAGGATTTGTATTTTCCCCGACTGTAGTTGTTGAAGGTGAGGCATTAGAGTTATTTATTTCTTCTGCTGAAACAAGTGAAGATGTGGTAACACTAGCACCAACAATGGTAGCCAAGGTTGCCGAAGCAACAGCCAAAGTAACCCACTGCTTCTTCACTTTGTGCAATTTATAGCGTACTTTATTTTCCATATTCAATTTTTCCCCATATATTTTTTCGTCTTAAAATCTACAGCTTAAAGACTTATTTATTATATCATTTTTTACTGCCAAAAAAACTTGATAAATCTTATTTTAATGAGTTTTTTACTATATTAATGATAGATTAAATAATTGTCATGTAATCGAATTGAAAGGGGATTTCCAAAAGTTTTCTTGAGATAAAATAGACATAAAAAAGAGAACCGAAGTTCTCCTTTTCAATCTACTAGTTTAACACTGTAGGTGGGTAAGCAAGACCATTCTTATCAAAGAAAACATAAATCCCTGGTTGAATTTCTACCCATGTGCTGATGGCTTTCTTACCACTATCACCATAGTAATAGCTAATACGTCCATTACCAGCAGTTACCGTTTGTCCTTTTACTTGTTTACCATCTTTAGCGAAGTAATAGGTATCAGCACCAATTTTAACTTCACCAGTTACTGTCTTACCATTAGAGCCAATGTAATACCAATTGTTATCACCTGTTGTGAAGAATTCATTAGTCAAACGTTCACCTGTTGCAGCATCGTACTTGCTATAGGTACCATCTGCATTCTTAACAACGCCACCTTTGACTTGACTTCCATCTTCATTAAAGTAAAGTTTTTGACCATTGATAACTTGAGCACCTGTAGCGGCAACACCATTTGCATCAAAGTGGTACCATTTACCGTCGATGTTTCTCCAAGTGTTCTTGATAGCATTACCAGTATGAGCTTCGAAGTAATAAGTCTTACCTTTATAAGTTACTAACTTATCTTTAGCTTGGAAACCATCTTCACCAAAGTATTGTGTGAAACCATCAATAACTGTAACACCTTTGGCCATGACACCTTCTTGAGTGAAATAACGGAATTTCACAACCTTAGATTCATTACCATCTTTATCAGTTTCAGTTACATCAAATTTAGTGTAACCACCCTTGTACATTTGACCTTTATAGTTATAAAGGTAGGTATTACCGTTAGCATCAATGTAGTAGGCATTACTCAACATGATACCATTTGGCAAGAAACGATAAACATCTTTACCATTTGGTGAGTATTCACCATTAGTAACCATGTGACCACGTGCATCAAAGTAATAGGTATTTCCATTAAAAGTAACAAAGGCAGATTTAGCTTGATTACCACTTGTACCGAAGTAAGTAATTCCCTTACCATCATTTGAGAACCCAGTAACAGCCTTTTCATTTCCTGTCAATTGAAGAGGAATGAAGTTACCTTCTTTAGTGACAGTGAAGTATTTACCAGTTGCTTCATCGCTAAGTACGTAGCCGACACCGCGTTCAAGAACGTTTGTTCCGTTGAAGTATTCAGCCTTCCATTGTTTCAATTTAACAGAATCATCAATTGGTTTACCAGTTGAGATCATGTTTACCTTGAACATTTCAGGGTACTTAGCTTTAAGTTCAGCTAAGAATTCACCACCGTATTGAGCTTGGTAATCCTTACCTGATGACTTAGTGTTAGCCACATAAAGTGAATGATCAATGATAGCGTCTGCAATCTTACGTCCTGCACCGTCAGTACGAGTCGCTGTTACGACTTCTTTACCTGGCAATTGGTAAATTTGGTCTGGAACCCAGTCAGCGATTGCTTGGATACCCGCTTTGTGAAGGGCTTTAAGAGCATCACGAAGATCTTCTTTAGAACCATATTTATTGTTCTTACTCATGGCAAGATCATAACGGTCCGCAAAAGCATAACCATTTTGGATAACTGAGTCAAGGAAGGTACCATCATCGGCAGATACAAATTGTGGTGCCATTTCAAATGATGTTACGCCCCATGATTTGAACAAATCAACATTTTCAGCAATCTTACGGTTAGTATAGACTGAAGGATCTGAACCATCCGGGATAGTTTGGAAGTTAGAGAATCCTTCGTAGATCAATTGTGAATCATAAGCCTCTGTCGCTTTAAGAGTCAATTCGCCTTCTTTTTTAGCTTCTGTTGAAGGTGCTACACGGATATCTTGATCATCTGAAGCTCCGACTGGAACCCAAACTGCTACGAAACCTGACATATCAAATGTTTCATAACCCTTGATGTCATTCGCACCGAAAGTCAAGACACCATTGCTGTCTGTTTCTTTCACGTAACCTGCTGCGATCGCATCTGCATCAGATGTAAAGTTCTTGATACCATCAGCTGTACCAACAATCAAAGCACGGTATTTCTGGTTGGCATGGATTTTACCCATTTCAACATTAAGTTTAGCTGACTCATGCAAAGACAATTTTGGATTATTCACTACAAGAGTTACCTGACCAGAAGTGCGGCTGTATTTAGAACCTTCTGTATCATCAGCTGTCATGATGTCTTTACCATAACGTACTGAAGTGTAGACTTCATTTGTGCGGTAAAGTTCAACATCTGAATTGTCCATCTTACCATCAGTTGGCAACCAGTAAGAACGTTGCGCTTGTCCACCAGACACATACTTGATACGGCTCTTCATCAAGTTAACGATGGTATCGTAATATGGAGATTTAGTTTCCATATAGTTACCGTTATCTGTGTAAAGGTCCCCATAGTAGACACGAGTGATTGTTTCCATGTTCTGCAACATCACAGCGTAAGCTGCAGGAATGTTATTCAAGGTATATTTCTTATTGCTGCTGAGCATGTCTTTGTTGTAGATTTCAAAGGCTTGCTTCATTTCAGAATCAGTGATAGTGAAACCATCTGATTTTGGATTGATTTCTTTCTTGATGATTTCAGCAATAATATCTTGAACGTTGTTGTCATGGGCACGGATAAAGACGTAGTTTCCTGACGCGTCTCCGTATTTCTCATTGTATTTACCAATTGTAGACTGTTTTACTGTACCGTCTTCGTTGTAGGCATTGCTTCCATCTTTGTTAATCCAGTCAGTCTTAACATCGCGTTGAGTCGTATTGAAAGTATTGTTATACAAAGGACTTACAGCTGGTGTACGTTCTTTAATTGGTTTAGCCAATGAGAAGAGAAGGGCCAAACGTTGTTTATTTTCCATGGCAAGCGCAGCACCATCAGTCTTGTCATTGTAGTGGTTGTCGTTAAGACTCCACGCTTCAAGAACAGAGATATGGGCAAGAGCTTGCGCCTCAGATTTATTTACACCATAGTACTCACGGAAGTAGTTTGTGTAGAGTTGAAGCATGTCAGCATTGACATTATCTACCGCATCGACACGGATACCATCGAAGTTAGCATCCTTGTCACCCATAACAATTGAACCCCAGTTCATAAGGTAGTGAATTTGGTTCAATTGTTCCGCTTGAACAACTGGGTTAGATAAATCTACGTCATTAGCAAGCAAGAAGTCGAAACCACCCATGTGGTTTGGATCTGACTGCTCATCAAGAACTGACTTATCAATCGTACCAGTCTGGTTAGTAGCCGTACGGTTCAAAAGACGATAGTTAGAATTTGCCCATGGTGTACGTGAGTCATTCACATAAAGAAGGGCTCCACCTTGAAGGTGATCCTCTCCTCCACCTTTTGAATAGTTTTCAGTTTCTTTGTTCCATTGTGGTTGTGTCTTAACAAAGGCAGAGATTGTTTCACGCAACCATTGTGTTGATTTTTCAGCCTGAATCTTTTGTTCAATCTTAACTTGAATATCCTTAGCCGCACGATTTAAGTCTGCTTGCTTATCTGTGCTTGTGTACTTAGCATCCAAGTTGAAGACTTTAGACATATAGTTCAAGTAGTTAACTTGCGTATCTACATTTGGCCACCAAGCCATCAAAAGTGGACGGAAATCTTCTGCAGTTGATGCTTGCCAAGTCACACCATCTTTGATGATAGAAACTGGACGGTACCAGCTATCAGCAGTCAAATAACCATCAATCAATTCAAAACTTGCTTCAGATGAATCGTAGGCACGGTTATTTATTGAGAAACCATCAACAATATTTGTTGTTCCATTTGTGAAAGAGTATGTTGATGAACTTGTAAGGGCGCCGTCTTTACCGAAGTAAAGCAGTTGGCCATTTACAGTAATGGCAAAGTTTTCTTTGTGTGAACCATCTTCATTAACATAGTAATATTTACCATCAATGTTTTTGATGTTTTTCAAAGAAAGTGCTGCTTCTACTTCTGAATCTTTCAAAGCAGCTTCAGGAGCTTTAACTTCTGTATTGACGACTTCAGCCTTGACGGTAGCTGGCTGTTCTTCTGCTTTTTCAGTTGTTACAGCTGGTTCATCTGTTGTTACAACTGCTTCTTTATTTGGAACAGCTGCCACTGCTACATCAGTAGTAGTTGTTGTTGCTGTTGTTGCTGCATCAGCTGTTGCTTGTGTGTTAGTTGTAGCTCCTGCTTCTACTGCATTTGTCTCTTTAGCAGGTGTTAAAATATCTGCTTCTTTTGTATTTGTATGTTTAGCGACTTCTTTTGTTGCTTCTGTTGAAGTTACTTCAGTTGACGAAACTAAGTCAGCTGTTGTATCTGAATTTGGTTGCGTTACAGTCTTGTCTTGTGTTTCATCCGCTGAAACTGAAGACGTTGTTGCAGAAAAGCCCCCTACGACAGTAGCGAGTGCTGCAGATGCAACTGCAATTGTAACCCATTGCTTCTTAACTTTATGAAGCTTATAGTGTACCTTTTTTTCCATTATAATTTTCCCCGTGATTTTATTTGTCAAAATCAGACTGAAATCTATCCGATTTCAAACAATTACATTATATCATTATTTTCTAACTATTTCTCGAATTAATTGTTTTTTTATAAAATATATTTAACATAACAGTAACATTAGAAATATTCTGTAACAGGTCTACTTCATAGGTTTTCAATTCTCATTTTCATATTGTTTGATAGCTGAAACTTTTTTCAAGGAAATCACTAGAAAGATTGATACAATAGCTTTTTCAGGGTTTCTAACTTAAAATTGATATTTGTCAGATTTTTTCTTTAAGGTACAAAAAAAGGCAAAATTTCCTTAAACGATTTCCGTTTTCAAGAAATTTCACCTAAACAATCATATAGTTTTTCACTTAATATCTCATATTAAGATTAGAATGAGTGATTATTTATCAAAATCAGCATAACCATTTTCGTCGAAGAAGACTGTCTTACCATCTTGGAATGTAATCCATGTATTTGTCACACGTTCTCCAAGAACTGATTCGTAATACTCCACTCCTTTTGCTGTGCTAACAGGGCTTCCTTTAACCTGACGTCCCAAGTTATCAAAGTAATACTCTTTGCCATCAATGTTTTGACGTCCAGTTACAGCCTTACCATCTTTGAAGTAATACCAAACATTATTTCCAGTTGTCAAGAAACGGTTATTAAGACGCTCACCTGAATCTTTATCATAATATGACAGCGAACCATCCGCATTCTTAACAAAGTCACCTTTGACCTGGCTACCATCTTCTCTGAAGTAATAGTTTTTACCGCCAACACTATAGGCACCTGTCACGATTTCACCATTATCTTTGGCGTAGTACCATGTCTTACCACCATCAAGAGTGAAGAAATCAGATTTAACTTGGCTACCATCCGCATTGAAGTAATAGTTAAGGTGATCAATGGTTTGACGACCTGTTGCAAGGTTACCATCCTTATCAGCATGGTACCATTTACCATTCACTTCGAAGAACTTGTCTTTAACCTTGTAACCATTATCTACAGTATAGTAGCTAATCTTGCCGTTTTCAGTAACGAAATCGCCTTTAACTTGAGCACCATTTGCACGGAAGTAGTATTCGTTACCGTCTAAAGTAAGGGCACCTGTCACATTTTTACCAGCCGCATCACGGTAGAACCATGTAGAGCCATCTGTAGTGTAGAATTCCCCCTTCTTAGCTTGTGCATAGCCTTGATCGTTGAATTCATACCAGATACCATCGATTTCTGCCCAACGATTTGTGTAGGCATTACCTGAATTTTTATCGAAGAAGTAGAGTTTTCCGTCTGGAGTCACATACTTAGTACCTTTAGCTTGGAAGCCATTTTCATCAAAGTATTGCAATCCTCCACCAGCATAAGTCAAGCCAACAGCCATTTCTCCAGTTGGTGAGAAATAACGGAATTTTGCTTCTGTTTCTGAAGTACCTTCTTTCGGTACATCGAATACAAAGTAACCATCTTTGTACTGCTCACCAAAGCTACCAAAGTAATAATATTTACCATCTTGCTGATAAATAGAATCGCGAAGCTGGATACCATTTGGTAAGAAGAAATAAGTCTTACCATCGATATCTTGACGACCAGTCAACATATAACCTTCTTTATCGAAGTAATAGTAATTTCCACCATATTTAATGAAGGCATTCTTAGCTTGGAAACCACTATTATCAAAGTAGGCCATACCCTTACCATCATAGTAGAAACCTGTCTTACCACCTTGGTCTGTCAAAGGTTTTGGCAAGAAGATACCATTATCAGTAACTTGATAATAGCGACCAGTAGCATCGTTACTGAGAACATAACGATTACCACGACCAAGGATATTTGTACCATTCATGTACTTAGCAGACCATTGCTTGATTTTAACAGATGGATCAATCTTCTTACCAGTTGAAATCATCACATCTTCAAACAACTGTGGATATTTCTTTTGGAGCTCATCAAGGAACTCACCGCCATATTGAGCTTGGAAGTCCTTACCTGATGATTTAGAATTCGCAACATACAAACTGTTATTGATGTAAGCATTGGCCTTTGGAGTACCATAACTATTAGCACGTGTTGCTGTTACCACTTCTTGTCCTGGCAATTGGTAAAGTTGGTCTGGTACCCAGTCAGCAATTGCTTGAATACCTTGCTTGTGAAGGGCTTTTAGGGCATCACGAAGATCTTCTTTAGAACCATATTTGTTGTTCTTACTCATGGCAAGGTCATAGCGGTCCGTAAAGGCATAGCCATTTTGGATAACAGAATCAAGGAAAGTACGGTCATCAGCCGATACAAATTGAGGAGCCATCTCGAACGATGTGATTCCCCATGACTTGAAGAGTTCTGCATTTTCAGCAATCAATTTATTAGTATATTGACTATCGTTTTCAACAAAATCTTGGAAGTTTGAGAAACCTTCATAGATAACTTGTGAATCCAATGCTTCAGTAGCAGAAAATGTCTTATCAAGTTTCTTATCTGAACCTTTAACACGGATATCTTGGTTATCAGATGCGCCTACTGGTACCCATACACCAAGATAACCTCTCATATCAACAGTTCGATACCCCTTGATTTCATCTCCACTGAATGACAAGTTCCCTTCAGAATCGGTGTATTTAATTTTTCCAGCTGCTGCTGCATCATTCTCGTAAGTGACAATTCCCTTATCAGTACCAAGAAGTAATGGTCGGTAGGCTTGGTTAGCGTGAAGTTTACCCATGTTAACTTTCAAAGTACCGTCACCCAATGAGAAGTTTGAGTCATTGGCAATAAGAGTCAACATACCTGAATGTTTGCTAGTTTCTGCTACACCCGTAGTTTGGTCAGCAGTCATAATATCTTTACCGTAACGAACAGAGGACAAGATTTCTTTTCCATTGAACGTGTCGACTTTCATCGATTGTCCACCTGAAACATATTTCATACGGTTCTTCAAGAGTGTTGTGATAGCGTCATAGTAAGGAGACTTAGTAGCCATATATTGGCCATTATCCGTATAAAGATCTCCATAATAAACACGAGTTACCTGCTCCATATTTTGAAGAATCAAAGCATAGGCAGCTGGGATATTGTTAATAGTATAACGTTTTTCTGCCTTCTTCATATCTTCATTATAGATTTCAAAAGCACGTTTCAATTCAGCATCAGTCATGGTATAACCATCTGATTTTGGATTGATTTCTTTTTGAACAATATCACGAATGATATCTTGAACAAGGTTATCATGAGCACGTGCAAAGATATAGTTAGCTTGTGTATCACCATACTTACTATTATTTGTACGGTCTGTCAAACTGCTAGTAATCAAATCTTTCAATGAAGAACCAGATCCATAAAGTGCCCCCATAATTGCATAACGAAGGTTGTTATCCATGGCAAGGGCTGCACCATCATGTTTTTGATTATAAGCATTATCATTTAAATCCCAAGCCTCAAGGATAGAAATGTGAGCAAGCGCATTGGCTTCAGATTTATCCACACCAAAGGCTGCACGGAAGTAGTTTGTATAAACTTGGAGAAGGTCTGCATCAACATTATCAACTGCATCAACACGGATACCATCAAAGTTAGCATCCTTATCACCCATAACAATTGATCCCCAGTTCACAAGATAGTGAATTTGGTTCAACTGCTCAGCTTGCACTACTGGATTTGAGTTATCAACGTCATTGGCAAGTAGGAATTCATAACCACCCAAGTATCTTCCTGTACCATTTAGAGAACCATCTTGGTTACTTGGTGTACGGTTAAGCAAACGGTAATCAGAATTTGCCCAAGGTGTCTTATCACTATTGACATAAAGAAGAGCCCCCCCTTGAAGGTGGTCAGCAAGGGTATAGTTTTCAGTTGTAGCATTCCACTGGTCTTGTTCTTTTACAAAAGACTCAATTGCTTGACGAAGCCATTCAGTTGATTTTTTAGCTGAAATTTCTTGTTCAATCTTAATTTGAATTGTCTTAGCAGCTGCATTCAATTCTGACTGACTTTGGCTAGTTGAATAAGTTGCGTTTAGGTTAAAGTGCTTAGAGAAGGTATTGAGGTAGGCAACTTGTGTATCTACATCAGGCCACCATGCCATCAAAAGTGGACGGAAGTCTTTCTCAGTTGATACACGCCATTTTTCACCATTTTCCAAAATAGTGACTGGACGATACCAGCTGTTTGGTGTCAAGTACCCATCTACCAACTCGAAGCTTTCTTTCTTAGAGTCGTAAGCACGGTTATGTGAAGAGAAAGCATCAACTAGATTAGTTGTACCTGGTGTGAATGAGTGTGTTGATGTACTTGTCAAAGCACCGTCTTTACCGAAGTAAAGCAACTGGCCATTTACTGAAACAGCAAAGTTTGTTTTATAGGAACCGTCTTCTTTGACATAGTAGTACTTGCCATCAACCTTCTTGATGTTGTCTAAAGAGAGTGCTGCTGTTTCTTCTTTTTCAGTCACACCAGATTTTGGTTTTTCAGCTACTGTAAGCGTCGTATCTGTTGCTGTAGCTGCATTTGCTGGTGTTTCTGTAGCACCATTAGCTACGGCCGCACGATCAGTTACTGCTGGTGTTTCTGTAGCGCCATTAGCTACTACTGCACGTTCAGTCGCTGCTGGTGCTGCCGTGTTAGCAGCTGTATCAGTTGTAGCCGTTGTTGCTGGAGTTGCTGCAGTATCTGCATCAGCTGCCTTGTCATTTGTTACTGCTGTAGCATCTGTCGTAGCAGTTGCCGCTGGAGTCGCTACGTCATGCGTTTCGACCACAACATCGCTTTCAGCTGTCGTTGTAGCAACAGGTTCTGTAGTTTCATCGGCTGAAACTTTTTGATTAGCTACTGTAGCACCACCTACAATAGAGACAAGTGCTGCCGAAGTGACGGCAATCGTCACCCATTGCTTCTTAACTTTGTGAAGCTTGTAATGTACCTTTTTTCCCATTTTAGGTCCTCATTTCTTTTTCCTAGTTTGAATGAAAATCTACATAATTCAAACATTTTCATTATAGCATATTTTTTTCGCTCAATTATCGCATTTTTCATTACATTTATTTTTTTAATCGTAATTTAAATTGATATACATTTCGATAAACATTAAAAACTACCGAATCTTGAAAACGGTAGTTTTTCTATTTTCTAGGAATTTTTTAAAGCTATGAGAGAGGGAAATAAACACATTCTATTGAACTAGATTGCAATTTTCAAATCAACTATCAAGCAAAGACAATGTTATGTTGAACCCTATAGCTAACTAAAAATAGCAAGGTTTCTGTAACTAATTTAGCCAGAACCAGTCCTAAGCCAATAGCCACTAGACTGCTAAGCAAGAAATAGTTACAAGCTAAGAGAACCAAGACCAACATAAAGTAGCGAACACTTGATCTAAAGAGAGAACTTGTCGGATTGAAGACAACATTTGCATTTAGCAGACACTGACTGGAAGCAGAAATGACACGCGCTAGCACGACCGAAAAGAGGAGATTTTTCGTCAAGGCAAAGAGCACAAATAAGGCTGTTGCATCAATGACTGAGGCCAAGACAGCCGTGCCAGAGAACTTTAAAAACGGGCTGTAAATACGGATGGAATCACGAATGGGCCGAAAGTGAGAGCTTTTATTTTCCTCTAAATAAACCGTTTCGATTGGGACTTCAGAGATTTGGTGACCTGACTTTTTGGCTTCAAGTAGCATATTAAACTCGTACTCGAAACGATTACCATCCAGATTAAGCAACCATGGAATAAGGTCTGTTGACATACCTCGAAGACCTGTCTGTGTATCCGTTACCTTCTGACCAGTTACTAGTCGGAAGAGCCCAGCAGTCACTTTATTTCCAAAGCGACTTCGTGCTGGCACTTTACCTACAAAGGCACGCGCACCCAAGATAAGATGACTTGGATTTTCCTCCGTCGCCTTGGCCACACGGACAATATCCTTAATCAGATGCTGACCATCACTGTCAACTGTTACTATAGGTTGAGCTGACAGGTGCTGCCCCACCACTTCTTCTTGAATATACGCAAAGGCAGTCTTTAGGGCAGCCCCCTTCCCCTTATTTACAGAGTGTTTAAGAACTGTAGCTCCAAAAAGAGCCGTTTCGTCATAAAAGTCGTCATAGCGTGAACCACTCCCATCATTGACAACGATAATGCGAGCTTTAGGGAGTTTTAAAGTAATATCTTGAACCACCTGAATCAGTCGAATGTCTGGTTCATAAGCTGGAATAACAATATACATAGGTACTTCCTTTCTATTTCATCCTATGATGCTTTATTGGTCTCCACCAAAGCCACCTGCTGGGCCGCCACCTTGGGGACCACCGCCGCCTTGAGGGCCACCTCCGCCACCAGGCATTGAGTTTTCAATCTTGGTTTGTTTTTCACCATTAATAGTAATGTCACCACCGGTATAGGTCGCAGAACCATCGAAGTCAAAGCCAGATTGACCAGTCAAATTAATCGTTCCCCCCGATACAATAATATCGCCGTTGGAATCGATTGGATCTGTATCACCCTCACCGACCTCAACATTTAGGGTTCCACCAGTCATCTTGAAGAAAATCTCACTTTGACTGGCATTAGCATTGGCCACATTGACACCATCATCCGTTGCATAAACATCGATGTTTCCACCATTGATGGTCACAGATTTACCTTCAATACCCTCAGTTGATTTTTCAACTTTGTAAGTACCACTATCAATAATCAGGTCACCAGAGGCATGAATACCATCGTCACCAGCATTGATAGTCATGGTATTATCAGACAAATACATGGTACCTACTGATGTGTCGTCATCATTGTCGACCTTAACAGCATCTTCTTCTGCTTCAATGGTCATGGTTGTTCCTGTGATATTAAGTTCATCGTTGACATTGAAGGCATCACCGACTGAGGTAATCTTATAGGTTCCACCAGTTATATGAAGACTGTCGTTTGCTTTAATACCGTTGTTTTTCTTGGCATCAATGTTAAGAGTACCTGAACCGTTAATGGTCAAATCTCCTTTAGAGAAAATCACAGCATCCGCATCTTCATCACTATTAGAACTTGAATCAGAGAGAGTGCTAGTAGTTCCATCTTTAAGCGTCAAATAGACATGACCGGCACTTGTAGCATTGATTGGTGCATTTGTGTTTGTCATGGTAGCACCATCTAGAACAATATGGACATCATCTGAATCACCAGCGTCCACCTTAATCTGCACACCATCAGATTTTCCTGAAATGACATAGGTACCAGCTTTGGAGATGGTTACAGTTGAACCTGATACAGCTACACCATCTCCTGAAACATCCGCAGATGAGCCTGACAACTTAATCGTAGAGGCTGAACTTTCATCATAGGATGTGTCTGAGTCTTTTGAAGTGAAATAGTTGCTATTGTTATTAGTCGTTGCGGTTACAGCACTTGTTTTTGAACTTGCAGTTGTCCCAGTTGATTGATTGTTTGATTGGCTACAAGCTGTCATGACTGTTAAGGCAGTCGCACAGGTTAATAAAGTCGTCCATTTTTTTAGTTTTTTTGATTTCATATTTTTTCCTCTCGGGTTCTTTTTGGTGATTACAGTTTACGGGACTTAGCTAAAATATTTCTGAAGGTTAACTAAAACTTTTCTTAAGTTAAGTTTGGTGAAAGTTTGGCTTAGGACTTCTTTCAGAAAAGTCCCATAAACTAATAGGCAAGCAAGCAAGAGCTATGAAATAGTTCTTGCCCGCTCAACTTTTTACTATAAAACAAAAAAGAATAAAAACAATAAGGCGACGGGTTAGGGATAGATGTGCTACCACAGCCCCCTATTTCCTGTGAGTTGCTTTATGGCTTTGTATCTTATCTATAAAAAGGAGTTTTTTCATGGTTAAACAATTGGAAACACGTTTTAAACGTATTGAAACAAAATATGTGGTCTCAAAGGACAATCTTGAGGACTTGCTCACTGATCTTAAGGAGTATTTGGTAGAGGATGATTATCCGACATCTACCATTTCAAATATTTACTTTGATACGGATAATTTTGACGTCATCCAAGACGCCCTAGATGGTAATCACCGTCAAGAGAAAATCCGCATGCGTACCTACCTAGCCAATCCCAAAATTGATAGTAAGGTTTTTCTAGAGGTCAAAGCCAAAGATGAGGAGGGAATTGGCCATAAGTTTCGCCTCGTTTCAACTCCGTTTGCCATCACTAACTTGATAACAGACGGTAAGAATGATGGTCAAATCACTGATCGTCAGCTCTTGCAAGATATTCATCAGTTACGTCAGCGCTATGATGGGGGTCTCAAACCTCGCATGTATATCTACTACGACCGCTTCTCTATGAAAGAAAAAGAAACTATCGAAGGCTATGCCTACAATAAAGTTCGTGTAACCCTAGACCAAAATCTGACTTATCGTGATGAAGACATCAGTCTCTTCAAGGGAAATCATGGTTTTCCCCTTCTTGATGAAGATACGATAATCATGGAAATCAAGGCACCTGGCCAAAAGCCAGACTGGCTTCAAAGTATCTTAGACAAACATGGTTTGGAAGAGCAGAAATTCTCAAAATACAGCTGTGCCTACCATAAGTCTCAAGGTCTAGACTATGCGCCACATCCAGTTCAAGAAAATGGAGGTGCCGCCTATGTCTAATCTCTTCAATTCTATCTTTAATGATGCAACCTCAACTGCAAATCCCCTTCAACTCATGCTGGCCTTATTGGTCAGCCTTGTTTTGGGTTTAGCTCTTACCTGGACTTACAAATATCGGACCCTCTACACCAGAGAATTCCTCATTAGTTTGACCCTACTTCCATGTTTGATGACCCTAGTCATCTTTCTGGTTAATGGTAGTTTGGGAACCTCTATTGCTGTGGCAGGGACCTTTAGTCTGATTCGTTTTCGATCAGCGACTAGTGGTTCCAGAGAGCTAATCGCCGTCTTCATGGCCATGATTATCGGTCTGGCATCTGGGACAGGCTATTTGCTACTGGCTGTCCTCTTCACCGCCTTTCTGTTGGCTGTTTGGCTCCTTTTGGAAAATCGTCAAAGTCGTAGGGACAACCAACGTCGTAGGCTCCTGACCATTAATGTCTCCCATCAGGACTTGATTGACCAAAAAATCACTAAAGCCTTGCTCAATTTCACTAGCGAATGTGACCTAATCTCCCTTAACACCACAGGTGGAGGGGAGACCTTGCAACTGGTCTACGAAGTGGACTTGAATCCTCAAGTGGACGACTTCCAATTGACTAATCACCTTATCTCAAACATTGAAAATTGTGATGTTGCCCTAACCAAAAAAGCTAAAAAGAAAAAGAATCTGTAAAACAAAAAGACATCTCCGACTGATTTTCGGAGATGTTTTTGTGTATTACAAATGATTTCTCAAAGCGAAATGAATTACTTAAACTTTTTGAATCTTTTTTTAATACAACAACTTCAAGCTTTTATTCTTAGTCTCAATCGGTTAAGATAATCCTCAATAATCTGTTACTTCTTTTCGGTCATGGACATTGCTTTGCTTGCCTTGTCGTGCCTTAAGTACGGCTTCAACGTCTTCAGGGCTAACCCCTGTTTCAACTAGCATGACGGCTAGGTGATAGAGGACGTCTGCTGTCTCGTTGGCAATTTCTTCTTTATCAGCATTCTTAGCTCCAATCACAACTTCTGTTGCTTCTTCGCCAACTTTTTTAAGAATCTTGTCTAGGCCCTTGTCAAACAGGTAATTGGTATAAGACCCTTCTTTAGGATTTTTTTTACGATCTAAGGCTTCCTTATAAAGTGTTTCTAACATAGCTACTCCTATCTATCTCGATTTTCATCATATATATCCGTAAAGAAACAGCTGTAGGCTCCTGTATGACAGGCTGCTCCTTCTTGTTCAACGGCGATAAGTAGGGTGTCCTGATCACAGTCAGTCTTGATGCTTTTGACATGTTGGAAATGACCAGATGTGGCGCCCTTATGCCAAAGCTCATTTCTGGAACGGCTCCAGTAATGCATTTGTTTGGTCTCAAGGGTCAATTGATAAGACACCTCATTCATATAGGCCAACATAAGCACCTGTCCTGTCTTGTAATCGGTCACAATGACTGGTACCAGTCCTCCTTGTTTGTCAAAATCAAGTTTTACCTCTGTCATTGTCTCACCTCTATTCCTGCTTTTGCTAAGACTTGTTTGGTTTCACCTATATTTACCTCACCGAAGTGAAAGATAGAGGCTGCCAGTGCACCAGTCGCTGTTGTCTTTTCAAAGACTTCTACAATGTCCTCAATATTTCCCGCACCACCAGAAGCAATGATAGGAACATCGACGACTTCTGCCACACGATTAAGCATTTCCAAATCAAAACCAGACTTAGTGCCGTCCTTGTCCATACTGGTCAAGAGAATTTCTCCAGCTCCCAAGGCGACGACTTCTTGAGCCCATTGGATGAGGTCCCTACCTGTATCCTTACGACCTCCCGCCACAAAAACATGCCAGCTCCCATCAGCCATCTTTTTAGCATCAATTGCAGCCACGACACACTGATTCCCAAATTTTTGAGCACAATCGGCGATTAGTTGCGGGTTGGCAAGGGCTGAGGAATTGACGGCAACTTTGTCAGCACCGGCTTTGAGCATCTTGTTCATGTCTTCAACAGAACGGATGCCACCACCAACTGTGAAGGGGATAAAGACCTGGTCGGCAACTCGTCGCACCATGTCAACCGTTGTTTCACGATTATCTGAAGTCGCTGTGATGTCCAAGAAAACAAGTTCGTCACAACCAGCCTCATAATAGGCACGCGCAGAATCAACAGGGTCACCAACATCTGTCAGATTGACAAAATTAACCCCCTTGACGACACGACCATCCTTGACATCCAAACAAGGAATAATACGTTTTTTAAGCATATTAACCTCCAAAAGACTTAAGCTGGTCTAAAGTGATATTGCCGTTATAGTAGGCTTTACCGACAATGGTTCCTGCCACACCAATCTCTTGTAGGTGATTTAAGTCAGCTACCTCTGCAATCCCACCTGAAGCGATGACTTTAGCGGTTGTGAGTTCAGATACCAAACGTTTGTAGTGATCAAGATTGGGTCCTGTCAGTGTGCCATCTCGATCAACGTCTGTATAGACAAAGAGGGTTACGCCCATCTTTTCCATTTCCTTGGCCAAGGTGATGTAGTCCACATTGCTGGTTTCCAACCAACCTTCGGTAGCGACAAGACCTGCCTTGGCATCTATACCCACGACAATTTTATCAGCTCCAAATTCCTCCAAAGCTGCTCTAACGAAGTCAGGATCTTTAACGGCCATTGAACCGATAATGATACGGTCGATGCCAACTGCCAAATAGTCACGAATCTGCTCTAAGGTACGGATACCGCCACCAACTTCGATACCAAGTCCAGAAACCTTCTTGACCTCTGCAATCAAGTCACGGTTAGTGGCACGACCATCAAGGGCACCATCCAAGTCGACAACGTGAATAAATTGAATGCCGGCATTCTTAAAGGTCTTTGCTTGCTCAATAACGTCTGGATTGACAACGGTTTGTTGGTTGAAATCTCCTTTGAAGAGACGAACAGCCTGTCCATCCTTAATATCAATTGCTGGTAGAATTTGCATCTCCCCTACCATCCTTTCTAACTAAAAAGTCTTTGTTCTCACGAGCTTCTAGGATTTACATAAACCTACAAACTGTTCAATAATACCTAAACCAATATCACCTGATTTTTCGGGATGGAATTGGGCACCATAAACATTGTCTTTATGAATCATGGCTGGCACCTCGATACTATAGTCTGCAGTGACATCAATATATTGGCTAGGCACATCCGTAAAATAACTGTGAACGAAGTAGACAGCCTGGCCATCTAAGCCATCTGTCAAAGGACTGGCTTGTTTAACAGCCAAATCATTCCACCCCATATGTGGGACAGGCTGTTCCTTGCTGGCAGGAATGGCACGGCAAACACCAGGAATAAAGCCAAGGCCATTTGTTTCTTCATGCTCCAGTCCTTTTTCTGTTAAAATCTGCATACCTAAGCAAATTCCTAAAAGCGGAACACCCTTTGCGACGGCCTCTTTGATCACAGCTACCAAACCTCTTCGCTCCAACTCTGCCATAGCTGTTGGATAAGCACCTACACCAGGTAAAATCAAACCATCTGCAGCTAAGATTTTTTCTTTGTCAGCAGACAATTCTGCAGTCACTCCAATTTTTTCAAGGGCACGCAGAACATTGGCGGTATTCCCTGCATCGTAATCAATGACGATAATCATAGCATCCCCTTTGTCGAGTTTACACCGTGAATGTCAGGGTTGACTGTGATGGCTTCACGCAAGGCACGTCCCGTTGCCTTGAAGAGACTTTCTGACTTGTGGTGATTGTTTTTGCCGTGGAGAATTTTGAGGTGGAGATTCATTTGAACATTAAAGGCTAAGGCTTGGAAAAATTCTTCAACCAGTTCTGTGTCAAAATTACCCAGTTTTGGATTATCGAAACTAGCATCAAAGACCAAGAAACTACGTCCAGACAAGTCTAAACTTGCCATTCCAAGGGTTTCATCCATAGGTACAAAAGCCGTTCCATATCGGTTGATACCTGCTTTATCGCCCAAGGCTTCTTTAAGGGCTTGCCCAAGGACAATACCGACATCTTCAACAGTGTGGTGACTATCAACCCAAAGGTCTCCATCAGCCTTCACCACCAAAGACATACGGCCATGACGGGCAAATAAGGTCAACATGTGGTCAAAAAATCCAACACCTGTTTGAATGTCTACTGGTTCTTGAGCATCCAAATTGAGGCTTAATTTAATTTTGGTTTCAAAGGTATTACGTTCAATTTCTGCTTGTCTCATAACTTCTTCCTCTACTCTCTCAATTATTGTCGTTTCTGACTTCAATAGCCTTGGCGTGGGCCTGCAAGCCTTCCGCATAAGCCAAGGTTGTAATATCGTGTTGAGCCTTATTAACTGCTGCCTTGTCGTATTGCGTATATTGGATACGTTTGACAAAATCATGCACGCCTAATGCTGATGAAAAGCGGCTAGTTGCTGTCGTTGGAAGAACGTGATTGGCACCTGCATAGTAGTCACCAATTGGTTCACTGGTAAAGTGACCAAGAAAGACGGAACCAGCATTTTCCACTTTTTCAAGGTAATCATAGGCCTTGTCCATAGCAATTTCCAAATGTTCTGGAGCAACCAAGTTCATGAGTTCAAACATGGCATCTGTATCCTTGGCAATAATAATACGGCCGTTATTTTCAATGGAAGGACGCGCAATCGCCTCGCGTGGTAAAAGCTTGAGTTGACGTTCAATTTCGCTTTCAACCGCATCGGCCAGGTCTTCAGAATCTGTTACCAAAATAGCACGTGCTAGCTTATCATGCTCCGCTTGAGACAAGAGGTCAGCTGCCACATAGGTTGGATTAGCGCTACTATCAGCAATGACACCAATCTCTGATGGCCCTGCAATCATATCAATACCGACAATACCGTAAACCTGTTTCTTAGCAGTCGCTACGAAAATATTTCCAGGACCTGTAATCTTATCCACCTTTGGAAGAGTTTCTGTTCCAAAGGCCAAGGCCGCAACCCCTTGAGCTCCACCGACTTGGTAAATGGTGTCCACACCAGCCAATTTTGCAGCTACCAGAATAGCAGGAACAAAGTGTTCTTGAGGTGGCGTAATCATAATAATCTCTTTAACCCCAGCAATTTTGGCAGGAATGACATTCATAAGGACTGAGGACGGATAGGCCGCAGTTCCCCCAGGAACATAAACACCTACACGATTAATTGGACGAATCATTTGACCACGAATAACACCCTCACTTGGTTGGTCTTCAAATCCAGCTTCCAACTGATGTTTGTGGTAAGATTCAATGTTTTCTTGGGCATTGACTAGGGCTTGATAAACTTCTGGATCAATTTCTTTAAAGGCTTGATCAATAAGGTCTTGTCCAACTTCAATATCAGTCAAATCAACCTTGTCAAACTTAGCTGAATACTCACGAAGAGCCTCGTCTCCACGTTCTTTAACATCTTCGATAATGGCTTGAACCGTGCTTTCAACGTCTCTATTTTCTTTTGAAAGTTCCAATTGCTCCTGATAAAGAAGCTCAGCAATTTCTTTATTTGTTCCAGTTAATCGTTTCATTCGAACGGTACCTCCTCGTTTCCTACAAGTGATTCAATCTTACGAATGAATGGCAGGACTTCCTTATTATTTTTCAAAGAAGCCTTATTAACAATCATTCGCGCTGAAATCCGGCAAATATCTTCATAAACCTTTAAACCATTGGCAACAAGGGTATTCCCTGTTTCCACAATATCGACAATAGCATCCGCTAGACCAATAACAGGGGCAATCTCAACGCTCCCTTGAATCGAAATAATCTCGACATCCTCACCCTTTTGATTAAAATAATCAGTTGCAATTGTTGGATATTTGGTCGCAATCCGTTTACGTTTATGGTCATTAGGATTATAGTCTTCTGTTGATGCTACGGAGAATTTACAAAGGCCAAAATTAAGGTCTAACATTTCCAAATAACCTGTCGGATGTTCAACCAGAACATCCTTTCCAACAATCCCAATATCTGCGACACCGTGTCTAACATAGGTTGTTACATCTGGAGCTTTGACCAAGAGAAAACGGAAACGCCTGTCAGGACTCTCGAAAATCAAATTACGTCCCTTATCAGCCATGAAAGACATATCAAAGCCAGCTTTTTCCAGTAATTTAACCGCATCTTTCTCAATACGTCCCTTGGTCAAGGCAATTGTGATTTGATTGCTAGTCATCCAAGTCACCTCCAAATTCCACATCGTCATGTACTGCCTGATATACTGAGTCGATGTCAATAGCCCAGCCAACCGCTGTTAACTCGGTAGCACCAAAGCGTTCAAATAGTTTATCATAACGGCCACCTGATACAAAGGCATCTGGTACCTTGTCACCGAAGACCTTAAACATTATGCCCGTGTAGTAAGGCACTGTTGGCAATTGAGCCAAATCAAGCGTCGTCTCTGGGAGACTATCAGCTAGGCGATTGGTTAGGACTTCCAAACTATCCAAAGCCGTCAAAAAGGCTTCACTGTCTGTTAACTGTCTAGCCTTGGTCAAAACAGAACTTGTCTCACCAAAGAGGAAGGGTAACTGCTCCAAGACCTTGTCGTATTGACTTGGATTTTCTTTGGTGAATTCCTTGAGACCTGTGATTGATTTATCACGGATATAGGTCGCCAACTCTGCTTCTTTTACTGCTGGAAGGTCTAATTCTTCAAAAATGAGTTGCAAGAGGCGAGCATGCGAAAATTCAAACTTGTAATTTTTGACACCTGCATCATCTAGAGCCTCTTTGGCAGAAACTACTGCCTCTTCCAATGCCTGATGAACTGGAAATCCAATGATTTCCACACCAGCCTGCGTATGCTCATTGGACAAGCCACGCATCTCTTCATTGTAGTTAAAGACTTTTCCAGAGTAGGAAAATTTAATGGGTGTATGAACTTGTGTAGAAGCAATCACGCGCCCGATTTGACTGGTAATATCAGGACGTAGGCTAACAAGATTTCCATTTTTATCAAAGAAATTATAATTACCATTGTCCACCACATCACTAAAGACTTCGAAATGCTCTAAGGTTGGTGTCTCAATCCGAAGAAAACCCTTTGTCATTAACAAATCACAAATACAATGTTCAATCTGATACATGGTACGGGCACGTTTGAAAAGTTTATCGTGCATTCCTAAGGCTAATGTCGTTTTTTTCATGCTTGTAACTCCTGTATTGTCATTAATACGCGCTCCATCTCATCCTGAGTTCCAATAGAAATGCGTAGTCTATCTGAAATACGCTCCACTTTTGGAAAATAACGGATATAAATTTTCTTACTTTGGAGATAGTCAAACAATTGTCCTGCAGTCACTCCGTGAGGTTTGACCAAAACAAAATTAGTTTTTGAAGGTAAGACATCAAAGCCAATAGCCTTCAATTCTTGGCTAAACCAGTCACGTGTGTCAATAATCTTAGCGCAAGTGTCCTCATAATAGTCCCAAGATTTAACCGCTGCAGTACCCAAGGTTTCAGCAATGCTATCCACATTATAGGGGTTGACTGAATTCTTGACAGCATTGATCACAGCCATTAGTTTTGGACTTCCTATGCCATAACCGACACGCAGACCAGCAAGGGAAGCATCCTTAGAAAAGGTCCTAGTGATAAACACATTATCATACTTTTCTAGGAGCGGTAAGGCTGTCTCCCCACCAAAGTTGATGTAGGCTTCGTCAATAATTATAACTACCGACTGGTTAGCTTTTATAATTTCCTCGATTTGTTCTAAAGATTTATAAATACCTGTTGGAGCGTTAGGATTGGTAATCACAATCCCACCATTTTCGACCAGATAATCTTGAGTATCAATCTCAAACGATGAGGTCAAAGGCACCTCACGAAAAGGAATGTGGTACAAATCTGCCCATACCTTGTAAAAACCATAAGTCAAATCAGGAAATATGATTTCTTCCTCACTGTTAAAGAAAGCTAGAAAAGCCATTGATAAGATGTCATCTGACCCATTTCCAATAATTAATTGATTGGCAGGAACTCCTAACTGATCAGACAAAGCTTGACGCAGAGCCGCTTGATCCAAAGTCGAATACTTACGTAACTGATGGACATCAAAGGATGCTAGAGCTTGATGGACTGCTGGACTTGGTCCATAGGCATTTTCATTAGTATTCAACTTAATGATATTTTTCTCAGCGGGCTGACTACCCGCCACATAGGGTTCAATCTTTCGTAATCCTTTGATTTCCATAGTTTGTCCTTTCTGTTCGACTCTAACCAAGTGTACTTCTCGTTACACACTCTAAAAAGAGTAACAAAAAACGTCCTCGCAAAAATAACTTTTGCAAGGACGTTGGCACGTGGTTCCACCTTAATTCGAAGAGGGGTCACCCCCTCTTCCTTATGAAGTCACAAATAATCACTTGTAACTCCCAGTCTCTAACGGAACCACCCGTCGTACACTACTGTCATCCAGAGTTCGCATACGCTCTCAAGAATGTGTCGTCTTTGATCTCATGCGTTCTCAGCTTCCCGCATTCTCTGTGAAACGATCTGACTTTTTCTATCAACGATTTTGATTTTAAATTATTCTACCTAAAAATTCAGAACAATGCAAGTCTTTTTTGTATATTTAATAAAGAAATACAAAGGCTTTTTTGAGACTTTCCTAAGGTGATGAGGGACGTCAGGTAACATTATCCTGTGGATGATTTCAGCAATCCAGTCAGTTTCAGGACTAAGTTTTAGTCTAAGGTCTCAAAACTTTTCAGAACTTAATATACAGTAGTTTCAGGTGCTTCCATCACTAGGAAAAGTTTCCTTATATCTTTATTCCTGTCACAAAAAGCAATCTCTGTTATTTTTTATGACAATCTCTTTAGTCCATTTCCTGTTTCAGAATAATAACGCCATTTATAAGCTGTATATTTATCCTAAATAAATGTTCAAAGCAAGATAAAAAGCCTGAAGCATTACTCCAAGCTTTCATTTTTAAGCCACTTGTCTAGGTCTGATAAATCCTGTCAGAAGACTCAAACAAAGTAGTCCAGCTGCTACAAACCAATAGGGCATATCTACACTAGTTGTACGTCCCGAGACTTCAACAATGCCTTTAACTAAACAGGCACTTGCTACAACCGCAATTGCTGAATTTAATAAGAGTTTCGAAGCACGATTTCTCACCCAAGACATTCCCAGTCCTGTAAGTAGATAGATAAGTGCTCCAGCCAATGGTGCAAAGAACATCATGCGCATAAACATGGATGATTCACCATAAGAAAAGCGTTCATAGACAAAGGTAAAGACCAGGCTAAAAATAGTTAAACCAATGTAGGTGAAAAAGTGCTTGCTGGCTGATTTTTTAGTAACCGATGTAAACAATATCACTCACCGCCCTTTCTGAGATTTTGTTTCCGTTTGTTGTTGGCTTATTAATGACTTGACCATTGAAATACATGGTTGATGATCCGCCACCATCAAGGTTGTAAGCTGTCGTCACACCATAAGATTTCATCAATTCTGCCATTTCATAAAGAGTCAACCCTGACGACTCACTGGTACGACCATCAGAGACAATGACAATATAGTGCACACTGCCGTCACTTTCTTCGATTACTCCGATGGCTGTACGTGGATTGTCAGTCATGGCTTGACCAACCTCTTCATTTTCTGATACAGCTATTTTACCATTTTCAACTAGGGTTGGTCCAAAGGCAAAGGTATTCACTACACCTGAATCGACCAGTTCTTGAGCCGTTGTATCGCTCTCGTTAAAGGTCTTGAAGCTACCGTCTGAGTAGACTGCAAGGTCTTCATAGTCACTGTTTCGATCAGTATCACGATAAACTTGACCATTTTTAATCACATAACCTGACTGGTTAGCTCCATAATAGTCACCATTGATAGCAAAGATAGCATTGTTTTGCTGGGCAATACTTGAAGTGGTGTCAGTAATATTGGTACCATAGGTGTTTTGTGCCAAAGCCGTTTTAAGATAGTCCGCACTTGAAAGCTTGATATCAGCAACATAGTAAGTGGTATCACTGGTTTTACCCGTCGTGATTTCAATTTCCATATTGTCATCTTTATAAGTCGTATCCGTCTTAGTGACCGTTCCAGTGCTGGTAGATGCTGTCGACGAAGCTGTGCTTGAGCTAGTCGTATTAGCCGAAACCGTTGAGACTGCTGAGGGAATGACAAAGACCTTTAAAAGGGAATAAATATTTGCCCCCATCAGAAAAAGAGTAAAGAGTAAGGTATAGGCATGCCTTTTTAAGAATTTCATAGAAAACCTCCAATTGTAAAAGATAAGATAGAAACCATAAGTTCCTTTTGCTTGAAATTAGCATAACAAGCAAAACTTAAAATCTTCTATAAATCCCATAACAACGCTTTTCCTTTAAGTTTTCCTTAAGAAAAGACAGCCTCAATTAAAGCTGTCTACGCTAGATAATCATATCTTCTGTAATGTCAAATTCTCTCAAGAGCTCCTGAATCTTATCAAAGTTCAGACGGAAATGTTCTAACTTATGCCCATCAGAGCCAATAGAATACTTGCAACAACCCAAATCCTTAACAAGGCCCAAGGCATAACGATAAAGATCTTCATGATGATAAAGGTACATGCTCTTTGAATTCAGCTCAAAAGCCAAATCATTAGCAATCATTTTCTCAAAAATACGTTTAAGCTGATTCTCATAGGCTTTTAGCTCATCAACAGTCACATCAAAAAGTCGGAAACCGTAGTCAAAGTGGGCCAGAACATCTGCGTCCACACGACCAATAGCATACTCCAACTTGTCCAGATATTCTTGAATAATGCTAGCCTTGTCCATATCAGCCACCTCATCATCAAGATAATCATTAACCCCATTATGGTGAACAGAAAGCAGTTTGAGATCATAGTCCTTACCATCCAAAAAGTCTAAAATATCGCTTTCTCTAGGCTGGTAATAACCAATCTCGATGCCTCGTTTAATACGATTGCCATACTTGAGGTTGAGATTTTCAATCTCGTGACTATAAGCCTCGTACTCTGGCACATCGTCCTGTTTCGTGTAAGGATTAGAGAGATCATAATGCTCTGTCGTTACAATCTCGCCATCAAAATGTGTCAAATAATCAGTAAAATCCGCATCCGAATCATAGGAATGATGGGTATGCAAATGGTTATCACGAATAGACATAATTACTCCTTATTTTTTAAATAGCCTTTCACCTGCTTATGGGCTAGCCAGGTCAACCCCACCATGATTCCCTCATAAATAATAAAGAAAATCACAAAACATTGAAGGAAATACTCTTCAGGCAAAACATTAATAATCGGGTCCAACATTGGATTAAAGAGCCAACTACTATCTCCAGGAAAGAGAGCCTCATGAAAGAGAATGAAGAACTGATCAAATCCTAGGAAAAGTCCCACTACTCCAATAAGGATTGGTAAAACAGCTAAACTCAGATAAAGTCTACGATAAAGACCAAAGGTCCCCTTCTTCACATTTCGCCAAAGAAAACTCATAGCTGGATAAGCCAGTAGGATAACAAGCCCCTGAACCAGATGAAAGAGCCACTTGACATCATGAAAATGCTTAAGGCCACTCTCTGACGATGGAAAATCAGGCATGGCCAGACGCCCCACCCAAGGAAAGGTCAGGTACTGCATGAGGACATTGAAGTTATGCCAAAGCTCTTTCTTGCCAATAATGACATAGTCCAAAAGATGCATCCAGTCAATATCAAAATAATAGAAGCCCCATGCGAGGTAAATCGTAACCAAGATAGACAAGGCCAGGAGCCAAATGGGAGTCAGAACAGCTTCAATCTTAGTGCGCATCAAAATCCCACTCCGCTAGACTAGCAAGGACATGGTCTGGTTTGACAGGTAGATTTGCAACCTCTTTTGCCTTGGTGAAACCAGTTGTCACAAGAAGTGTTGGAAAGTCATTTTTAATGCCAGCTGTAATATCAGTCAAATAATTATCCCCAACCACGATTGTCTGGTTACGTTCTGTCCCGAGGATATCTAAGGCTTTATTCATGATGACTGCTTCAGGTTTACCAATAACGATTGGTTTCACACGCGTCGCTGCCTCGATGAGGGCCAAGAGGGAACCAGCACCTGGAAGTAGACCTCGTTCTGTTGGGATATTCAAATCTGGGTTTGTCCCAATAAACATAGCCCCTTTATGGATAGCAAGGGTTGCTTTAACCAGCATTTCATAAGTGACGTCACGGTCCAATCCCACTACCACATAAGCAGGATTTTCCTCATCTACCGTATAACCCGCATCCTCAATAGCAGATTTAAGTCCAGTCTCACCAATAACATAAACAGTCTTACCACGATTCATATCATTCATGTAGTCAACTGTCGCCAAGGTTGCTGTATAAATCGTTTCAAGAGGCGTTTCCAACTCGCACTGATTACGCAAAAGCTCTTGGACCATCTCTGGTGTACGCATACTGTTATTAGTCACAAAAAGATAGGGAATCTGACGCTTCTGCAACTCCTTAACAAAGGCCTCCCCTTCAGGAATACGATCCTTCCCCTTATAAATTGTTCCATCTAAATCAATCAAATAACCTTTATATGTCATCTTACTCGTCTCCTATTTCTTTCCATTGAATAATGGCCTGGGCATGAACATTACCATCAACACAAATCTGGTGATGACTGCTCAAATTGTCTTGGTCAAACTCATAGCCAGAATAAATTTCTGAACCATGATGAATTTCCTTAACGTACTTGAGATCAAGGTGAGTTGGTGTGTACTTGGTCAAAAAGTCCAAATCGAAAACATCCAACATCCACTCCAAGTACTTGCTATTATTAACGTGACCGTTCATATCTAGGTCAAAATAGCGTACACGATAAAAAGTCTCAAGCGGATTTTCCAAAGCCTTATAGCGAGGCCCTCGAAGCAACTTTTTAGTTTTTTCAGCTCCATAAGGTGCTACCACCTCATCTGGAACCTCAGCAACCTTACGGGTCTCATAATCCATGAGGGCAAAAGTAGTCTTAAAGAGCATGATTTGCTGACCAGCTTCATCTGTGATGTAAAAATTACGATAACAAAAAATTTTATTATAGGAAATGGCTTCCGTTGTAATGGTCACCTTTTCATTGTAGCGAGGCAGGCGGTCAATCTCAATAGCATAGTCTGTCACAATCCAAACTAGGCCGTAATTATCAAAAACGTCCTTATCCGTATTACCCAGAGACTCTGACTGCATGCCAGAGACTTGCAGTGAAAAAGCCAATAAGTGCGGTAACTTCACATGATGCGTGATGTCCGTCTCATAAAACGGAATCTGATAAGGAATACTAAATTTTAATCCCATCTAATCCTCCAAGATAAATTGCTCAGCGACACTATCCCCCAGAAAGAGTCCACGTTTCGTCATACGAACGACCTCTGGATCCTTGACCAAGAGACCATCTGCCTGTAGTTTTTCCACAATGTCTCCATAAGTCTCCGCAAATGACAAACCAAACTTCTCTTCAAACCGTTTGATAGACACACCCGACTTTTTACGTAAACCAAGGAAGAACTCCTCCTCCATCATCTCCGCCTTAGTCAGATGTTCTTCATTTAGTCTAGCATGGCCATCCTCAGCTATAGCCTTTAGGTAATGTTGGATAGGCCCTCGATTACGGTAACGAACACCATTGACATAACCAGAGGCCCCAGCACCAACTCCATAGTACTCATCATTATTCCAATACATAAGATTATGTCGACTCTCCATCCCTGGTTTGGTAAAGTTAGAAATCTCGTAGTGCTCAAAACCATTTTTTTCCAACTCTTGGATAATATAGTCAAACATCTCTGCTTCCAAGTCCTCAGTTGGTAGATTAAGCTTACCCCGACGCATCTTATTCATAAAGACCGTGTGATGTTCCAATATCAAACTGTAGAGACTTAGATGTGGAATATCCAGTTCCAGTGCCTTTCTCACATTTTCCTTGACCTGATCCATGGTTTGATCAGGCAGAGCATAAATGAGGTCAATGGAAATATTATGGAAACCAGCAGCCTTCAAGCTATCAATGCTTTCGTAAATCTGTGCTTGAT
>ENA-OWLE01000004-OWLE01000004.1-metagenome-genome-assembly--contig:-NODE-4-length-41638-cov-12.900657_pt1 | contig 41638 bp, 28 predicted proteins | sample MGYA00245345_ERZ651094 | MGnify/ENA primary metagenome ERZ651094 (study PRJEB26857, sample SAMEA4031770) | metagenome | biome: human; feature: oral; material: saliva | place: Philippines | collected 2014 | study... | reverse complement strand
GAGCAGTTGCCGTTCACATCGCAGGACGCGCCAGCAGAGTTGGCGCGTTTTGCAGATTCCTGGCGCAAATTGCTGTATCACTGGCGTCTTTTGCTCCGTATAGTTGTAACCACAAGGCAACGGAAACCACCGAAAAGCTCGGCAGAATCTACACACAAGCTTCTACTCTTCAAGGAGAACATCTCATGGCAACTGCACTCATCACCGGTTCTTACGGCGGCCTCGGCACCGAATTCGTCAACATCCACGCAGCAACCGGTGGCGACGTCATCTTGGTTGGCCGCAGCCAGAGCAAGCTCGACGCGCAGGCGGCACAGGTCGAAAAGGACTACGGCGTGAAGGCATACACCATCGCCGCTGACCTCTCCACCGAAGCATCCTCCCAGCAGATCTTCGACGCATGCCAGGAGCTCGGCATCCTGCCCGACTACTTCATCAACAACGCAGGCTTCGGCGGTCAGGGCGACTTCGCCCGCGAACGCTCCATGGAAGATGACATGTCCATGATCGCTGTGAACATCGAATCTCCCACCCGCCTGCTCAAGCTCTTCCTACCCGAAATGATCAAGCGTGGCTCCGGTAAGGTCCTCAACGTCTCCTCCACCGCAGCTACCACCCCCGGTCCGCTGCAGGCAGTCTACTACGCCACCAAGGCGTACATCACCAGCTGGTCCAACGCCCTGTGGCGTGAGGTGCAGGGTACCGGCGTGACCGTCTCTTGCCTGATGCCCGGCGCTATGGCAACCGGCTTCGCGGCGGCAGGCGGCCTGGATGATACTAAGCTTTTCGCTAACGCTGTCTCCCCGGTACAGGTCGCGAAGGAAGGTTACGACGGCATGATCGCAGGCAAGATCAACGTTGTTTCCGGCCTGGTTGCGTGGCAGAAGCCCCTTATTTCCCTCTCCCCGATGATGCCGCGCAAGGCAATGCTGGATTTTGTTTATGATCAGCAGGTTGCAGGTAGCGCAAAGTAACACCCCATGAAAACCTACATACTGGATGCCCAGTTCTCACAGCTCTTCACCGCCTTCGGCATTGACCCCGGCGAAGTGCTCCGCAAAGCGGGCCTGGCAGAAGACCTCTTCAGCCGTTCAACACCCGCCCTGTCCGGACCGGACTATCTAGCTCTCATGGATGCGGTAGGGCAGTTGGCTCCCTCCGAGGACTTCGCTATCCTCCTGGCAACATCTGACGGTGTTGAGCGTTTCAGCCCGCCCATATTTGCGGCGTACTGCGCTCAAAACGGGCAGCGGTGCATCGAACGGTTAGCTCAGCATAAGCCCCTCATCGGGCCGATTCGCTACCGCCTCGAAACCCTGGGGCAGGAAAGCACCCTCTACATTGAGGCAGATGAACCCGGAACCCAACTCCCCGCATTTGTGGCAGAAGGCGAACTCGCTTTTATCCTGCACATTATCCGCTCAGCAACCAAAGAGCAGATACAGCCGCTTCGCGTGGAAAGCGTCTACCCGGCCAGCTCCTCCCTGGAGAAAATGGTCGGTGCGCCGGTAGAAGTGACTGGCGTCAACGCCATCACCTTCAACCTCACGGATCTGCAGATTCCCTTCATCTCCCACAATGACAGCATGTGGTCCTACTTTGAGCCGGAGCTCTCACGCAGGCTCTCGCAACTGGACGTGGACGACAGCACCTCAGCTCGAGTGCGTGCCGCCCTGATGGAACTTCTCCCGGCAGGGGAGAACACTATCGAAGACGTAGCCCACAAGCTCGTCACCAGCGCCCGAACCCTGCAACGGCAGCTCTCTGAAGAAGGCACCACCTTCCGCAAGCAGCTCAACCATGTGCGTCTGCTCCTTGCCAAGCAGTACCTATCCACCACGGATATGAGCATGGATTCTATCGCGTTCATGCTCGGCTACCTTGAAGCCAATAGCTTCGTGCGCGCCTTCACCCTGTGGACAGGTACCACGCCCGCCGCATACCGTGCCGAACAGCGTCACGCCTAAACCCACGCATCAGGTGCGGATACCATACGCATGAATGCCTTGTAATGATAGAAAGACCCCCTCGAACCGGTTCACCCGGTGCGAGGGGGTCTTTCACTGTATCTCAAGATTTAGCCGAAGCGGCTAGCGGCGGGTAGCCGTTGCCGAACCGGTCGAGGTAGCTGCCGGGGCAGTCGTCGCACGGGCAGGCGGAGCCGTAGTGGTCGCCGCCGCGGGTGCAGTCGTAGCCTGCTGGCTAGCCGCTACCTCATCCTCATAGCGGGTGGTCGGTGCCTGAGTCGGAGCCTCAGTAGTGGGCTCCGGGGTAGGGGCCTCGGTGGTCGCCTCAGGTGACGGGGTGTTCTCCTCCGGGGTGGGGGTCGACGAAGGAGCCGCCGCCTTAATCTCTTCCTCGGATGCGTCACCGTAGTAGTCACGAATCGTCACCGCAGTCAGACCGCGGTCATCGAGCAGGTCCTTCACCTGATCGAGAATCGGGATGATCGTCTCGTAGTTCAGGTGACCCAGCACAATCTGCTGAGGCAGCATGTAGCGGATGCAGCGCATGTAAATCACACGGGCGCTCGTCTTCGCCTCATCGCCGGTAGTGCCGTTCCACATGACCGGGCGGGTAAAACCAATCTCGCCGGCTGCCTTCAGCACTGCATCGTTATAGCGGCCGTAGGGCGGGCGGAAGTACGGCTTCGACGAGACACCGAACATGCTCATAATCTCGTCTTCGTTACGCTGCAGCTCTTCCTTCACGCCCTCAGCGTCCAGGGTGGTCAGGTCGGCGTGGTTGTAGGTGTGGTTCGCAACCTGAATCTGGCCGCTCTGAACCAGCGGACGCAGCAACGACACATGCTCCTTAAAACCGGTGTACGAAGCGTTAATGAAGAACGTCAGACGAGTATTCGTACGCTTCGAGAACTCAGCGTAGCCGCGAATCGCCTCCGGGCTTGCACCGTCATCAACAGTCCACGCAATATACTTACCGTCACCAACGAGGGAGTTGCCGATACCGGGCCATTCACGCGGCTTATCAACCGGGTTGCCGGCAGCGGCAACCGTCGGCGAATTCGTGGGCGCGGGGCGAGTAGCAGCAGCAGAGGTCTCGCCGCCAGCCTGATACGGAGTGAAATTACCGCTGGTGCCGTCGTAGTCATTCGACTTCTTCGAGCAGGCAGCAATCAGCGGAAGCATAGCAGTGCCGAGCACAAAAAGTCGGCGGTTAGGCTGTGAGTGGGTCATACTCTCCAGGATAACGCCCCCACCTGCAAGGAACGAATCTGAACAGCGAATACACCCTAAATAATGTGCACATCACACCGCACGCTCAGCACCACAGTATTAATAGGTATAAAAACTAGGTATAAGAACACAAAATCAAGAAGCCGCAAGCCGGTAACGCTCCGCTACACTAGTGGGATGGAGAATTTGGGCACTCACGAACTGCGCAACCTTGTGAACGATGCTGCCGACGAGGCAGTCAACATCGGCTACCGTGTTGCTGACCGGCTGCACAGGTGGCGTGAAAAGCGCGCCCTCGCCGCCGGTTGCGAACCAATCCTCGTGCCCACCGAAGGCTACGGCCGCGCCGCCTCCGAAGGCAACCCCGGCTGGGTCCGCATCATCGCCCGCGCACTCTACAAGACGGTCAACCTCGAACGCCTCCTGCAGGTTGTAGAAGGCACCCAAGACACCGCTAACCCCATGCGCGGCTGGCGCTCCTTCACCGCAACCGCCATGTCCGATGCACCCGTCACCATCGTCATCGACGGCACCAAGCACGAGGCGTACACCGACCACGGCGGCGTGCTCGACGTCAAACTCTGCATCGACCTGGAACCCGGCATACACGAAGTCATCATGTACGTGCCCGGCTCCCGTGCCGTAGCAACCAGCGTCTACATCGTTCCCGAAAGCCAGAAAATCGGCGTCATCATGGACGTCGACGACACCGTCATGGTCACCATGCTGCCGCGCCCCCTGGTCGCCGCCTGGAACTCCTTCATCCTCGACGAGCACGCACGCATCCCCACCCCCGGCATGGCGGTCATGGCCGACCGTATCCGCCGCAGCCACCCGGATGCGCCGTTCATGTACCTGTCCACCGGCGCCTGGAACATCACCCCGACCCTACGCCGCTTCCTCAGCCGCAACGGCTACCCGCGCGGCACGTTCCTGCTGACCGACTGGGGCCCCACCCCGGACCGCTGGTTCCGTTCCGGCACCAGCCACAAGGTTGAGTCCCTGCGCCGCCTCGCCGAGGAATTCCCGCAGATGAAGTGGATCCTCGTTGGCGACGACGGGCAGCGCGATCCGTACATCTACAACGGCTTCGCGGTACGCTACCCGGACAACGTGGCGGCAATCGTCATCCGCAACCTGACGGTGGGGGAGACCATGCTCGCCTCCGGCCGCGTGTGGAGCGACCATCGTGCCGAACAGATGATGCGCTCGCCGCTGTGGATTGAAGCCACCGACGGCGTAACACTGAGTAAGAAACTGCGTGAGCTGGGTCTGATTGATTTCTAGTCGGTTGTGTTTCTCCTGCGCCTCACCGGTTGCTAAAACATGTGCCTGTGGCCTGTAAACCCACCGCAAATACCGCGAAATACCGGTATCTGCGGTGGGTTTTGGCGTTTCAGCGGAATTAACCAACTTAAACCCACGACACACCGGTTCATCAAAAAGAGTTAAAAATCTTTTCTACAGCCTTAATCACATAGCTTAAAGCCGCTCGAAGGGGGTTAACCCTCGCCTTTAAGAAAGTCCGTTCTGCTTTAAAACCGCGCCGTTCCGCGCAAGAACGGGTGAGAGTTAAGATCTCTTTAAAATCAAGCCCGAATCTGCCGGGTTTTATGCCCCCGAAAGCATACATGAGGTTAACTGAACCTCAACTCAGCGGGCGAATGAACCCTTAAAAATTCTGACCAACTTAAACCCCACCTGTGGATAACCCGGCGCACCCCGCGAGAATCCAACGAACTAGCCCCGCGGCAGGGTGTGGATAAGCTGTAGACACCCCCTCTTAAGTGGGTTCAGCTGTGGGTTTATCGAACGAAACACGACCCCTGCACCACATCATCTTGTGGTGAAGAAAAATCTCGACACTAGATGTAGTATTAATACTCGGTTCCACCACTACGGCACTTTGAGCGCCCTGCCCCAGTGCAGGAGACCGCCACACCCCACTAGGAGGGGGCAGCGGACGGCACCGCGCTCACCGTCAACACCACGTGGTGAACCACAGACGAAACACGCCAGATTCATTCACGAGATAACCCCGCCTGAGCGGGAGAAAGTAAGAGGCATTCCCATGGTAGTGACCGTGTACACCAAGCCGCAGTGCGTCCAGTGCAACATGACCTACCGCGCCCTCGACGCGAAGGGTATCAGCTACACCAAGGTTGATATCACCGAAGACGCTCAGGCCCTCGAAATGGTCAAGTCCCTCGGCTACATGCAGGCACCCGTCGTCATTGCAGGCGACGAGCACTGGTCCGGCTTCCAGCCCGACAAGATCAACGCTCTGGCAGCGTAACAGCCCAGCCGAAACCCGCACCAACGGGAATCGGCACGGAACTCACACCGGCACACGAGAATAAGGAGTACACGTTGAGTACCGCCCTCACGCCCAACCCCGTCGACGAGCACGCAGAAATCCGCAAGATTCTTATGGATGCACGCAATGCCTCTGAGGGTCGAGCGACCGAGGTCCTGGACGATACGGCGCCGCTCATCGTGTACTTCTCCTCCATCTCCGGTAACACCCACAAGTTCGTGGAGAAGATTCGTGCCCGCCGCCTCCGCCTGCCGCTGCGCACCGGCGAAGACACCCTCATTCTTGATGAGCCGTTCGTGCTCATCGTCCCCACCTACGGCAAGCCTGAAGGCGCCGGTAACGTTCCCCCGCAGGTGGTTAAATTCCTGAACGTGGAGCAGAATCGCAAGCATATGCTCGGTGTGATTGGCTCCGGCAACACCAACTTTGGTCCGCTCTTCGGTATCGCGGCAGACATTGTCGCCAAGAAGTGCGATGTGCCCGTGCTCTTCAAGTTTGAGCTCATGGGCACCGATTCAGATGTAGAAAAAGTCAACGAAGGATTGGAAGCATTTTGGACGCAAAACTGCCCTCAGCACTAGAAACTCTCGGTGCGAGCCACAGCGGCAAGAGCGTGCCCGAGAAGTTCAAGGGTATGAGCTACCACGAGCTGAACGCACTGCTGAACCTCTACGATGAGAACGGCCAGATTCAGTTCGATGCAGACCGTCAGGCTGCACGTCAGTACTTCCTGCAGCACGTCAACAACAACACCGTCTTCTTCCATGACCTGGAAGAGAAGATTGAGTACCTGATCGAGAACCAGTACTACGAGCCGGAACTCTTCGACAAGTACAACTTCCAGTTCATTAAGAACCTGTTCAAGCGCGCCTACGCCGTGAAGTTCCGCTTCCCGACCTTCCTGGGTGCCTTCAAGTTCTACACCTCCTACGCGCTCAAGACCTTCGACGGTCAGCGCTACCTGGAGCGTTTTGAAGACCGCGTCTGCATGGTCGCACTGCTGCTGGCAGAAGGCAACGAGAAGCTCGCCGAAGACATCGTCGACGAGATTATCTCCGGCCGTTTCCAGCCGGCAACCCCGACCTTCCTCAACGCGGGTAAGAAGCAGCGTGGCGAGCTCGTCTCCTGCTTCCTGCTGCGCATGGAAGACAACATGGAGTCCATCGGCCGCTCCATCAACTCTGCCCTGCAGCTCTCCAAGCGCGGCGGCGGCGTGGCATTCGCCCTGACCAACCTGCGCGAGTCCGGTGCGCCCATTAAGAAGATTGAGAACCAGTCCTCGGGCGTTATCCCCGTCATGAAGCTGCTGGAAGACGCCTTCTCCTACGCTAACCAGCTCGGCGCACGTCAGGGTGCCGGTGCCGTGTACCTGCACGCACACCACCCCGACATCTACGCCTTCCTGGACACCAAGCGTGAGAACGCTGACGAGAAGATCCGCATCAAGACCCTCTCCCTGGGCGTTGTCATCCCCGACATCACCTTCGAGCTGGCGAAGAAGAACGAGGACATGTACCTCTTCTCCCCGTACGATGTGGAACGCATCTACGGTGTGCCTTTCTCCGACATCAACGTCTCCGAGAAGTACTACGAGATGGTCGACGATGCACGCATCACCAAGACCAAGATCAACGCGCGTGAGTTCTTCCAGACCATCGCAGAGATCCAGTTCGAGTCCGGCTACCCGTACGTGATGTTCGAAGACACCGTCAACCGCGCGAACCCCATCGCCGGTAAGGTCATCATGTCCAACCTGTGCTCCGAGATCCTGCAGGTTTCTGAGCCGTCCACCTACCACGCTGACCTCGGCTACGAGACCGTCGGTAAGGACATCTCCTGCAACCTCGGTTCGCTGAACATTGCACTGACCATGGACGGCGACGACTTCGGCAAGACCGTGGAAACCGCGATTCGTTCGCTGACCTCCGTCTCCGACCAGTCCGATATCCGCTCCGTACCCTCCATCGAGCGCGGCAACAACATGAGCCACGCCGTGGGTCTGGGCCAGATGAACCTGCACGGCTACCTGGCACGCGAGCACGTCTACTACGGTTCCGAAGAAGCACTGGACTTCACCAACATGTACTTCTACACCGTCGCCTACCACGCGATCCGCACCTCCATGCTGATCGCTAAGGAACGCGGTGAGCGTTTTGAGGGCTTCGAGAACTCGAAGTACGCATCCGGTGAGTTCTTCGCCAAGTACATTGAGAAGGAATGGGCACCGCAGACCGAACGTACCCGCGAGCTGTTCGCTAAGCACCACATCCCCACCCGTGAAGAGTGGATTCAGTTGGCTGCTGACGTGGCACAGTACGGCATGTACAACCAGAACCTGCAGGCTGTTCCGCCGACCGGCTCCATCTCCTACATCAACGGTTCGACCTCTTCGATTCACCCGATTGCTTCGAAGATCGAGATCCGTAAGGAAGGCAAGCTCGGCCGCGTCTACTACCCGGCACCGTACATGACCAACGAGAACCTGGAGTACTACCAGGACTCCTACGAAATTGGTTACGAGAAGATCATCGACACCTACGCTGTGGCAACCCAGCACGTGGACCAGGGCCTGTCGCTGACCCTCTTCTTCCGCGATACCGCAACCACCCGCGATATCAACCGCGCCCAGATTTACGCATGGCGTAAGGGCATCAAGACCATCTACTACATCCGTCTGCGTCAGATGGCTCTTGAGGGTACCGAGGTTGAAGGCTGCGTATCCTGCATGCTCTAGCCCGAATGCTGTGACGCATTCAGCCTGAGCTGGCACACTATAACTAAAGACTGGAAGGGGAGGTTACGGTGAACACGCCCCTGCCTGCGTGACTGGCTGGGCGCGCGTGGCACCGTAACCGCCCCTTAAGAATCGGAGAATTACTAATGAGCGAAAAGGTGAAGCTCGTCGACCACGTGGTCGAGGCTATCAACTGGAACCGTATTGAGGACGAGAAGGACCTTGAGGTTTGGGACCGTCTGACCGGTAACTTCTGGCTACCGGAAAAGGTGCCGCTGAGCAACGACGTGCCCTCCTGGAAGACCCTGACCGACGAAGAGAAGCAGCTGACCATGCGCGTCTTCACCGGTCTGACCCTGCTGGACACCATCCAGGGTACTGTCGGCGCCGTGTCTCTGTTGCCGGATGCTGTGACCGCGCACGAAGAGGCCGTGTACACCAACATTGCGTTCATGGAGTCCGTACACGCAAAGTCGTACTCCTCGATCTTCTCGACCCTCGCCTCCACCAAGGAGATTGACGAGGCGTTCCGCTGGGCTTCTGAGAATGAGCACCTGCAGAAGAAGGCGAAGATCGTTCTGTCCTACTACACCGGTGACGATCCGCTGAAGAAGAAGGTTGCCTCCACTCTGCTGGAGTCCTTCCTGTTCTACTCGGGCTTCTACCTGCCCATGTACTGGTCTTCGCACGCGAAGCTGACCAACACCGCTGACCTGATTCGTCTGATTATTCGTGACGAGGCAGTGCACGGCTACTACATTGGCTACAAGTTCCAGCTCGGCCTGGCGAAGGAATCCCCGGAGCGTCAGGCAGAGCTGAAGGAGTACACCTTCAACCTGCTGTACGAACTGTACGAGAACGAGGTTGCGTACACCCACTCCCTGTATGACGGTGTGGGTTGGAGCGAGGACGTTAAGAAGTTCCTGCACTACAACGCTAACAAGGCTCTGATGAACCTGGGCTACGAGCCAATGTTCCCGGCGACCGTGACTAACGTGTCCCCGGCGATTCTGTCGGCGCTGTCCCCGAACGCTGATGAGAACCACGACTTCTTCTCCGGTTCCGGCTCTTCCTACGTGATCGGTAAGGCTGTGAACACCGAGGACGAGGACTGGGACTTCTAAGCCCCTTCTCGCTGTGTGATGAACCTGCGATAAACCGTGCGGAACCCCCGTGTGTCCACTGTGGATGCGCGGGGGTTCCGCCGTTAACCGGGCGTGGAAGCAGCGGAAAAGCAGGGGAGAAGTAGGGGAGCGGGCGCGGTTTTGCTGGTTCCGATTGTTCCGGCTACCAGAGTTTTTACCTTCACCCCGTAGCATAAAAATTTATTGATATATCGGGGTGCGGGGCGTACTGTTGGATTACTAACCACAACGCACCCTCGAAAGGACCATCATGCGTTCAGTAGTCATGGAAGCTCCCGGCAAGGTCGTCGTCAACGAAGTCGACAAGCCGACCCTGCTCGAACCCACCGACGCCATCATCAAGCTCGCAGCATCCTGCATCTGCGGCTCCGACCTGTGGCCCTACCGCGGCGCAGATGCAAAGCCCGTCGACCACCGCGCAATGGGCCACGAATACATCGGCGAGGTCGTAGAAGTCGGCTCCGAAGTCACCACCGTAGCCCCCGGCGACTTCGTCGTAGGCTCCTTCTGCATCTCCTGCGGCGAGTGCGAAACCTGCACCGCAGGCTACCCCTCCCGCTGCCTCAAGGCAATCGCAGCAGGCGACGCCTTCATCGGCATGCGCTCCAACGGCACCCAGGCAGAATACGCCCGCGTACCCTTCGCAGACGGCACCCTCGTCAAGACCCCCGCAGCCCCCACCGAAGAGCAGATCCCGCACCTGATGGCGGCATCCGACGTGCTCGGCACCGGCTGGTACGCAGCAGACGCAGCGCAGGCAGGCCCCGGCAAGACCATCGTCGTTGTTGGCGACGGTGCAGTCGGTCTGAGCGCAGTCATCGGCGCTAAGCAGCTCGGCGCGGAGAAGATTATCATCATGTCCCGCAACCCCGAACGTCAGGCGCTCGCTAAGGCATTCGGCGCAACCCACATCGTGGAAGAGCGCGGCGAAGAGGGTATCGCCAAGGTCATGGAGCTGACCGACGGCGTGGGTGCACACGGCGTTGCGGAGGCTGTTGGCTCCCAGCAGTCCTTCGACCAGGCACTCGGCTGCGTACGCCACGGCGGTTACATCGGCTTCGTGGGCGTGCCGCACGACAGCGCCATCGGCACCGATAAGCTCTTCGACAAGCAGGTTCACCTGGAGGGCGGCCCCGCCCCCGTGCGCAAGTACCTGCCGACCCTTATCGACCTGATTTACAAGGGCGAAATTGAGCCCGGTAAGGTATTCGACCTGGTTCTGCCCATCGACGAGGCAGCTAAGGGTTACGAGGCAATGGACCAGCGTACCGCCACCAAGGTTCTGCTGACCATGCCGTAATAGCCGCTCGTATCGCCGGTTCTTGTACTTTCTTGTACTAGCAACCCGGCGTGTATGCGCCTACTGATCCCCGCACCGACCCTGTTCACTCCATGTGAGCGTAGGGTACCGGTTGCGGGGATTCGTGCATTAAAAATTGAGTTTATTTGTCGGAGTCCGGCGAGGTGAGGGACAAATGCGTGAGCCAAGGCATAGAATAAAAGAGCATGATTCGTACAACTCGAAGGATGACAATGACGAAGAAGCCTTTCCCTTCCGACCTCGAAATCGCACTTGCTGCAGATCTCTGGCCCATTAACAAGATCGCAGCGGACAATGGCATCAGTGAAGATCGCCTTGAACCCTACGGTAAGTACGTCGCTAAGGTCCTCCTCGACGAAACCACCAACGCAGAGACCGCCCGCAAGCGCGGCTCCAAGTACATTGTGGTTACCGCAGTCACCCCCACCCCGCTCGGTGAAGGTAAGACTGCAACCTCCGTCTCCCTCGCACAGGGCTTCGCGCAGACCGGCCGCAAGGCAATCCTGGCTCTGCGTCAGCCCGCAATGGGCCCGACCTTCGGCATCAAGGGCGGCGCAGCAGGCGGCGGCTACTCCCAGATCGTTCCCATGGAGAAGCTGAACCTGCACCTGACCGGCGACTTCCACGCCGTCACCGCAGCACACAACCTGCTTGCCGCCATGATTGACAACCACCTGCACCACGGCAACGAGCTGCGCATCGACCCGCGCGCAATTGAGTGGCGCCGAGTCATCGACATGAATGACCGCTCCTTGCGCAACATCGTCGTGGGCCTGGGCGAACGCATGGACGGCGTGGTCCGAGAGACCGGTTTTGACATCACCAGCGCCTCCGAAATCATGGTGATTCTTTCGCTGGCAACCTCCTTCAAAGACCTGCGTGAGCGCCTGGCAAAGATCGTGATTGGCCTGAACTACGACGGTGAGCCCGTCACCGCAGCTGACCTGAAGGCTGACGGCGCAATGTCCGTCATCCTGGCAGACGCTATCAACCCGAACCTGTTGCAGACCCTGGAGCACACCCCCGCCCTGATTCACGCGGGCCCCTTCGGCAACATCGCAACCGGTAACTCCTCCGTGGTCGCAGACTACGTTGGCCTGGAGTACTCCGACTACGTGATTACCGAGGCTGGCTTCGGTGCAGACATGGGTGCGGAGCGTTTCTTCAACGTCAAGTGCCGCGTCTCCGGCCTGAAGCCCGACGCAGCGGTGCTCGTCGTCACCGTGCGCTCCCTGAAGTCCCACTCCGGCCTGTACAAGATCGTTCCGGGCAAGCCCCTGCCCGAGGGCATGCTGCAGGAAAGCCCCTCCGACGTGGAGAAGGGCGCAGAGAACCTGAAGAAGCACATCGAGATTGTGCGCAACTTCGGTGTTCAGCCGGTCGTGGCAATCAACGCGTTCCCGACCGACTTCGAGTCCGAGCACGAGACTATCCGCCGTATCGCTGAGGAGGCTGGCGCTCGCGTCGCTATCCACCGCGGTGTGGCTGAGGGCGGTAAGGGCACCACCGACCTGGCAGACGTGGTTGCTGAGGCATGTGACGACGTTTCGGATCTGAAGTACACCTACGATCTTGAGGACTCCATCGAGACCAAGATCGAGAAGGTCGCTACCAAGGTCTACGGCGCGGACGGCATCTCCATTGCTCCCGCTGCCGCTAAGCAGCTGAAGCGTTTCGCTGAGCTGGGCTACTCGCACCTGCCCGTGGTCATTGCGAAGACCCACCTGTCCATCTCTTCGGATGCAACTCTGAAGGGCGCACCGACCGGCTGGACCCTGCCCGTGCGCGAGGTTCGCCTGGCTGCAGGTGCTGGCTACGTCTACGCTATCTGCGGCACCATGCGCACCATGCCGGGCCTGAGCAAGAGCCCTGCAGCTGAGCGCATCGGCTTCGACGAGAACGGCGTGATGGTCGGTCTGTCCTAAGGCGACTGACCAGCTGATCTATAGCTAGTGGAGGCGGCGCTCCTTCCCCACAGCGGGGGAGGGGCGCCGCTTTGCTGTGCTCCTGAGATGCTGTGCCCGGTACCGGCAGATGGGTGAGTGCCAGTGAAAGGTGGAGCGTATCGGTGTTTTGGGTGCTTCACGGTGGGGGAGTGAAGGATTCTGAAACCCCTAGTGGAGGGGACTCTCAACCTTGCCTTGAAGGCTCCCTGAGAGCCCCTCTGGAAGGCGGAATTGGTACGTGCTGGTTAATAATTGGGCTCTATGTATGCTTGAAGGTCAGGTTTTATTAAACAATCTGTGTAGGTTGATTTTTTAGTGACACACTGTCTTGCATTTTATGAAAATATAGGCTTGACTAGGTATTTTGATTTTTGAAAGGGGTTTTGGGGAGGGTTGTCGGAATGCCTAAAAGATGGGGTGCTGTTATCGTTTTGTTATAAAAGCTCTACTTTAGGGGATGGCTAATGGGTCTAAACAGACCAATTGATTTTGCCCTCACGCGAATAATTGTGCAATTTTTGAACGGTGGGCGGCATATTTTTTCCACCTGAAGAACTTTCAAATACTTGAAGATAGTTTGACCTTAACCCTCTACTTCCGCGGAATACCGGGCTAAAACCAGGCATTAAGCCTTTAGAATTACTGAGTATAAAGCTGAGGTTAAAGGTGCACTGAGGTGCCAAATGAGGGAAATTCTAAAATTATTTTGAGTGAAATAAGTCATACTAAAACTCGAAAAAAATGAAATTGGTACGTATGGATAGCCTAAAAAATAGCTATTTTTATTACAGAACGATTACATTGAGACTCAAGCCACTAAAACCGGCTCTCCGTACCAAATTGAGCGGTAAAACAGCCCCCCAAAAGTTCGCTACTATTGAGTCATCAAGTAATCGTGAGATTTCCAAAGTCCTCGGGTTGCTTGTGTTTGAGTGAGTGATAGATACCCCTGGGTGTCATGAGAAGCGACTGTGTATCGATGCGCAGTCGCTTCTCTGTTTAACTTTTGAATTTTGCTGGACCATCAGCCGGGCAGATTCCCAGCCGGGCGGACCCCGCCGGGCGGACCCTCGCCGGAGCCTCATCTGCACCGAGCGTGCTCCAGAACCTGTTTCGCGCGTATCCCGCACACGCATCCCTCACATTCAATGCCGAATGCGCTCATAGGGGAGCGAACCCCATAAGCACCTGCCGCATCGTGGGAACCCCTACACTGGAACTATGACTACTTACCCCGAACCCACCCTCATCTTTGAGAACCCCGAACTGACCGTCCGTGCGTTCAGCGTCTCCGAGATGGACAACAGCGTCTACCTCATCACCATGCGCGCCACCGGCGAGCAGGTGCTCATCGACCCCGCAGACGATGCGGAAGAACTCTACGCCTACACCCTCGACGCGCTCCTGAACGACTGCCCGCAGCTCGAACTGGCAGACGGCGAAGAACGCCGCGTGCGCGTCATGGAGAAGGAAGAGGACTTCAACTCCCTCAGGCCCCGCGCAATCGGACTGACTGGCATCCTGGTCACCCACGGCCACTGGGACCACATCCGTGCCATTAAGGAGCTCGACCGCCTCACCGGTGCCGTCACCTCCGCAGGTGCAGCTGACGCAGCCGCCATTAAGGAGCAGGAAGACTACACCGTCGAAGAGGAGCTGACCGGCGGCGAAAGCTTCGACTTCTATCTCTCCGACACCGTCATTCGTGCCCTGCACGTGCCCGGCCACACCCCCGGATCCATCGTCTACACCCTCGAAACCACCTGGGAAGACGGCACCCCCGCAACCCTGCTGTTCACCGGCGATGCTCTCTTCCCCGGCGGCGTGGGCAAGACCGACTCCCCGCAGCAGTTCGGCGAGCTCTTCTCCAACGTGCTTGAAAAGCTCTTCGGAGGTTTCGAAGACGACGCCATCGTGCTGCCCGGCCACGGCCGCTCCACCACCCTCGGTGACGAGCGCCCCCACCTGGAAGAATGGGGCACCCGCGGCTGGTAAACCGCGGCTGACAGTCCGCCTCATATAAGTACTGCACCCTCATGCCTTCACCTGCCGCATAATCGCGCCGGTGAAAGGCGTGAGGGTGTAGAATTTAAGTTCGAAGATAAGACGAAAGGATTTTCGATGACACCCCGCCCGGCACACGGAAGCACCGCACTCAAAGCGAACGATCTGACCAGCATCCGGGTTCAGGGTGCCCGCGAAAACAACCTCAAGAACGTAGACCTCACCATCCCGCGTGATGCGATGGTCGTCTTCACCGGCCTCTCCGGCTCCGGTAAGTCCTCCCTCGCCTTCGATACCATCTTCGCGGAAGGTCAGCGCCGCTACGTTGAGTCGCTGTCCTCCTACGCGCGTATGTTCCTCGGACAGGTCGATAAGCCCGACGTAGACTTCATCGAGGGCCTCTCCCCGGCGGTGTCTATCGACCAGAAGTCCACCTCCAAGAACCCGCGCTCAACCGTCGGCACCATCACCGAAATCTACGACTACATGCGTCTGCTCTGGGCGCGCATCGGCCACCCGCACTGCCCCGAATGTGGCGAAGAAATCACCCAGCAGACCCCGCAGCAGATCGTGGACACTCTGCAGGAATACCCCGAACGCACCCGCCTGCAGATCCTCGCGCCCGTCGTCAGCGCACGTAAGGGTGAGTTTGTTGACCTCTTCAAGGACCTGCTGACTCAGGGCTACTCGCGTGCCCGCGTGGACGGCGAAACCGTGCAGCTCTCCGACCCGCCCAAGCTCGCCAAGCAGTACAAGCACACCATCGAGGTGGTCGTTGACCGCATCGTCATTAAGGACGGTATTCACCAGCGCCTCACCGACTCCATCGAAACCGCGCTCAAACTCGCCGACGGCCGCGTGCTCATCGACTTCGTGGACCGCGAGCAGGACGACCCCGAACGCACCCGCTCCTTCAGCGAAAACCTCGCCTGCCCCAACAACCACCCGCTGCAGATTGACGCCATCGAGCCGCGCGCCTTCTCCTTCAACTCGCCGTTCGGCGCATGTAGCGCCTGCGACGGCATCGGCTCGCGCCTGGAAGTAGACACCGAACTGCTCGTGCCCAACCCCGACCTGACCCTCGGTGAAGGCGCTATCGCCCCCTGGTCGCAGGGCAAAGCAACCACCGAATACTGGCTGCGCCTGCTCGCAGGTCTGGGGGAGGAGCTTGGCTTCGACCTGAACACCCCCTTCAAGGACCTGCCCGCCAAGACCCGCGCCGCCATTCTGGACGGCAAGGACTACAAGGTTGAGGTCTCCTACCGCAACCGATTCGGCCGCGAACGCCGCTACACCTCCGGATTCGAGGGCGTGAAGGCGTACATCAAGCGCAAGCACGAAGAAACCGAATCGGACTTCGCCCGCGACCGCTACGAACAGTACATGCGCCAGGTCGCCTGCCCCTCCTGCGGTGGCGCGCGCCTGAACCCGACCATCCTCGGCGTGAAGGTCGGCGGTAAGTCCATCGCTGAGGTCACCGAGCTGTCCCTGGCTGACGCGCTCGCCTTCGTGCGCGGCCTGCAGCTCAGCGCCCGCGAAGCCAAGATTGGTGAGCAGGTCCTCAAGGAAATTGACGCGCGCCTGCAGTTCCTGCTGGACGTGGGCCTGGACTATCTGACCCTCTCGCGCTCCGCCGGTACGCTCTCCGGCGGTGAGGCGCAGCGCATCCGCCTCGCAACCCAGATCGGTTCGGGCCTGGTCGGTGTGCTCTACGTGCTCGACGAGCCTTCCATCGGTCTGCACCAGCGCGATAACCGCCGCCTCATCGAAACCCTCACCAAGCTGCGCGATATGGGCAACACGCTTATTGTGGTCGAGCACGACGAAGACACCATGCGTGAAGCCGACTGGATTGTGGACGTAGGACCCGGCGCTGGTGAGCACGGCGGCGAAATCGTGCACTCCGGCAGCTTTGAGGAGCTGCTGAAGAACACCAAGTCCATCACCGGCGACTACATGGCTGGCCGCCGCACTATTGAGGTGCCCGCATCCCGCCGCCCCGTGGACAAGAAGCGTCAGCTGACCGTGCGCGGCGCCCGCGAAAACAACCTCAAGAACGTGACCGTTTCCTTCCCGCTGGGCGTGTTCACCGCGGTGACCGGCGTGTCCGGCTCGGGTAAGTCCACCCTCGTCAACGACATTCTGTACACCTCCCTGGCGAACAAGCTCAACGGCGCTAAGCAGGTACCCGGCCGCCACAAGAGCATCGACGGCCTGGAACACCTGGACAAGGTCATTCACGTGGACCAGTCGCCCATCGGCCGCACCCCGCGCTCGAACCCCGCCACCTACACCGGCGTGTTCGACCACATCCGCAAGCTGTTCGCAGAGACCAGCGAAGCGAAAATGCGCGGCTACACCCCCGGCCGATTCTCCTTCAACGTCAAGGGCGGCCGCTGCGAGGCCTGCTCCGGTGACGGCACCCTGAAGATCGAAATGAACTTCCTGCCGGACGTGTACGTGCCCTGCGAAACCTGCCACGGCAAGCGCTACAACCGCGAAACCCTCGAAGTGCACTACAAGGGCAAGACCATTGCCGACGTACTCGAAATGCCTGTGGAAGAAGCCGCAGAATTCTTCGCCGCATTCACCCCGATTGCGCGCCACCTGAACACCCTCGTGGACGTGGGCCTGGGCTATATTCGCCTGGGTCAGCCCGCAACCACCCTCTCCGGCGGTGAAGCGCAGCGCGTGAAGCTCGCAACCGAACTGCAGAAGCGCTCCAACGGCCGCTCCATCTACGTGCTGGACGAGCCGACCACCGGCCTGCACTTTGAGGACATCCGCAAGCTGCTCGCCGTGTTGCAATCGCTGGTGGACAAGGGCAATAGCGTCATCACCATCGAGCACAACCTGGACGTGGTCAAGTGCGCCGACTGGATTATCGATATGGGCCCCGAAGGCGGTAGCGGCGGCGGCACCGTCATCGCCGAGGGCACCCCGGAACAGGTGGCTCAGGTGAAGGGCTCGCACACTGGCGCGTTCCTTGCAGAGATTTTGAGCTAGTTGAGATCCTGAACTAGTCGAGAACTTGAACCGGAGGAAACCTACGTGACTGATACTCAAGGAACCGAAGCGGCTCAGGGGGCTACAGCAGCCCGTGGCGCTATGAGCTTTGGCGCGAACCGGGGAGCTGTGAACCGGGGAGCTGTGACCACCGCGGACCGTGCGCGGCACATCCTTCACACCCAGCTGGAGGCGGACTTTTGCCAGGCACCCGGCTCGATTAGCCGCGCCCTCGAAGAGCTACGCGACCACCCGGAAGCCGAGAGCCTGCCGCTACTCGCCACCGTGCAGCCGCCCTCCGAGAAGATGGGCGCCGCACGCCGCCGCAACGACGACATCTGGGAGCTGCGTGTCGCCAACTACGCGAGCGTCGGCATTCTCTGCGCCAAGCATCCGCGTGTGCTGGAGAAGGCCGTCGACTACATGCTCGGCGACCAGTCGAACTGGCTGGGCGACTACGCGCAGCTGCGTCAGCTCAACGAACTGCTCACCCCCTACACCCAGCAGGTCAGCGGCACGAGCATCTACTACACGCCCGGCCGCGCCCTACTGAACTCGGTCGTACCCGAGGGCGTGCAGGCGCAGGAAGTGAAATGCTCCGTGCCCGGTGTGGGCATGATGCGCCGCGTTGACCCCGCCGAGCTGAAGGCGGCGCTGCTTGCCGAAATCACCGGCGAGCGCACCATCCACAGGGAGGCAAACGCCTCTGCGGGTGCGATTGAGGTTGACCCGGAGGACACGGAGGCGCGCGTAACCCGCCTGCGCGTGGAGCTACTGGACGCTGAGCAGTTTGAGCGTTTCCGCGGGGATAAACGCTACTCGAATGCGCTGGGCTTTAGCGTGACCCGCCCGGATGTGCTGGTGCTTGCCGCATACCCGGCGGAGGAGAGCGAGCCTGCGCACGCAGACCCTATCGCTATGGTTGGCGTGAGCGCCGATTCGCCGATCATGCGCCAGATCGGTATTGATGTGCTGCCCGCCTGGCGCGGTGCCGGCATCGCCAGCGTACTGGTGCGTGATGCGGCACGCCTGACCCTGGCGGAGGGGTACCTGCCGTTCTACGGTACGAGCCCGTCGCACATCCTCTCGCAGAGGGTTGCGATGAACGCCGGGTTGGTGCCGACTTGGTGGGAGTATGTGTCCACCAGCCTGAACGACCTGCCCATGGACTAGATTTGCCCGTGCTAGGCATAAAGCACATGCGCAAAAGCCCCCGAGATTAGAGTCTCGGGGGCTTTCTGCTGCTGGATTTCGCCTGCGGGCTTCCGCAGCATTCAGCGGCTAGGTCCGCCGCATAAGGGACAACTTCTAGAGCTTTGAACTACTAGAGCCAGCTGCTAAAGCTCCGCGCCGTTGCTGGCAATCACCTCGCGGTACCAGTGGAAGGACTTCTTGCGGTAACGCTCCAGGGAGCCGGAGCCGTCGTCGTTGCGGTCCACGTAGATGAACCCGTAGCGCTTGGACATTTGCGCGGTGGAGGCGCTAATCATGTCGATGCAGCCCCAGGTGGTGTAGCCGAGCACGTTCACGCCGTCCTCAATCGCCTCACGCACGGCGTGCAGGTGCTGGCGCAGGTAGTCGATGCGGTAGTCATCTTCCACGGTCAGCTCGCCGTCAACCTCGACCAGTTCATCGCGGGCACCCAGACCGTTCTCCACAATGAACAGCGGCTTTTGCCAGCGGTCCCAATACTGGTTGAGGACCACGCGCAGACCGGTCGGGTCGATTTGCCAGCCCCATTCGCTGGCGGGCAGGGTCGGGTTCGCCACGCCGCCGAGGATATTGCCTTCGCCGCGCTCGCCTCGTGCCGGGTCGCCGGTCGCGCAGGTGGACATGTAGTAGCTGAACGACACGAAATCCACGGTATTCTTCAGGTCCTCGCGGTCCTGCTCGGTGATGTTCAGCTCCACACCCTTCTCACGCAGACCACGCAGGAAGTAGCCGGGGTATGTGCCGCGCACGTGCACGTCACCGAACGCGAAGTTCGCCTGCTCCGTCTGCATGGCGGCGAGTACGTCGGCGGGGTCGGGGGTGAGCGGGTAGGTGGGCATGGCAAGAATCATGCAGCCGATCTGCGCGCCGGGTGCCAGTTCTCGTGCCGCGGCGGTGGCGCGCGCGGAGGCGACCAGCTCGTGGTGCATCGCCTGGTAGAGGTCGGTGTCGCTGAGCTGGTCCGCCGGGGTGTTGATGCCGCCGGACATGAACGGCATGTGCAGCATCGAGTTGATTTCGTTGAAGGTCAGCCAGTACTTCACGCGCTTGCCGTAGCGGGCGAATACGGTGCGGGCGTAACGTTCGTAGAAGCCGATGAGTTCGCGGCTGGTCCAGCCGTCATACTGTTCGACCAGGTGCAGCGGGGTTTCGTAGTGGCTGAGGGTGATGAGCGGTTCCATGCCGTGCTTTTCGAGCTCGTCGAGCACGCGGTCGTAGAAGGCGAGGCCCGCCTCGTTCGGGGTTTCTTCGTCGCCGCGGGGGAAGATACGCGACCAGGCGATGGAGAAGCGGAAGGCCTTGAATCCCATCTCTGCGAGCAGGGCGATGTCTTCGCGGTAGCGGTGGTAGAAGTCGATGCCCTCCAGCTTGAGGTTGTCCTCGGTGGGTTCGGCGGTGCGCGGGTACAGGCCGCCGGCGGGCAGCACATCCTGCAGGCTGGGGCCCTTGCCGTCCTCGTTCCAGGCGCCCTCGAACTGGTTGGCGGCGGTGGCGCCTCCGAAGAGGAAACCGGCGGGGAAAGCGCCGAGCGGCTGCGGCTCGGTCAGCGCAGGGGCGGTGTTGGGTAGAGGGGCGGTTTGGGCGGTGATGTGCTGGTCCTGGTGCACGGCATCCTCCAAAGTGTTTTGGGTCTTTCTTCTACCCTAGCGGAGGGGGGTGGGGGATTGCTAGGTTTTGCGCTGTTTTAGGGGGGGCTAAACGGCGCGTAAAAGCCCGGTATTCTCACACGAAAATTCACGTGAAAATACCGGGCTACGCAGTGTTTTTACGCAGTGTTTTTACCCTGGGCTAAGCTGCCGCGGGGTCTGCGCTACTAATTGGCGAAACCGAGCGCAAACAGCCACGCGGTACCGACCGTACCCCAGATGACGAGGTTCACGATAGCTGCCATGAAGCCGACCTTGAACCATTCGCCCACGCTGAAGTAGCCGGAACCGTAGTACACGCCCGCCGGGCCGGAAGCGTAGTGGGTGATGCCGCCAATCAGGTTGCCGACGAAGCCGAGGAACAGCGCCGCGAACACCGGCGGAACACCGGCAGCTACCGCCGCACCGAGGAACACAGCGTACAGCGCCACGATCTGGGCGGTGTTCGAGGCGAACATGTAGTGGATGAAGAAGTAGGCCAGAACCAGGATCGCGAATGCCAGGGGCCATGCCATGCCGCTGACGCTGTGGGCGGCCTGCTGGCCAATCCAGTCCACGACCTTGAGCTTCTTGAGGTGGTCGGCCATGCCCACGAGCACGGCGAAGAAGATGAGGGTGGACCATGCGCTGGAGTTCTTCGCCATATCCTTCCAGGTCAAGACCTTAGTGACCAGCAGAATTGCGATGCCGAAGAATGCGGCGCTGGTCGCGTCAATACCCAGGGAGGTGCCGGCAATCCACAGGACCAGCAACAGCACGAAGGTGCCGAGCATGATCCATTCCTTGGAGCTCATGGGGCCCATTTCGTGCAGTTCCTGGCGGGCGCGCTTGGGTGCGTCCGGGGTCTTCTTGATGGTCGGCGGGTAGATCTTTGACATGATCCACGGCATCACGATCAGCGCGGTAAGACCGGGAACGATAGCGGCGAGCGCCCAGGTACCCCAGTCGATGTTGATGTCGCGGTCGTGCGCGAACTTCTGCGCCAGCGGGTTACCCGCCATTGCGGTCAGGAACATTGCGGAGGTGATGGTATTGACCTGCGCCTCAGTCATGAGCAGGTAGGAGCCGAGCTTACGGCGTGATTCGGGGGTCTCGTTGGTGGAGCCGTTGACCTCGGAGAGAGAACGGATAACCGGGTAAATCACGCCACCGGCACGCGCCGTGTTGGAGGGGGTCGCGGGGGCGAGAACCAGGTCGGTGATTGCCATACCGTAGGACAGGCCGAGGGAGGACTTGCCGAGCGCACGCACGAACAGCAGTGCGATGCGCTTGCCCAGGCCGGTGATGAGGAAGCCGTCAGCGATGAAGAACGCGGCAACAATAATCCAGATGGAGGAGTTGCCGAAGCCGGCCAGCGCCTCGTTCTTTGCCGCCATGGTGCCGGTAATCATTGCGGCGCCCAGGCCGACGAGCGCCACGGACGGGGTGGGCAACGGCTGCAGGATCAGGCCGAGGATGGTGCCGACGAAGATGGCGAGCATGTGCATGCCGCGCGGGTCGACGCCTTCGGGGGCGGGAACGAACCAGATGGCGAGGGTCGCTACGAGGATGATGGCAACGTGCAGGATCAGCTTGTTTCGCTGTTTGCGGGCTGCGTTCACCTCCTGGTTGGGGGCGGCGGTTACCGCTGTGTTGGTGGACTGTGTCATGTCCGTACTCCTTATGTGAAACGTACAGTGTGGTCCGTGGCGGGGGTGCCGTCACGGTGTGCGCGTTTCTTCTGCGTTGTCATGCTGTGTTGTGTACTTGTGGCAACGTGTGGGATGCCACGTAGTCTTTTAATCGTAATGGTTTACGTTCACCGAGTGAAGAAAATCGGCATAAAAAATGTGAATATAACCGGGTGTATTGGCAACTGGGCAGCTACTCCTGCGCTGCCCTTGAGACGCCCGCCGCCCGCGCATCGTAAGTGATGGGCGTAACCGTAAAATAGGAACGTGCAGATTATTCGAGAGACCGGACCCGAGTCCGGCGATATCCTCATTCACCACGATCAGACGGTGCAGATGCTCCGCGAGGTGGCAAGCGGGCAGCGTGAAGCCACCCTACGCATGTATCAGCCGAACCCGACGGTCGCGTTCGGCCGCCGTGACGAACTGAACCCCGGCTTCGCGGCCGCCTCCGCGGCGTGCGCCGAGCACGGCTTCGAGGTGCTGGTGCGCAAGGTCGGCGGGCACGCCGCCGCCTACCATCAGGGGTGCCTGGTCGTGGACCATTTTCAGCCTGCCTCCGACGCCCGCAGCGGCAATACTCTGCGCTACGAACTGTTCGGTTCCATGTACGCGCAGGCGCTACGCGAAGTCGGCGTGGATGCGCGCATGGGCGAGATTCCGGGGGAGTACTGCCCCGGCGAGTATTCGGTGCACGCGCAGCTTCCCGCCTCCGCGGGTGGTGGCCGCATTAAGCTGGTCGGTACCGCCCAGCGTGTGGTGACCGGCGGCTGGTGGTTCAGCACCGGCATCGTGGTCTCTGATTCTGCGCCCCTGCGGGCGGTCACCGCGGATGTGTACCGTGCCCTCGGCATGGAGCTGGACCCCGCCACGGTCGGTGCGGCGCAGGATGCGAACCCCGCCCTGCTCATGGAAGACCTGGAAGACGCCATTGTTGAGGTGTACGCCCAAAACGGTTTTCGCTGAGCTGATTTCGCTCATCTATCCCTGAATTTTTACCCCTAACCCACCCCTAAATACCCCACCTGAAGCGAAGGAGCATCCATGCGTTGGGCACAGATTAAAGACTCGAAGGGTAGCCGCGCGGTCTGCTTTTTCGAAGAGACCGTGTACGAGCTTCCGGCGAAGCTCAGCCCGCTACTGAATTTCTACAGCCGGTTCCGCCTGAACTTTGGCGACCCGAAGAACGCCGTGGCGATCCTGAAGGAGAACGGCGCGACCGTCATGGGTCACGGTGAGGAACTGTGGAACTCCCTGCCCTTTATTCGCCCGCTCGATAAGCCCGGCAAGATTGTGTGCGCGGGCCTGAACTACCGCGACCACGCCGCGGAGATGAACCTTGAAGTGCCCGAGTACCCGGCGCTGTTCGCGAAGTTCCCGAACGCGCTGATTGGCCCCGGCGAGCAGATCCGCATGCCCGCCGATGACGGCACCGGCAGCACGAAAATCGACTGGGAGGTTGAGCTCTGCCTGGTCGTGGGCGCTCGCCTGCGTAACGCCACGGAGGAGCAGGCGCTTGAGGCTTTGATGGGGTACACGGTCATGAATGATGTGTCGGTGCGAGACTGGCAGGGCCGCTCCTCGGAGTGGTTCCAGGGCAAGAACTGGGATGCGATGACTCCGTTTGGTCCGGTGATTGTGAGCCCCGATGAGGTTGACCCGGTTGCCGGTCTGGAGCTGGTCTGCGAGGTGGACGGCGTGGTGCGTCAGCGCGGCACGACGGCGGATATGGTGTTCACCCCGGCGCAGCTGCTGTCCTATATTTCGCGGTTTATGACCCTGGAGCCGGGCGACCTGGTGGCGACGGGTACCCCGGCGGGGGTTGGTTTGTCGCTGCATCCGCGTCAGTGGTTGAAGCCGGGGCAGACGGTGCGCACCCGCATTGAGGGTATTGGTGAGCTGGTGAATGTCTGCTCGGAGGTGGGCGCCCTGTAGTTACCCGGTCGCCCTGTAGTTACCGGGTTCTGTGAGCAATCGCGATTGAACCCATGTGAACCCACGTGAACCCACTGAGGCGTCTATAGCACCCGCTTTTGGGTGCACTAGAAGGCACCCATATATGAATACTTATGCACCCCGCATGTGTTTTTGAGGCATATGCGGGGTGTTTCTATGCCTTGCTAAAGCTCCCGGTGGGTGACCTGAAATTCTTGGAATGCAGGGCGAAGACTGCCCTGTGCGGGGGAGTGTGGCTCATGCATGGTTACACGCTGACAAACACACAAAAACTTTAAGGTTTTACCTAAATTTCAGGGTTTTGGGTGGGTTTGGTGGGTCTGCAGGAGCGAAACAAGGGGGTGCTCGGCGGGGGTATTCTCTGGTTGAAGGCTGCTGATTTGGCACGTAGGAGCCCCTGTTTCAGTGACTGAGACCATATCTGCTCTCAGTGCAGAATCCCAAATTGTGGGCACGTGTGAGAAATTCAACAGAGGGTTTTAGTGCGTCATTCCAGGAAGTTTGTGGTTGAAGGTTTAGTTTTCCGTGCGCAATTTTCGTTTTTCTCAAGTTGCCCTCGCCTGACTAGGAATAAAGCTGAAACACTGTGGTGCAAATTTCGCGAAACTGAACATCTATCAGTGCACACAGGTGTAAAGAAGCATGAGCCTAAACCTGAACCTTTGGCAAAAAATCGGTGCCCCAAATCACAAACTCGTTTTGCGTTCGCCCAAAAGACTATGTAGGGTATGGGGATTATCTGAGAGTTTCCTGAGAATTCCTGCCAGAAGATCAGGACCCACCCGGGCACACCCTCAGATGAATATTTCACTCACGTCCGTGTTTGTTCATACAAACGCACTCACTCAAACAAGCCGACACGAACGGAAGAAAAACATGACCACAACTGCATCTAAAAACCCGGCACAGCGCCCGGCAAACCGCCGCCGTGCCACCATCGCTGCCTCCGCAGCACTGGCAACCGTCATCACCGGCGCGAACCTCCCCGCGACCTTCGGTGCAACCGCCTCCACCCGCAACGTAGCCGGTACCACCTGCGTCGACGCAGGCTACCGCACCGTGCCGACCCTTGCGAACATCACCAACGTCGCGCCCGGTCCGACCTGTTACTGGACCCCCGACCAGCAGGCGAAGACCATCGACACTCTCGCAGCGGTCAACTCCTCCCTGACCAAGGAGCAGCTGACCACCACCGAGAACACCTCGCCCCTGAGCGGTAAGCTCGCCAGCGACTCCTTCGCAGCCCAGAAGCTCACCGGCACCGAAGCCGTCGCCGCCAACAGCAGCGAAATCAGCCGCACCTTCCTCGAATACACCGCCGATGCGGGCAACCACCCCGTCACCACCGCCATCAACGCGGGCACCGTGAAGAAGGACCGCGCCCAGACCGTCGGCGGCCACGAGAACATCCCGACCCTCGCCGTGAACTCCGCGAACCCGTACCAGGAGTACGTCGAGGTCGTCTCCCGCGACAACCGCGTCAACGCCAATGCGGAGAACAAGCGCATCCTCACCGGCGGCGTCCCGATCCCGAAGTGGCTTGCCGAGGACCACGGCCTCTCCGGCGACCAGTCCGTCGCCCTGTACGATGAGGCGACCGGCATCTGGCGCTCCTACTTCAAGTTCGTCAAGGATGCAGACGCACAGACCTACACCAGCACCGCCCGCGTGCAGGTCGGCGGCGGTAACGTATCCACCCCCACCAGCGCCAAGATTCAGTACGATAGCGTCGGCCGCGGCAACGCGGGTCAGACCGTCACCATCAAGGCACCCGTGAGCATCGACGCGAAGTCCGGCAATGCCCGCACCTCCTACCCGATTGCTCGCGGCGCGAAGTTCCGCCTGGCAAAGAACGTGCCCGGCGCGTCCATCAATGAGACCACCGGCGAGATTACCTACAAGATCCCGGCAGGCACCAAGGGCACCGTGGACATCCCCGTCGCGGTTGACTACCCGGCAACCTACCACGTGTCCTCCGGCGGCTACATGCTCGCTAAGCCGAACTTCGGTGGCGTGGGCGAAGGCAACTACTGGCTGACCCTCAAGAACGGCACCTCCTCCGTGGTGGGCCTGGCAAACGAGCTCACCCAGATCGGTGTGGACGAGCTCAAGGCGGGCAAGATCAACCACATGGTGTCCATCACCGCGGCTGATTATGCGGCGATGACTGCCTCCTTCCCCGCAAAGGGCACCGACGGCAAGATCGACGCGAGCAAGTACCCGAACGCACCCCGCGCGGGTCAGCGTGGCTTCCTGCCCGCAAGCTTTGACGTGGAGGAGCACCTGGCAAACACCGGCCACGCCGACGACCAGCTCACCCGCATAATCCTGACCGCCATGAAGGAATACGGCTTCATCCTCACGGACCACAACCTCTTCACCAACGCATTCAACCTGGAGGCGGCAAGCTCCTACGCACCCTACGCCCGCCAGGGTAAGAACGTGTACAAGGAAGACCCGCAGCTGGCGGCAATGTTCGCGAACTTCGTGCCCAGCGGCTTTACCGGCAACCAGTTCCCCTGGCAGCAGGTGCAGTGGATGCCCGTGAACTACACCGAGTCCGCTGAGAATACCGCACGCCGTGAGGGTACCCAGGTTCTGCCGCAGAGCAACAACCAGGCGACCGACTCGAATGCTGACGCACACAAGATTGCACGCCCGGTGACCGTGCGCCGTTCCACCGTGCGCACCCCCAACGCTGACCGCATCAGTGACGCCGAGACCCAGAACGCGGCAGTGAACCAGTCTTCGGACGCCGTGAAGTTCAAGTACCCCTCGGACTCCTACGGTAAGACCGGCACCGGCTCCGGTGTGATTTACCAGCCCGCCGAGCATCACGCCACCGTCTACGCCGGTGAGACCGCTATCGCGCAGAGCGTACACCAGTCGCACAAGGTATCCCCGAACTACCGTTACGCCCGCGACTACAACTTCCAGGAAATCGAGCAGACCCCGAACTTCAAGCCCAGCCGCTGGGTCAACAAGGAAAAGGTCAACACTGCTGGCGGCCAGTTCTCCAGCGCGGAGACCGGCATCCGTTTTGCCTCCAACGGCAAGACCGGCACCTACTCGATTGACCTGAACACCCACGAGGTCACCGGCACCACCTGGGACCTGCACCGAGATAACGGTACGAACATCACCGTGAACCGCACCGGCAAGGCGAGCGCAAGCATGGCCGATGTGAAGGCGAAGAAGGGATCCGCCGCACAGCTGTACTCGATCCCGCTGAAGGTGCACGTGGTCGACAAGAACAGCCCCATCGCACGTGAGGACTCCGTCTCCCTGTACTCGGGTACCACCCAGAACGTGGCAGTGCTGAACAACGACGAGGCATCCTTCGGTGCGTTCAGCCGCGGCGAGACCGTGAAGAAGCTGGAGCTGCTCAACCAGAACGGCCAGGTCGTCAGCGCATACAGCGATGAGTACGGCACCTACCGTGTGGTGACCCTGCCCGACGGCACCCAGGGCATCGCGGTTTCTGCTAAGAATAAGCAGGGCTTTGCACCGCTGGTCCGCTACCGCGCAGTGACCGACAAGGGCGTGAAGTCCGCTGAGGGTTACCTGCAGGTGGCAGTCGCTAACCGATAGCGGCCGCGCATGTAGTATTAGCGCACTTCAAGAGCGCACATAGGGGAGAGGGGCACGCTCAAGAAAGCACACCATACAAGGCGTCACTTTCTTGACGTGCCCCCTTTCCTGTACATAAGGTGAAAATACTATGACTCAGAGCCAGCACACAGACCACACCGAAACCACCCACAACCACCCCGCAGAACATGTAGCGGCGCACATCGCCGAGCACGCCGCGGAGCATGCCTCAGCGCACGCCCATGAGGTGCCCGCTAACGCGCCCCTCCTCGAAGGCAACAGCCCCAAGGATTGGGAGGAACAGTTCGGCCCGTCCGTGGCGATTTTCTCTGCGCTCGCGAACCCGCTGCGCCTGGCGCTTGCGCACCACCTGATGCACCGCCCGCACAGCGTGAGTGAACTACACACCTGCCTGGGTATTTCGCAGCCGCTCGCATCGCACCACCTGCGCATCCTGCGTGAGGCGCACGTGATTGACCGTGAGCAGCAGGGCCGCACCACCATTTACCGTCTGAAGGACGACCATATTAGCCACATTGTGGTTGACGTGTATGAGCATACGCGTGAGCATCATGCGGACTAGTCTGCCCTCAAGCTGAGCGTTGGCTGGGAGCCGTTGTAAGATGGTGTGTGTCCGTGCACCAGTACAGTGCGGAATAGTATGCGCACCCGCGGCGTCCCGAGTGGCACGCGTGCGCCTGAGTTAAGGAGACTTATGTCTGCCGCTGATTCTTCAGCAATTGTTATTAGCGTTTCTGGTGAGGAGCGCGAGGTTACCGCGAAGACTGCCGCTGAGCTGTTCGCTGACGACCCGAAGATCGTTGTGGCACGCGTGAACGGCGTGCTTGTTGACCTCTCCCACGAGCTGTCTGCTGGCGACTCCGTTGAGCCGGTTTTCATTCACGAACCGGACGGCCTGAACGTTCTGCGCCACTCCGCTGCGCACGTGATGGCGCAGGCGGTGCAGGAGTACCGCAAGGACGCCAAGCTGGGCATTGGCCCGTACATTACTGACGGCTTCTACTTTGACTTTGATGTGGCTGAGCCGTTCACCCCGGAAGATCTGAAGAAGATCGAGAAGTCGATGATTAAGATCATCAAGTCCGGTCAGCTGTTCCGCCGCCGCGTGGTCACCCACGACCAGGCTGTCGCCGAGATGGCGAACGAGCCGTACAAGCTGGAACTGCTCTCCCTGAGCCAGGGCCCCGGTTCCGGTGCGGATGCTGCCGAGGGCGCATCCGTGGAGGTCGGCGAGGGTGAAATCACCATTTACGACAACGTGAACCCGAAGACCGGCGAGACTGTCTGGAAGGACCTCTGCCGCGGCCCGCACCTGCCGAACACCAAGCTGATCGCTAACGGTTACGCCCTGATGCGTGCCGGTGGCGCGTACTGGCGCGGTTCTGAGAAGAACCCCATGCTGCAGCGTATTTACGGTACCGCATGGCCGACTAAGGACGAGCTGGTGGCGTACAAGGAGCGCATCGCTGAGGCGGAGCGCCGCGACCACCGCCGCCTGGGCCGTGAGCTGGACCTGTTCTCCTTCCCGAAGACCATTGGCCCCGGTCTGCCGGTGATTCACCCTAAGGGTGGCGTGATTAAGCGCGAGATGGAAGACTACGTGCGCACCCGCCACATTCAGGAGGGTTTCCAGTACGTCAGCACCCCGCACATTTCGAAGGAAGACCTGTTCTACACTTCCGGTCACCTTCCGTACTATGCGGACGGCATGTTCCCCTCCATGGAGCTGGATAACGGCAACTACCGTCTGAAGGCTATGAACTGCCCGATGCACAACGAGATTTACCGTTCTCGTGGCCGTTCGTACCGTGAGCTGCCGCTGCGTTTCTTCGAGTTCGGCACCGTGTACCGTGACGAGAAGTCCGGCGTGCTGCAGGGCCTGACCCGCGTGCGCATGATTACTCAGGACGACTCCCACTCGTATGTGACGAAGGAGCAGGCACCGGACGAGGTGCGTCACCTGCTGAAGTTCATGCTGAGCCTGCTTGAGGACTTCGGCATGACTGACTTCTACCTTGAGCTGTCCACCCGCGACACTGAGGGCGATAAGAAGGACAAGTTCATCGGTACTGATGAGCAGTGGGAGGAGGCTACCGCGGTTCTGGAGCAGGTTGCGAAGGAGACCGGCCTGGAGCTCGTCCCGGATCCGGGTGGTGCTGCGTTCTACGGTCCGAAGATTTCGGTTCAGGCGAAGGACGCGATTGGCCGTACCTGGCAGATGTCGACCGTGCAGTATGACTTTAACCAGCCGAGCCGTTTCGGTCTGGAGTACCAGGCGGCGGACGGCACCGTGCAGGAGCCGGTCATGATTCACTCGGCGAAGTTTGGCTCGATTGAGCGCTTCTTGGGTGTGCTGACTGAGCACTATGCGGGTGCGTTCCCGGCATGGCTGGCACCGGTTCAGGTGATTGGTGTGCCGGTGGCTGAGGCGTTCAACGACTACATGACTGAGATCGCGGATAAGCTGCGTGCGCACGGTGTGCGTGTTGAGGTGGATTACGGTTCGGATCGTTTCACGAAGAAGATTCGTACTGCGTCTACTGAGAAGGTTCCGTTCATTCTGATTGCTGGCGGTGAGGATGCGGAGCACGGCGCTGTTTCGTTCCGTTTCCGCGGTAATAAGCAGGAGAATGGTGTGCCCGTGGATGAGGCTGTGGCACGTATTGTGGAGCATATCCGCAACCGCGTGAACGAAGACCCCAAGCCCAGCACCGAGGCTGCTGAGTAGTAAGGGTTTAGGATGCGGGTTCGCCGGCGCGGCTAGCTGCGGTTGACCGCGATTAGCTGAGCCGGCGGACTTGCACCGAGCCTATATATAGAAAACCACCCCCTGTGCGGCGACAAGCTGCGGAGGGGGTGGTTTCTTTGTGTATTCTAAAAATAGGCGTGTTCCAGCCTAAAATTTTCACCACGGTCTTATAATTGAAATGATGATTATATTTAAAAAATAATAACGGCAAGGAATTATTTGGTCTATGTAATTAAATCTAGATATTTAGAAGGTGAAGGTGAAAGTGGAAGTAAATCTGTGGTTGTTTCCTGTTATTTTTATGGTCCATGAGATGGAGGAGATAGTAGGTTTCAGGGTATGGCTTGAAAAAAATCTTGACCTAATAGAAAAATATAGCATCCTTCGAAAATTGTATAGAAACTTCAGTACTGAAGGGTTTGCGGTTGCGGTTCTTGAAGAATACGTGATATGTATTGCGGTGACCTATGTGGCTACAATATGGAAAATGTATGTAGTGTGGGTAGGTGTGTTTATCGCATTCTTGATACATTTATTAATTCATATAGCGCAAAGCATCATAGTAAGGAAGTATATTCCGTCGCTAATTTCAAGCATTGTACTTTTTCCGGGTAGTGTTTATTTAGTATATAGTTCCATTGAATATTTGGGGCTTACTTTTGAAAGTATAGTTGTAGCATCCATTCTTTGTGTAATTTTAATGTTTCTAAATTTGATATTTGTTCACTGGATAATGGGGGTAGTGACTCGTAAAATTGCTGAAAACACAATGAAAAAGATGTAACATAAGACAATCGTTGGATTCCTCTCAATTTTGGCAATTTTCTCAATAAATCAATATTATGTATATTGCAGATATTTAATATAGCCCTGAAAATGATGTATCGCTGTTGATTATTGAAGGAGCACGAGCGTATGAAGTCGAATAAGTATATTCCTGTTGGGATGCTGTTCTTGATCGAGGCAACTATCTTGAATGCAGTGTCAAATGCCAGCAACCTAGTGATTGGAATTCTCTACGGCATCGCAATAGCGGTATTGATTATTGGACTATTGAATAGTCGAAAATAAGTGCTGTAGCAGACAAAAGAACCCGGCAGGCCATCCGCATTGGATAGCCCGCCGGGTCCCTTCTTTTATACCGCTAGGCGCTCAGCCCTTTAGCGGGTGGTGCGCTCCAGCAGCTGCAGCACGTTCTGGTAGCTGTGGCCGGTCGCCTCCGTCATGCCCTGCTCGCAGGTGCGGTTCGCCGAAATATACGCGGCGAACTGCTTCTGCTCGCTCAGCTCGGCAGCCTCCGCCTCCGTAGCGCTCGCCGTCAGCTCCGGGTGCAGCATACCGCGGTCACCCGCGTATCCGCAGCAACCCCAGTGCTTCGGCACGTACACGTCGTCACTCATCGCGTTCGCAATCTTCTCAAACGCAGGCTGAGTACCCAAGTGAGTCATCGAACAGGTCGGGTGCAGAGCAACCGACGGCAGGGGAGCAGACACAGTCAGCTTGTCCAGCATGTTGTCCGCAGCGAACTGCACCGCGTCGTACATGCGCAGACGCGAGAAGTCCGGCTCACCCGGCTTCAGACCGTTCACGATCTTGTGCTCAAGCGCCTTAATAACCTTCTCACGCATCACCTCAAGGCCCTCAGTACAGGACGAAGCGTCACACACGACCGGCAGGCGGCCACCGTCAGTAGCCTCCCACAGGGACTTCAGCACACGGTCGCTCATGATCGAGTAGCCGTCGGTGAAGCCCTTCGACTTCCACGGGGTCGCACAGCACATCTCACCAATATTGTCCGGGATGCGGTACTTCACGCCCGCACGCTCGCACAGGCGAATGAACGCCTGGGTTGCATTGATCGGGTCGTGCTTGCCGTCGCCGTCCACGCCGCCGAACATGGAGTTCACGCAGGCGGGGAAGAACACGATCTCAGCGGTTGCGTCCTTGTGCGGCTTACGTGCCGGGCCACCGACCGGCAGGTCCTTCTTGTAGGAGGGAACCATGTCGTCGCCCATGACCTTGCGGGCAATATCGGTGGTGCCGTGCACCACGGGGAACGGCAACTTCTTCGCCACAGTCAGGGCCTTGCCGGCGACCTTATCCATGACGCCCCACTGCTGCGCGGCAACCTTCCAGCCGGCGGCGGCGACCTTGTCCTGGTTCTCAGAACGCAGGCGGCGAATCAGGTCACCGGTGTTAATGTTCACGGGGCAGCGGGTCTGGCACATGCCGTCCACGGCGCAGGTCTCAATGCCGTAGTACTCGTACTCCTTGCGCAGACGCTTAGCGAGCTCGTGGTCGCCGTTCAACTCGGCGGCGGCAATCTCACGGCGCAGCACAATACGCTTACGCGGGGTCAAAGTCAGGTTGCGGGAGGGGCAGACCGGCTCGCAGTAACCGCACTCCACACAGCGGTCGACTTCTTCCTCGACGGTTTCGGCGACCTTCAGGTCGGTCACGTAGTCGGTGTCCGGCTCGGCGAGCAGCACGCCGGGGTTCATGAAGCCCTTCGGGTCGATCAGGCGCTTGATCTGGCGCATCACGTCGAAGAGCTCGTCACCGAACTGGCGGCTCACGAACGGCGCCATGATACGGCCGGTACCGTGCTCAGCCTTCAGCGAGCCTTCGTTACCGAGAATCAGCTGAACCATTTCTTCGGTGAAGTCGCGGTAGCGGTCCAGCTGCTTCGGGTCGCGGAACTGCTCGTTCAGCATGAAGTGGATGTTACCGTCCTTCGCGTGGCCGAAGATCACGGAGTCCTTGTAGCCGTGTGCGTCGAACAGCTTGGTCAGGTCGCTACAGGTGTTGCCCAGAACCTCGACGGGCACGACCACGTCTTCCAGCAGTGCGTTGGTGCCGGAGCGGCGGTTACCCGCCACGGTGGTGTACAGGCCACGGCGTGCCGCCCACAGGGCGTTACGCTCAGACAGCTTGCTGGTCATCGACACCGGCGAAGCCACCGGCAGGCTCTTAAACATGGGTGCCGCAGCGGCAGCCAGGTCGTTCAGCTCCTGCTCGGAGTTGCCCTGGAACTCAACCAGCAGGGCGGCGTGGTCCTTCACGTCGATGGCGGCGAGCGCCTCCGCAGCCTGGCCGGTACGCTGAGCCACACGAATACTGGTGGCGTCCATCAGCTCGACGGTTGCGAGCTTGTTGGCGACCAGTTCGGGTACGGAACGTGCCGCGTCAATGAGGTTGTCGAACACGAGCAGGCCGGTGGAAATGTTCTTCAGAATCGGCAGGGTGCGGTAGGTTGCCGAAGCAACAAAACCGAGGGTGCCCTCCGAACCAATCAGCAGGTGCTGCAGAATGTCGACGGGGGTTTCAAAGTCGACCAGGGAGTTCAGGCCGTAACCCATGGTGTTCTTCATGGAGTACTGCTGGCGGATCTTCGCCATGGACTCGGGGTTCTCGGTCACGCGCTTGCGCAGGCGCAGCAGGCCCTCGTGAAGCTCGGGTTCGAGGGCGCGCAGCTTCTGGTCGGCGTCCGGTTCTGCGGTGTCAATGATGGTGCCGCTGGGCAGCACGAACACCATGGAGTCGAGGGTGTTGTAGGTGTTGTACTTGGTGCCCGAAGACATGCCAGAGGAGTTGTTCGCGACCACGCCGCCGATGGTGCAGGCGGACCAGGATGCCGGGTCGGGGCCGAGCTTGTAGCCGTAGGGTGCCAGGTAGTTGTTGACCATCATGATGGTCGCGCCGGGCTGCACGCGCACCTTCTTGCCGTCTTCAAGGACCTCGATCTTCTTGAAGTGGCGGCGGGTGTCGACCATGAGGCCGTCGCCGCTTGCCTGGCCGGAGAGGGAGGTGCCGCCGGAGCGGAAGGTCAGGGGCAGGCCGAGGTCGGCAGCTGCGCGGAAGATGTTAGCGACATCTTCGGCGGAGTCGGGGCGGATGAGGCCGGCGGGTACGAGCAGGTAGTGGGATGCGTCGTGTGCAATAGCGAGGCGTTCGAGTTCGGAGACGCTGGACTCGACGGCTTCTGCGCGTGCATCAGAAAGTAGACGGTTGAGGGTGTCCGCGTAGGGGGACTTGAGGGCTTCGGACGTGTTTGACACAACGGTGGTCATGATTGAGCTTCCTTACTGGTGAAGGGTGTGGATGCTGTCCTTATTCCAGTATGTGCTCTTGAACACCGTCTTTTCCGCTTAGCTATGGCTAAGCTTGACGACTACTTGTCACCATAAGGGGAGTGGGTTATACGCCGGGTGGTGATGTGGTTTCCCTATGTATTTATTGGTATCCCGTGGGTTTTTTGCATGCGCCTGAAGGAGGCGGCTACCCCGCCCACGGACCGATCTGGAATTTTTTAGGTTCACCTACCAGCTGCTGTAACAATTCAGCAAACAACCCAAAAGAAAACGTGGGGCAGAAAGCTACATGCTTTCCACCCCACGCTTGTGTAACGATTTAGGCTTCGTGTTTAGGCTTCGTCGAAGAAGTCCTCATCAAGCTTCATGATGGTGTACGTACGTGCCACCTGCACGCCAACACCGTACTTAATCATGAGGCGCGCCAGGCGTTCACCATCAATCAGAACGAGGGAAACTCCGCTACCAAGTTCCTCCGCGTAGCCGCGTGCGTCAGACGTAAAGGAGCTCGACGTGATGAACACTCCCTGCGTTGCCTTGCCGTGCATCGCGCCCACAAAGCCCTGAAGGGCAGGGCGGCCCACCACATTGTCCTTGGCGTAACGCTTAGCCTGGACATAAATCTTTGAAAGACCCAACGCATCCTGGTCAATGATTCCGTCCACGCCGCCGTCATTGGAAGCCGGAGTGACGGTGCCGCGTCCTGCCGGACCGCCGTAGCCCATCGCCAACAGAACATCCACCACCAGATGCTCAAAAGCAGTCGGAGACATTGCGCGGACGCGTTCCAAAATGTCGTGCGTCAGCGCAGACTCAATCTGAGTGATGCTTTCGTCAATGAGTTCCTGTGGGGTGCTATCAGACACCTCAGCGGGTGCAGTCGTGACGGCAACAGTCTTGGAAGCGGTCTGCGGGTTTTCCTGCGGGTCCTGCTCGGAACTATCAGACGCGGAACGCTCACGCGTGCTGCGGGCGGAACGAACGATATGCGCGACGACATCAGCGGGGATGCCCTCAGGGTGGGCTTCAACCAGCTTCAAACCTTCATCAGAAATAACCTGCTGACCGCGACGCGGGGAATCAACCACGCCGAACATCTTGAGATAGGTCAAACCCCAACTAATACGGTCCACATAAACGGGTCGCTTGCCGTTCGGCAGGTTGGGTCGCAACTGCTCATCAGAAAGCGGGTAGCGCTCCGCTACTGCACTATAAATCTCTTTATTGGTGCGGGGGTTGCCGTCAGAGAGATAGGTCAGAATGCTGGGAATGAACTCGTAGAATTTGGGAAGTTCAACCTCAGTGGTATCAGGCGACTGAGCGATCATCGGTGTATCTCCATTGATTGATAACGACTGATTAATAACGGCGGGTAGTCCGTTCCTAATATACCTCTAATACAAAAGATAATCGTTGGCAGAGGAGCCTGTTTTCCCATGTGCAGGCTTTATGGGCGCCGCGGCTGCTATTAGGCACGGCCGCCGAGGGTCGTAACATTCCAGCTAGCAGTGCTATCAGAAGTCACCACACCACAAAACAGAGGAGAACCCGCCGAAGCACGCACCCCCAAATCCTCCACAAACACGCGCCCACCCGCAGGCACACTACGCTCCTTACGATCCACACCCGCACAATACACCGTCATCTTCGCCCCCGAACGGTTCTCCACCGCAACCGAGCCGCCACTAGACACCATATCGTGCACAAAACCGCGGCTGCCCTGCATCTGAATCTCGCCAACCTCAGCACTCTGACTCGACAACGGCACACCATCAGGCGCCTCAAACCCGCCGGAAGAATCAACACCCGCCGCACGAACCGACACCGTCCACTGCGCATCATCAGTCAGCTGCGAGGTCGACGCCGTCACACGCGCCGCACTATACGGCACACCCACCGCACCGGCAGACTTGGCGGCACTAGAAGGACCTGTACTAGAGGGACTCGGCGCAGACGCGCTCACCGTATTACGAACCCACACGCCCGCACCCTCACCCGAACCGCCAGCAACCACCTCAACCGCGGCACCCGAACCGTCAGAGACCGAAACCTTCATCGTGCCCTCCGGCTCACCGCGACGCTCGAACTCCACATACGAATAGGAGGCGGGCGCCGCCGGGCCCTCAAAGACCGCCTCCTCAACAGCGCCGCGACCCGTAAACAGGCGGAAACCCTCAGAATCCTGAATCACCGGCGCCGTCGCGTGACTCGCCGCAGTCGGCTCAGACGAAGCCTCAGCAGACGCAGAAGGGGAGGAGTTCAGGGAGGCGCACCCGCCCAGGGCGGCGGCAAGCGCACCGGAGAGGCAAAGGGTCACGCCCAGCTGGCGGACAGTAGACTGACGGATGCTCGACTGAGTGACGCTCGACCGGCGGAAATTCGGCAGGCGGAAGAAGAAAACGGTGGTGTGTGAAGGCATGAGGCACTCCGATGTGCGGGTCGGCAACGCTACGGGGCAGTTACGGGGCAGTAACACTGCGGGATAGCGCAACCGAGGTGATAGGTACACCACATATTGTGTCAGGTTAAATGCTCGCCGTGCAAAGACCCGCAAAGGCCACAGCGCAAAGAAATAGAAACGCAAACGCAACGGCGCAGAGTATCATTCACACTATGGATAAGGCGGAACAGAACCAGGCAGAAAACACGGTAAAGAACGGCACAGCACCCAATACGTCGGAGGGGAACGCCGCTAAGGCTGGCTATACCCAGTCGGCACCGGCAGAATCCAGTGCCGCCCAAACTAGTGCCGCAGCAACTGGTACCGCCAAAACTAGTGCTGAGGCAACCAACCCAGCAGAAGCGAGTCCGGCAGAGGCTACCGATCCCCGCATGGAGGCAGCACAGGTAGACGCCGTGCAGATTGATAGCGCCCGCCTGGACAGTGCCCACCTGGACAGCGCCCACGCCGTCTACTCCACCGACCTGGACCCCGACGACGACTACGAAGAAGTTGTCGAAGAATACGCCACCACCGACGAGCCGGACGGCACGCACCGCGAGGAGCGTCGCATCACCCGGACCACGCATCACCCGCGCGGCAAGGGCGACCAGAAAGCTGGTGCTCCGAAAAATGACTCTCAGAAAGCAGGCACTCAGAAAACGGGCGCTCGGAAAGCGGGCACCCAGGGCAACCCTGATGATGCCGCCGAGATGAGTGAGGCGATCATTGACGCGGGCAAACCTGAAAAGCACACCACGACCATCCGCACGGTCACCCGCACCGTCACGGACCCGCCGCGTCGCGCCCCGCGCACCCGCCTGTTCCGCACGCTCAGCAAGTACCGCGGCGAGAAGAACCTAGCGGCGTGGGAGGAACGCTCCTCCACGCCCATGTTCGTGGCGTCCGTGCTGTACCTGCTCGCGTTCGCCGCGCCCATCATGAGCACGCGTATTCAGGAACCGTACGACGGGTACCTCAACATCATTCAGATGATTCTCTGGGGCCTATTCGCCGCCGACTACTGCATTCGCCTGTACCTGGCGCCACGGCGACTCTACTTCATCACGCATAACCTGATGAACCTGGCGATTGTGCTGCTGCCCGCGTGGCGTATCGTCAGCTTCCTCGCCATGATTCACCTGACCACCAACCGCCAGTACAAGAGGCTTTCGGAGCTGGCGGTGAAGCTCTTCGGATACACCGCGATTTTCATCATCATGTTCGCCTTGGCGATCTATTCGGTGGAGTCTTCCGAGCCGGGCGCGATGATTCGCGACCTGCCCACCGCCTACTGGTGGACGTTCACGACCCTCGCCACGGTCGGTTACGGCGACGTCTACCCGGTCACCGGCATCGGCAGGGTCATCGCCGTGATTGTCATGCTGTACGGTGTGGGTTTGGTCGCGGTTGCGACCGGTGCGCTCGCCAGCTGGATTATCGAAAAGATTGGTGGCAGGGAGGAGCAGGAGTACCCCGCAACCAAGGCTGACGTGGACGATCTTCGCCAGGAGATTTCTGAGTTGCGTGCCCTGCTGGCTCGTGAGTATGCGCGCCGCGAGGCCCACGACTACACCTTGCGTGAGGTTGTGGATGAAGACGGCGTACACCCGGTTCCTTCGGATGCGGAGGCGGTACGCCGCGCTGGTTTCAGCTCCGCCGGTTTCGGTGCTGCTGGGCCCGTCTCGGCTACTGCCTTGAATACCGCACCGGGCGCCGCGCGGGCTGGTGAACCCGCCGATTCCTCGACCTCTCATGAGGTTGCGGTGCGTGAGCAGGAGCCGGTCGCCCTGCTGGAGGAGACCCGCCAGACGTTCACGATTATTCGTGAGAAGTTCGCGTTGCGCTCTCGCAAATAGTTGTTGAGTTCTGCTGTTGACTGTAGCGAACTCGTGGGTTTGCCGGTGACGTGGCAGAGACTCGCGGCAGAGACTCGCGGCAGAAAACCGGAGTAGCCCGGAAAATCTCGCCAGATGCCACGTTGTGGCTTGTCGGAGTAAAATAAGCCCGCACAGAGTGCAAATTAAGGCTCTCGGCTGTGAATAACCCCTCAACTTAAGGTCTAATGTGACCAAACTATCTTTTAAAAATAACCGTCACTAGTGAAACTCCTAGCCAGAGCCTATAAACTATCTACCGTGCTAATTATCGAGCACCCTGTAGCCCAATGAGCTACGGGGTGTCGTCGTATGCCCACCTCACTCACGGGTAGGCACCACTCAACTCACAAACTCACTCAAACACATACTCTGTTAGGACACGTTCGTGGCTTCTAAGTCCACTCTGAGCGCGCTCGCACTCCTTAGCGCGCTCACCCTTTCCGCGTGCGCATCCGCACCGAATAACGCCTCCGCATCCGCTGTTGTTGACCAGGCTGCTTTTGCAACCGCCGAGCCTAGCGCTGTTTCCGCCCCCGGCGACGACAGCACCGGAATCAAGGCGGCGGCTGGCGCCTCGCAGGATCCGTCGATTCACCCGACCGCGACCCAGCCCACTGAGACCCCCGCGCCGGATAACACGAGTGGCCAGGAACCTGCCGCAGCCGCCATGACCGCTGCGCCTTCCTCTGCAGCTATTGCGCGCTCGCAGAAAATCATGGACGGCACCTGGGTTCAGCAGGACGCTGCGGGCCTCGAGAACTACATGGACGCTGTCATTCACGACGGCGTTATCGAGGTGACCTACCACCTGAATCATGAGGAATTGGCGACCCCCTTCTGGGTTGGTACCTTCGAGGCGAAGGCCGGCAACTTTACCTACGTTTCCCGCGTGGATCGTGCGAAGCTGGCCCGCGCACCCTACGCCTCCGACAAGGAAACCAAGGAATTTACCATGGAGAACGGTGTGCTGAGCTTCCCCATGACCTATGAGGGCGCCACCCGCATCATTCACCTGGAAAAGCAACACGGCTAGGCGCGCCGCCGGGGGAGTCATCTCATATCTGGCCCGCATGGCGGATGGGGCGTTCCCGTTGCCGCGTGCGGGCTATAGAATGGGACTATGAGCGAGAACACGACCCCCGAGCACGGCACCGCAGCCTCGGTGCAGGATTCCTTCGAGCTGCCCGGCGCACCGGACCAGTTCCAGCGCCTGTGGACCCCTCACCGCACCGCCTACGTGAGCGGCGGCCAGAAGGACTACACCGAGAAGACCTGCCCCTTCTGCACTGCGCCCAGCCGCAGTGATGAGGAGTCGCTGATTGTGTACCGCGGCGAGCATGCCTTCGTGATTCTCAACCTCTACCCGTACAACCCGGGGCACCTGCTCATTTGCCCGTATCGCCACATCCCGTTCTACGATGATGCGACCGAGGCAGAAACCATGGAGATTGCCCAGCTGACCCAGCTCGCCATGAAGGTTCTGCGCGAGGTGTCGCATAATGACGGCTTCAACATTGGCATAAATCAGGGCAAGGTGGGCGGCGCGGGAATTGCCGACCACCTGCACCAGCACATTCTGCCGCGGTGGAGCGGCGACACGAATTTCTTGCCGATTATTGCCCAGACCAAAACCATGTCGCGCACCCTGGACGATATGCGTGTGGCTATTGCGGAGGGGTTTGCGCGCCTGAGCTAAGGGTGCAGGGTTGCTAGAAACTCCGGTCCGCTAGAGTGGAATGCTATGGACTACCCCAACCTGCTTGAGACCGCTTTCGACGAGTTTAGTGCCGCGCCTGCTGCAGCTACTGTGCCTGTTATAGCTACTGAGCCTGCTGTAGTTACTGTGCCCGCCGCCGGTAATGGTGCCGGTGCCGGTGCATCTGGTGACTCTGCGGGTGCGCCGCAGCTGCTCATCTGGAGGCAGATCCGCTGGTCTAACCGCCGCCCGCTCATTGAGGTGGAACCGGTCGTGCCCGCCCGGGTCGCTGAAGAAACTCATAACCGGGCATCTCAAGCAGCGGGGGAGAGCGCCCCTATCCAGGAAAGCAGCCCCGCGCAGCTTGGCGTTCCGAGCGGGGTGCGCATCCAGATTCCGCTGACCCCCGGCGCCTACCTGGGGCTGCGTATTCCGCGCGATAGCGAGGGGGAACTCTACCGCTACTGCGCCGGCTACACCACCGGCGTAAGTGGTGACGCCGCCCCCAAATCCGACCCCGCATCCGCCCCTAAACCCGGGGTAACCTCCGCCGGAATCCGCCGCGTACCCTGCCCCGAAGGCACCCGCATCCAACGTGGCCAGCAGTGCCCGCGCTGCACCGCCCGCGACGAATTCACCGCCCTGCACAGCGCGCACCTGTACCCCGGAACGCTCACCGAATCCATGCGCGCCTACGCCATGCTGGAGCACCGCCTCTACATCGCGACCTTCCCGGACGGCACGCACAAGGTCGGCACGAGCTCTCTGCATTCGACCCCGCGCCGCTTGGATGAGCAGGCGGTCGCCACCGCCACCTACATTGCGCTCGCACCCGATGGTCTTGCCATCCGCCGCGCCGAGGATGCCGTGACCGCCCTCGTGAAGATTCCGCAGGTCAAGCAGGTGGCGAGCAAGTACCGCGCCTGGACGAACCCGCTACCCGGTGCGCAGCTTCGCTCTGCCCATCAGGAGGCGGTCGCCCGCGCCCGCGAAGCGCTCGCCGAACTGGCGCGCAC
>ENA-OWLE01000001-OWLE01000001.1-metagenome-genome-assembly--contig:-NODE-1-length-111299-cov-7.195462_pt1 | contig 111299 bp, 163 predicted proteins | sample MGYA00245345_ERZ651094 | MGnify/ENA primary metagenome ERZ651094 (study PRJEB26857, sample SAMEA4031770) | metagenome | biome: human; feature: oral; material: saliva | place: Philippines | collected 2014... | reverse complement strand
TGATTGTTTTGGTTGGTTATTTTGTGTGTCCCCTGGGTTATTTTTCGCACCTTATTTTGGTGTTATTTTTCGGCGTGGAATATAGTGTTTTGTGTATGCACTGCGTGTGTTTTGTGTGTTCCCTTGGTCGTACTTGGTTAGCCCCTGTGCAGCGCTGCATGTATGATACCTGCTATATGAGTGTGTTGGGTCACAAAAACATGCAAAAATGTGAAAAATTGCATAACAAACCACTCCAAATTACCACTTGTGTATACGACAACTAAATAATATCTGCGGAAACCTTTGGCATAGAAAACTCTTTCATAGCCCAAACATCACTACTAATCGACATAGTAGAGTCTTCAGCATGCTCCGGTAACTCTACTTCATTAACCTTACCATCACGAGAAACGTAGTGCACAAAAAGTTTCGGCGTAAAACTATCACTCACATGGTCATACTCCCCTTTAGGGTACAAAACCATTTTGAAGTACTTAGTTAAATGTTGTGCCGTGATGTTGTTGGCATATTCTGTTATTTCGCACCCGGAAGTGTTAGCCTCAAAAACTTTTTGTAGACTAGCCATTATGATTCCTTTTGTTAAGTGAAGGTTATTGTTCTCTCTTTCTCTTTGTTATTAATGGCAAGTGTAACGTTACCAGTTCGGCCCCTGGTTGTCAATTCCTGGTTCCTGGTTGTCAAATTTTTTCTTATTGTCGCGTGATGTTATTGGTGTGGGTGAGTGTTCGGTGTTGTTTTGTCACTGTTTTGTTTGTGACGATTTTTTTTGTGACGTTTAGTTACAGTGTGGTTGTGTGTTGGTTTATCGTCATTGTGACGGTTTTGCATAGATGGTTGGGAGATTGAGTTAGGTCAAGCGGAATGGTTGGACTTGATTTGATTTATGCGTGCTGACCTGCATGTTTAATGAATTTACCCCCACATGGGTGTAGCATGGATTTTTAATGTTGACAACCATTGAGGCATGACGTATATTTAAATTATCAGCAAGGGAGAGAGAACCCCACAAGGGGATCACTCAAAGCAAACTGATAAGCGTTGTATAACAACTACATAGTGAAGCAAGTCGGTATCGTCCGATAGCAAGAGCGGAACACAGATTCTGCCAAGACGGCTAGAAAAACATCGATACAAAAAGACTGAGGACCATGTACTAGGTCAAATCTAGTACGGATTCACAAAGGGGTGTGAAAAAAAGGGGAGTGAGGATAATATCTCGCGGGGCAAGGGGTGAAACAAAATCGGGACAAAAGGGGCAAGGGGAAGAATTCTTAAAGTGAATCCGGTTCAGGTGCAAATCCTGATTGACCACTAAGCTACAAAAGTAGCACACCAAAACAACTGCCAGACCAGCAAGGGAGAGGCAAAAATGACCACCATCTACACAACCAAAAGCGACTACATCAACCAACAAGTGCTACCAGCTCTACCGCCAGAGATGCACTATCTCGCGAGTGAAGTCGCAAACCACATGCTAATCTGGCATGATGAAATTGACGAAAACAGCAATGTTTGGGTTGACAAATCAGGGTTCGCTGTTGATCCAGTTGCTGACTTCTGGACTTCAGTAGAAATTGCCGAAGACGCTTTTAATTCCGAAGAAGCAATGTTTTAAGTAATGATCACTTACTCCGAAACATTTTGGGGTAGGGAGTGGTTGCTTAAACCAAATCACCTAAGACCACCTACCATAAGGGAGAAAGAAAATGTTCGCGCACAACATCATGGATGCTTTGAAAAACCTTGACTTCATCACCGACATGTACAGCCTGAATGACAATACTGTTTGTGTTGACTCAAACAGCGTCAACTTTGCCGTAGCCAATAAGCTCAATGGGAAAATGGTGCTGAACTTCTTCCTTGGAACAAAGCACTTGTTCAACAAGTTCTATGATGTAAGTGATGTTGATACCATGATCAAAGATATTGAGAATCACTATCTTGTTCTGTCTTAGTGCGCTAATCTTCTCGGTAAAAAATGTTTTGCTGGGTTGATAGTGTTCTAAACACTAAACCACCAGACCACTATTGTAAGGAGAATCATTATGAATGCGAATGTTTTTGAGAAAAAGGTTGTCGATACGATCATGGCGGCACCTGTTAAAGAAGAGAACAAGCCACTGCTGATTGATATGCTTTTGTTTGCAGGGACCAAGCAGGAAATGATTCGGCAACTTGAGAAGTTCTTGAATCATGACGGGTATCCGGCTTTGCTGGAGCAGATTAAGGCACTACCGGATTATGCTTGTTATGATGAAACTAAGAAGCCTTATGTGTTTTCTGATAGGAAAATGATTTAGGGGGCTAACATTGTCCGGGTGGATTGTTTACCCGGGTTTTGTAGTGCTTTAAATTGTGACGCACACCATACACACAGATTTTGTTTTATGCCAATCAATGTGTTACACTATAGATGTAAGGAAAAAGGGAACAAACCCAAACACCTAAGACCAAAGGGAGAACACCATGAACATCAGCACAAACAACGCAAACAAAATCGAAGAGAAATTCTTTGAAGCGTTCTGTGAGGGTGTTGACTACCGTGAACCAGCACAAAGCCCTGAGAACATGTTTGACGACTTCATGTACTTTGCTGAAGAGTACTTCCCATTTGAAAACAAGTGGGAGCATGATGAGCAGACTGAGTTGCTGATGTTCATGGCGAACATTCTTCTGAAACCCCGTGACCACATGGAGCAGTTCTTAGACCAACTCACCATCGATTGCAACGTTGATGCACTGATTGACTTCTGTGAATCATTCATAATCAACTAATCGCCCGAAAACCAATTCACTTCACTACCCAAAAGGAGATACCCAAAATGTTCAACTGCACCGAGCTAGAGAAGATTTTCCACAAGAACGTACCTTTCATTGACGAATACACTTATCAAAGCACGCGCCGAACAATGCTGAAGCACGCGAAAACTGCTTGGGCAACCCGGCTTGATATCATGAATGTCAAGTACAATGAAGAGTTTGCTGAGTATGAGGCAGACAAGGTTTTTGTTTCGCGGCTTGAGGGTTTTGAGTTCCCTGAAACAACTGATGGTGATGAGCGAGTCTTCATCAATGTTCTTAAGGATCGTTGGGAGAAATTTGTTGAGGAAGTTAAGAAAGAGATTGGTTGGGTGTAATGAACTACTTGGATAGGCTAAATAATCCGTATGCTTTTGAGGGGCTGGAGGATAAGGCCCCAAAGGCTGATGAAGTTTTCTTCATGGCTCAGTTTGGTTTCTAGTTTGGTGTTGAGGTTCCCCATCATATGGAGGGGTGGGGTTCCTAGTATCTGACTGGTACTGAATAAGAAGAGAAACTATTTTGTTGGGAGGACAACATGTCTGATTTTGATTACGCTTATGCCGCTATTCATGGTGATCAGGATATGCATTTTGATCAATGGTCGTATTGGGAGTCTTCTGAGTGGTGATTTTGTCAGTGTGATGTAATTGGTTGGTGTGGTTACTTGGGTTTGTTTCCGGGTGGCCACACTTTTTTGTGCCTCATGTCACACAGAAAAAGTTGCCAAAAATTTGAATCCTCCCACAAAGGTGGTGTACAATAAAAGTACAAGCAAAAAGGGAAAGAAAACCCCGGAGCTACAACACCAGACCACCAATAGGGAGGATTCCTAAAATGTCTGCACAAGTAGTCAAGAAGAACAAAATGTCGGTACGCGGCAATATAGCATATATCTTTGATGGACTGGTTTTATTCCGGCTAGAGAACACAGGCGAAGAGTTCATCAAGATTGAAAAGGCTATCGCATTGCCGGACGATCCAAGTGTTGAACGCGCGGAAGAAGTAACCATCACGAAACAATTTGTTGATTCCCTTGTTTGGGAGGATACGGATGTTAGTTACATTCCCCCGCAAACTTTCATGAAGATTGAAAACAAGTTTTTAAGTTCTGCAATAAGTAGTTGGCTAAGGTTCCTCACAAGGATTGGGGTGTGGGGTTCCTCGTCCATTACTTCCTGTATAGAAAGAAAAGAAGTTACCGCATAACAGAATGTGATACACGCCATGATCGAATAATTTGTATTGTTCCATCGGTCGTGTTAGACTAAAACCATAAGGAACAAAGAAAACCACCAACACCAAAAGGAGAGAAAGAAAATGCCGAAATACATTCACGTAGAAGACCTACAACACAAACTACAAGAAGACCATTGGGCAAACGTAATCCTCAGCGTCGGTGAAGCCAACATTGTTGAGGGCGTAGTCTACTACTTCACGGGCGATAAGCTTTTTAAAATTGAGCAGGTAACTTCCGGACTGAAAATCAAAACATTGGGTATCATTGGGGAAACCCGGATGGTGTCATTCAATGGGGTATGGTTGGAAGACCAAACCAGTTGGGACGATGGTTCACTGTTCATGCTTAAGCCGGAAGAGCATGTTTACCTAGAAGAGTTTTTGATGCGGGAACTTTTGGGGTAAGAAATGATCACTCACTCTAACAAAAATATTAGGGTGGGGAATGGTTTCTTAAGTCTAACAAGAAAGGAAAGAAAGCTATGGGAAAGAAAATAATTCCGGGTGAAAATATTTTTTTCGGCAAGATATTGATGTGAGTTTGCCGGAATCGGTCACAATTGCAAATAGTGGTTGTGATTACACTGGTGGTATTAGTGTTTATTGCTGCCATGATGGGTTTGTGTACTTGTCTGGCTTGGGGGTTCCGAGTGGGCATATTAAGCGGTCTAAGATTGATGGTGGTTTTGGTCGTCTTAGTTTTTATGATTGTGATGCCTCTGATGGTGTTTGGGAAGTGGTTAAGATTGAGGATGTTCCTGGTGTGGTAATCAGGAAGCTTGTTGATTATGTGATGTGGGCTGTTTTGGGGTGGTCGTAGTGTGGCGCACACCATAGGTTAGGATTTTGATTTTTACCCACTAGTGTGTTATGCTTAAAGTGTAAGAAAGAGAGCAGGAGAAAAAGATGCAAGCACTTGTTTTTAAACGTCTTCCGGTAGGAATGGGAGAAGACAAAGCAAAACAGATTGCCGAAAAGATTCAATCTGAAAACTTCATTGATGTACAAGTAAAATATGTTCCAGACCTAAAAGATACTTGCTTTGTTCTGAAAAGTGGGCTGGTCACTAAATCCCGAATGAGTGAAGCTCTTGAAGAGGAGATTAGGGATTGGGAGGTTTTCGGAAAATGACCAGTGTTCTTAATGGTGAATGGTTCGAGGAGCACCCGTATAATCATTTTGGTAAGCCAGTGACAATCAAAAAGGGGCAGACTATAGAGGTGGGTGGAATTATTTATCACCTGTCTGATAGCAAGTTGTTCCGGGTGTCTGCGGGTTACCCCAATGAAGTACACTGTTTAGGGATTGTTAATTGCCCTGAAGAAATTAATTTCAATCTGTTGGAGATTGATAAGGTTGCTTCATGGCGAGAAACTAGCTTGGCTAGTGTTCCAGAACAAAATAAAGTCTTGCTGCTAGAGTTCCTTATTGAAAGGTTTTAGTTGGCTAACACTATCCGGTACAAAAAGTGCCGGGTTTTGTAGTGGGTTAAAACTCGCAGAAAGAGAAAAAGAAAATGAAAGATATAGTGCTGTCCGTTGGTAGCGGAAAACTAATTGAAAGTGACGGGGGCAAAGTATTCTTTTACCTTACGAAATATTAATTTGGTTCGTATTAGTTTTGATATTGATAAGGGTATTGTCCGGGAGTATGTTGATTTAGAGGGTACGGATTATCGGGGGTCAATTGAGGCTGATTTGAGCGAGATTAATGGCCTTGATTGGAAAGAGTTTGATGGGGCGATTCTTATGCATAGGGATGAAGCCGATATGTTCTATGAGTTGTTTGCAGAGATTAGTTTAGGTGGTTTTTAAAAATGGTTTAGATTCTTCATGGTCACGGCAAGTTCATTGAAACCGAGGCGCATGGTAGGGCTTTTGTTTAACTAAGTAATCGGGCTTTGATTAAGGTGCTTAGTTCGAGTGATTGGGTAGAGTTTTGCGTTAAGTCTTTGGATGGGTTTAAACCCGGGTGAGCGTAACACCTGAAGAAGTTGAGTCGGGTGATGGTTGGGAGTTGGTTCGGGAGGATTATACTTCTAGCGCCGATAAGTACAATATGTTTGTTTTGGTCATGCAGGAAGTGTTTTAGGTGTAAAAATGAGTTTTCTTCAGCCACCAGATGGTGTTTTCTTTGGGTTTGAATCAGGTAACCTGTTGGAGCTTAAGGAGTTCGGTAAGTGCTTTGTGTACTTTAATGGGTATATTTTGATTCTTGCGGTTGTTGAGGATGGGTGCCTTAATTTCTATTACAATGATGTTTGTTTAGATGATGATGGTAATTACAAGGAACGAACGTATCTTGATACTTCCCTGGATGAATTGAATTCGCTTGAGTGGGAGTTAGGGGACACTGGCTGTTTTGGAGACGGTGATTTTTATCCGGCTTTGATGGATGCTTTGTATGCTTTGTTGTTCACTGGTTCGGAAAGTGCTGGTGATTAAGGTCACTGGTACATTATTTGGTTCTTACACGGTGTTGTGCTAAACTAGAGGCAACCGAGAAAGAAGGAGAGAGTGTAAATATTTGGGTTCCGAACAGATAATATCCTACCCAAAGATGGGTATGTGGGGCTAAGCATCAACACTGGCAAAGTGTATGAGACCGAGAAGTTCGGGAAGGTCTTTATTTATTCTGATGGTTCTAGCCTAAACATGTTCAGTGTCGATGGGTTCTCCCTAAACTTCTACCGCTATAAAGTATGGCATAGTGGGGTTGTTGAGGATAGCTTCTATGCGCCCATTGAGTCCATTGATGAAATTGAATGGGAAGATGAAGGGGGCTGACTGTTTCCTTTATGTAGATATTTGGAATGTAATGTGCGATTCACTCTTTGCACTTTTGTCCGGCAAATAGAAATAATGGTTTTATGTAATGATTATGGTTAAAACACCGAGTGGTGTTGATGCCGACGATATCGTAGAGGATATCAATCTTAATGAAAAGAATATCCATGCGGCAGTTAAATATATCAGTTGGGCTAATTCCGATTGTTTTGTTCTAAAGTCTTTTGTTAAGGATAATAAAATTCTTTCTAATGTTCTGGATTCTTGTTTGAATTACAAGTGTTATGAGTGCGGAGAGGACGAGCCAGAGTTTGAGATTGAATATGTTTACGGAGCGCATGATCAGTGAGTAAAAAGTTTACTGTAACTATAGATAAACCTAAGCAGATTAACGTTCCCGGTTGGGGAAATGTTTTAGTAGGGTTGACTGGCAAAGAACTCTTCATGCTAAAGTGTGACGATGATATTAAAATCGGCACTTTTATTCATGAATTGGATAAGGTAACGGAGGGTTTTGTTTGTACGCCTGAACTAATCAAGTCACTTGATTGGGAATTTACAGGCTCTTGCATGGATAACCCATATCCGTTTGATGTTGACTTTTACTCTTTTCATCACTGGTTGTTGAATAGTTTTAGGGTTTAAATGAAGTTTAGCCGTGGCATGGTTCGCGCATGGTTTGATGTTGATGTTCATGACGATATTGATAGGGGCTGTCGATGAGCTTAATTTAGTTCCGGGTGTGACTGCTTTTTGTGGTGAAGCTGGTGTTCTTCTGGTTGATTCATTTTGTGAGGAACGCCAAAGTATCGATTTTTTAGTAGAACTTGTTGAGGAAGTTTTAGGAGAAAAATAAAAAAATGCCTAAAGTAAATGAAATTTCAGTAGTATACTCTACTCATGGATTGGGATTGGGTGTGGATGTGCGAGATGTTATTGAGCACCTAAATAACAACGAAAACGTTAAGTGTATACCTGATTTATTCAATAACCGATTTGTTGTTTCCACCGATGGTGTGGTTATTGAATATATCCACAATGCCGTTAATGAGGCTGTAGAGTATGCGAATAAGTTAAAAGCAAAGAATGACGCAACACCATTGGACACTTCAGTTAGTTTCCGGGTTGATGCCCCGCTTGAAAAAATTGAATCTTTTGTTGAAGAAATTGAGCTTGACGTAGAGGACATTCATGCTTGGAACATTGGTTATATGTTGACGGTATCTAGTGATGTTTTTGATGAAAAACATTTGATTGATTGTGTTGGCAAATACTTTGATATTGTTTAGGTGAATAGAATGAGTAATCTTGAAATTACATTCTCTACCGATAATGCCGGTGTAGATGATGAATTTATTGCGGACGAAATGAACAAAGTGGACGGTATCACGGCGTACACTTCCTACAATGGTGTAAGCGTAATGACCGATACTCATAGCGCGGCCTTTGTTGAGGAACTGTTTAGTAAGGCTGTTCGTGTGGTTATGGGTATTTGCGAGAATGGGACGGCTAAGGTTAGTAGGGTGTATGTTGATTTTGATGTTCATGCCAAGATGAGTGATGTTAAAAATGCGGTTTCTTTCTTGAATGAAAATGGTTGCCGTGCTGATTATGAGTATGGTGTGTTGCGGGTTCGTAGTGAAAAGTTGACTCAGCAAGACATTGTTAGTCTTGTTGGTGAAAAACTAGAGATTATTTAGGGGTTAAAAGTGCCGAAAGTTTCTGTTGGTTTCGGCGCTCATGATGTTAACTTTCCTATCCGCAAGTTTGTTAAGCAGGTGAATAGGGTTGAGGGTGATGAAATTATTCTTTCTCAAAGGAGCATGATAGCTATGATCTTGAATCTATTTACAATAAGTATGTCGCGGAGCTTGAGGAAGAAGTTTCTGATAAGAAAGAGCCTCCGTACCTTTATGTAGATAAGATTAGTATTGTTTTTGGTGTTTATGATATGGGTTCAGAAAATTCTGGCTATATTGTTCGGGCTTGTGAGGATATTTCCGAGAAGGATGGTTTTTCGGCGGAGCCTTTGATTGGTGTTAAAGTTTGCGTTGAAGTGGATGACACGCGGGGCATTGAGGATATCATTCAAGAAGTTGAAAAACGTTTCCGGTTGTACTGATTAATATGAATGTTATTTATGATAGGGTGGAAGTAGTATTTAGGGTTAGTGGTAGTCTGGTTGATTGCCGCCGAGTGTGTGAGGCTATAATGAGCCACAAAGAGTTTTATGCGCGCTACAATGAGGCATTCAAGGAACTTATCGTAGGAACACGTTCAGGTGCCTCCGAAGACGCTAAACGAATCTTCTACGATGCTATGGACGCCATAAATAAAGAAGGAAAGATAGTAGTTTATTGTGGCCAGAGAATTTCTTGAACTTGGTGGCCCAGATGTTATCTGTCACTATGTGTATGGTTCTAACCTTGAAACTGCTAATGCTTTTATTAAGCAGTTGAATAATAGCGGCGAGGATATTTTTGCCTAGTTTACTAATAGTCAATTTGATGATCAGACTATTGTCGTATCGTCAATTGCTCATGATGCGGCTGGTATTGACTTCATCGTTCGTCAACAGCTTTTGATGTTCAATCAGGATGTTTCCGGGGTTTGACCTGGTAATTTTGATTTTTGCCTAGTGGTGTGCTATGATGTGGGCGTGGCGCAAGTAGAAACCATTAGGCATTTTAATGCTTATGGGTTCGGCACTAGCTTCGTTGATGAGATTGTGATGAAGCTGAATGAAGTTGATTTTGTTTCCGCAAAAGTATATGGGGATGAAATAGAAGTTAAATCTGATATTCTGAGTGCCGAAGCTGTTGGGGATATATTTTCACTTACCGTTAGGAGTGTTTACGGATGAAAGCAAAAGTTTTAGAAACGTCGGTACATTTGAGTTCAAGGGCGAAAACACGGAGAGTCTTCTGTTAGGTTTGCGTAACGAACTTTCCGCGAAAGAACATTTTGATGCTTATTCTCTTGATGATACCATCACTGTTTCATCTGATTTGTATAGTGAAGACGGTATAGCCTCCGAGGTTTATTTGCTTTGCGGCGGGGGAAATTGATTTTCTTTTCAATGTGAATCCTGGTCACCATGTGGTTAATGTTGATCGGAGTGGGGTAAAGTTCGGGTTCTTTGGGTATCGTGATAATGATTTTGCGGATGAAGTAAAGTCGCGAATGGCCAATGTTCTTTTTATTAACACAGCTACTGATGGTAATGAGCTTACTGTTTGGTCCAAGAATCATAGTTGTTCGGAGCTGCGTGCCATTGTTGAGTGTGATTCACGAGAAGTGTCTGATAAAATTGAGTGGATTAAGTAATGACAAATTCTAATAGCACTTTAGGTATTAGAAAGGTTATTTTACAGTACAAAGTTTCCGTCCGGTATTCTGATTCTGATGCTGATGTTTTGGCTGAAAAGATAAATGACCAAAACTATATCGAAGCTGATTGTTGTGGAAGTACTCTGGCTGTTTGCTCTAGACATAGGAATGCCAGTGGTATTGATAGTATTGTTCGGAAAATTGCCGAAGAGTGCGGGTTATATTTTGAAGAATATAGTGTGTAGATAGGTGTGATTTGTTATGGTTGATAATCATGTTTCTGTTACATTAATGAACACGTCGATGACGTATATTGTTAATGGTGGTTGGGTTAAGGCGGCTGAACTATCTGCGCGGATTAATAAAGGTGACAATATTAGATGTGATTTTGACCGTGATTATATCTATGTTGATAGCGCTTATGGTAGTGATTATATTGATGAGCTTGTTGATGAGGAATTAACTAACATGAATGTTGATGTTTACCCTAATGAGGATTTCGTTACGGACGTTATTGGGAAAATCATTAATGATGATTTAGGTGAGGTAAGTATCGGATATGTTGATGAATTCCACGATCACGATGAGAATTGGTTTAAGAATTTTGGGGTTGATTGGCGGGATTCTTCCATTTTGTTTTCGTTGTCCAAAGACGGGTTGTTTGAGCTATCAGTTGATAGGAAGAATATTCCGGTTCCTCAGAGCATGAGTGTTGATGAGTGTTTTGGGGAGATAAAGAAGCGTATTGTTACTTTGATTCCGTTTTAAGGTGAAGAAATGGTTGCGGATAATTATTTTGTTTACCCAAAGCATGAACGAGTTTTTCAACCGGGTTATTGGTGAGCTTTTATCCACGTATCCAGATAGTTTTAAGCTGGATAAAGTTTCGGACGATGGCGAATGCATTGAATATATTTTTAATGTGTTTTGTGAGTTTGGCCGGATTGTTTTTGAAATAAAAGATGATTTTGTTAATGTCCATATCGGTGATGATTGGTTTGATTTGGATGCCGAAAGTTACGTGGAGGACGTTATAGACCAAATGAAGAGTTCTATGAATAAGTATAATGGTTATGTGAAAGAGGGGATTTAAAATGAACAATAAGCTTGTTGATTTTGTCAACGAATGTGTTGATGCTCTATTGGACGGTAACTCTGGTAGGTTCAGTCCTGGTGTTGTCAGGAGTAATCAGTTAAGTAAGAGTGTTTCTTATCGCCTAATGGAGAATAAGGATAAGTTTTTCTCCATTGCGTATGCGGCGAATGATTCTGGTTATAAGGGTAATGAAATTATGGTGGAGGTGGGGGACTTAAAGGATATCATTAATTCCAAAGTGAAACGATTTTTCGTTAATGATGGTCCGGGGATGGTTGTTGATTTTGTTGAGGAGGGATTGAAGTAATTGAACATTTCACACGCTGAAATTCTTGCGCGAGATATTGTTTCTGGGTTATTAATGTATCGGCCTGGAATGTTTTCCTTGGTTAGTATTGATACAAATGAGTTGTCTAAGGTGGTGGTTGTTCGGGGCGGTTTTAATCACTGTGACAAAAACATAGCGTTTACTATTCCGACTGTTGATGTTGGTGCGGGTGAAGATACTGTTCATGTCTTCATTGAGGAGAATGGCCGTAATTTTGATTTTGTGAGCGACGGTGCTATCTTAGCAAAGAACGCTGTTGATATCATTATTGAGGCCGTGAAGCAGGAGGATTAATCATGGAACAGTTTGATTTGGTGAAGAAAGTTGTTTCGGAGTTTGATTTTTCCGGAGAGGTTATCTTTGAGGAAGAATCATACAATGGAAAGCCCCTCATGGTTGTTTCTTTCGAGAAAGCTTACCTTTATAACTTCATTGTGGCGCGTGATGTTAATGACGGCAAGGTTAAGGCTGTTATTGATGGTGAGGATGGAGCGGAGGCCGTTATCTTTTCCGAGGAGTGGTTGAGGGATTGGGCGGCTAGCGCTTTTGAGTATGATCAGTCGCCTCGTTGATGCTGTTTGATTGCCCCTGGTTTTGTTCCAGGGGTTTTCTTGTGTCTAGGGTCACATTCGTTTGGCTTGACATGAACCATGACGGTAGTGTAAAGTTACAAATGTAAGAAAGAAACAAGGAAAGAGCAGGAAAAACAATGTACATGGATCATGAGCTACTTACATGGACAGTGAAAATGTCATGTGTGGCGGGAGTAACACTAACAACAGGATTCCTGTTCAACCTGCGAATCAAAGACCAGGGCACCAAAACCCTGGTAAACACTATCCTATCAAAACTAGGAATGATTTTGTTCGCCGTACTAACTGTTGTTGGTCTGATGGTGTACAGCGCGATTGAGCTACCGGAATCAACTAAAGCAACACTGGCATACACCATTCCGGTTGCATGGGTAGTATGTTGCGGGTGGGTAGTCAAGACAAGGGAAGACAATGTGTAAAACTGCTGGACTTGTCAAAATAAATGAATTCTGCTACGGGTTCGATGATAGATCGAGCATTTATGTCAGTGACCATGATTTTTACGCGGGTGACTACAGTAAAATCTATGTTGTAACTACGTTTGATAATGTGGTCCGTTTTCAATACTTGCGGTACGCCTATGGTGATCTTGATGAATCCCGTATCTTCATTAATGAGTTCAGGCAAGATGACTGTTTTGATATAGTAATCTTTGAGCAAAATGCCAATGATGTTTTGGAAACTATTTCCAAGCTAACTTTTTATTCCGCAAAACTAAAATACTCAAATAGGTAAGAAATGAAAAATAATGTAAAACTTGTTGCTGAAAAACTAAATGATTTCTGGAATTTTGATAGCTTAACTAACAATGACGGGGCTTATGAGCTAACTGGTTTCGGACGAAAAATCATTGTGCACAAGTACGGCTGTGATATCATGGTTAAAGTTCGTACAGACGATAACTTCATTAAGCAAACATATATCCTCAAGGATATTGAGGGTGTTGATATCCTCTGTGATATTATTATTGAAGGTGTTGACGGCGTATCTGCCACATGGGAGGATGTTTTCAATTCTGGTATTGATGTGGTTTTGGATAACAATATTGATGTGCGCAAAATCCTCGCGGAATGGTTTGAGTTTTCACCATTAGATAATATTTTGGCAGATAGCTATGCCGGTATAGAAATTAATGACGATACCAGTATTTTCCTTAAGTTCAGGACTAGTAGCGGGAATGATATCCGATATGGCATTGATATGAATGGTTTTGTTCCTAAAGGTAAGTATCCGGTAATTCATGTTACCCCGTATAGTATTGATGCTAATCGTCTCGCGTCTAAAAATACTGCTGCGTGCTTGTTGTATGCCATTCAATACTTGTTCTTCAGTGATCACGGTTTTGACATTATATCCCCTGGTGGTGAGCGATGATTAAGCGTAATGAGTTTAATAATTTCTTTGCAAAAATTTCTCATAAGCTTAGCAAGGATATTGAAGACTGAGGATTTAATGACGACGGCTCTTTCTACTCTAAAACTACACTCGGGGACAGTTTTAGGTTTGTTCTGAGTGATGGAGTTGTTTGGTTCTCTATCAATGATAGTGTTGCTCATTATGTTTTGGGTTAAGAGCTAAAAGAAGAACAGTTTAATATTGTCCGGTTTGTTTTGTCGTCAAATGAACGCGGAGAACTGTTTTCTGATATTGATGATTTTTGTAAGCATATCAAGGATTACCAAATAAGAAGCAATGCTTGCTTTTGGTTCCAAAAGTACGGCGCGTTATTCCTTACGTATGATGCATTCAATGGTGAGTTAGTTGTTATAGATGCTCGCAAAAAGAAAATCAGTAAGCCCGTTAAAGTACCTGCTAATAATTTGCTTTTGCCGAGCGTAATTAAAAATGCTTGTGTGAAAATGATCGACATGATGGAATTCCTGTAAAAGAGAAAGAGGGTGGAAATGTCTCTGAAGATTGATTTTATTGATGATAATGGTTGGGAAGAAACCCACAACCATACTTTCCCAGATGATTTTTATGTTCTAATCAAAGGTGACCGTCGTATTGTTTTGAAGTACGAAGATGACGGAACTATTCAGGCTCGCGGGTATGCGGCAACGAAAGGATCGAACAACCGAGGTGTTTATCTTGGAGCAGATCTTGTTGACCGTAACTCTGATACTTCCGAGATGATTCAGGATTTTGTTCTTCATGGTAAGATAAAATACACCGATATTCTTTTGAAAAACATTGATTTTGTTGTGACAAATAACGACACGTTTGATCGGCATTTGAGTGGCTTGAAGCGGTCAGAAAAGTTCCCTGGTTGTTATCACTACATTGATACTTCTGGTGGATATAGGAAGCGCATTGATCGTGTGGTTATTTTCCCGGACATGGAAGACTGTGGGTACCGGTTTCGGGTTAACCCTGATGGTTCAATGCATGTTGCTAGGTTTGATATTGAGGAGGGTTTGATCATGGACAAAAAGGATATAGTCAACGTCAATTCTAATCTTCTTAGTGACTTGCTTCACCATATTTTCTCGCGCAAGAAGATTTATGCATAAGCTAGTGAAGTTTGAGGAGGTGCCGGTTCATGATGGTGATTTTGTCACTGTGACGTCATATATACCGTTTGACCAGCATTTTTTGACAAATATCAATTTGTGTTGTAAGATTAAAAATCAGCATGAGAGAAAGAGAGAAAATGCCTAATACCTATGAAGTGGAATATACTGTCCGCACAACCTACACGGCACGAGTTGAAGCTTCTTCAGAGAAAGAAGCAATCCAAAGAGTCCGTGAATATAAAACATTCGATGTTACGGAAATTGATTGTGACGGTCCTTACTCAATTTTAGCTTCGATAGAGTGGTAAAAATGTTTACTGTAAAAAAATTTCCCAGAAGAAATTATGGGGTACAAAGTAGTTGAGCAAAATCAGTTCGGTGATAATATTATTGTGTTGGAATGCTCGCACAAAAATATTTACTGGATTGCGAACAAGCTCATTGCAGTAAAATTCCCTGGATTGGACAACAAAAGATTGTTCGTTCATGTTTTGAGCAACGGTGAATCAGGTTATTATTCTAATGGATGCTTCTCGGTACAAAATGATAGAAGTACCCTCATGTCATTATTTACTGCTCTGAGTGTCGGGGATATTGACTACTCTAGTTGTGGTGAGTTTGTTGAAGTTGAATTTGATTCAGAATATTGTGTGGTAAAAGGAGTGAGCGAATCCGGTAATGTTTCGGATATGTTTAACACGTGCCGGGCTAATTTTATTGTAGAATATATCAAAGAGTTTGTAGGGGATTATTCTAATGTCCGAATTGGAATGGCTGAAGCAAGATTGGATGAAAGCATCAATGGATAGAAAAGAATTTATTGATGAGTTAGTGAGTTATTTTAACAAGCGTCGGTTGAAAAAAATTACTGATGTAAAAGAGATGGAAAATGGCCGGGTAGTACGGTTCTCTAATGATATTTGTTCTGTACAGGTGTTTTTCAGGCCATCAATTGGATCTGCTGTTATATCACATAAGTATCATTCAAGTGAACGTATTCGGCAATTCGTTGTTAAAAATGATTTGAGTGGTAGTTTTCGTGATGATATTTTGAAGTCCACAAAGTGGGTCATGTCAAGTGATTTTGATGCTTACTGGGATTTCGAGGAGCTTAATAACACCCGTCAAATTGTTGTCAGTGATAATGATGTAGTAAGCGTCATGAAAGAGTTTAACTGGGTTCCAGACAAGGAAGCTCAGGAGATTAACTTCATAAACAACCATACAGCTTTCTGGGAAGATGGTAGGAACACGTGCCCTGTTTATATGGTTGTGACACTCGCGGATGTTTTGCGGGTAGATTTGCGTAGCTATGTCTATAGCAATGAACTTAAGGAGTCTGTGTGGTCTAACGGGTTCACTTACGATGATTTGCGCGCATTGATTGGAACTATTCTGGCTAAGGAATCGACAATAAAACCGGTTGATTGGGTGGAAGAGTAGCGGCTGTAGCCCAAAATTTGACTTTTTCCTGCTTGTGTGGTAGGCTTAGTCCCATGAGGAAAGAAAGCTTCCTGCATAAGCAGGTAAAATCATATATGCAGAGAATGGGTTTCCAAGAAGTAAGCCACAATATTTTTGAGACAGACAAGCTTCCTGGGTACTATGTTGAGTGCCTGCAAGTTTTAGAAGATGAAACCAAGGTTTCTGTATTGCAGAGTAGTCTTTATGAGGGGACGTACCGGGTTTTCTTTGAGCACACTGTTAATGAGTTGCCGTGTTTTATCTCTGAGTCAGTGTCTGGTTATGGCGGGGGATTTATTGACTGGTTTGACGTTTAGATAGTGATTTTGTGATGGATATTAATGAATTCATTGAATTAAAGCAGCTTATTTCTGATAGAATCTCCCATAAGGTTCACTGTGAAAGTGATAAGGTAATTCTATTCACTGTGAAATATTTGGGTGAAGAAAACAAATTCCTTGTAACTGATTTGGAGAATGGTTTATTTTCTTTGTGCTGGGTTGTTGGCTTTGATGTAAAAATGAATAAAACTTTCAATCTATATGATAACATTGATTATATTTGCGGAAATATTAAATCATTTATTGATGAGTCAATAAAGAAGGAAAATGAAGTGGTCCGCAATAAAAAGGACGGCCACAAGAATAAAAGCAACGCCGCAAGTAAGCAAAGTGAAATTGATCGTGCCGTAAAAGATCAAATCAAGATAATTTTTGCTGACTTGTTCCAGCGTCTGGCAGGGAAATACCTTGTTGGTTACGACGGCGATTTTGTCCGAATTACCGACCGAGAAACCATTGAAGTTGAAATATATTGTTGGGAAGGGAAGATTTTTGTTGAATGCCCAATGAGCAAAAACGTTAAGTACCAACAGGGTTTCAAGCAAGAATTCGATGTTTCTCACTCTGATCAAGCAACTGATACTGTTCTTGGATTGTTGACCCCGAACAAAACCCGTGACCAATTCAAGAGCGCCGTTATTCACAATGTGAAGAAAAAATTTCACACCAAAAGCTATTATGAGAACAAAGAAACGGGGAGAATTGTTCAAGCTGGCCTAAGTTACAATGAAGGAATGATCATTTCGATTGTTTCCAATGGGAAAGAAGATGGTCATTTTGTTGTGAAAGATTTGTCGGAGAGTAATATTTCTGATTTTTGTGACGTGGCATTAAAAATTTCGGATAGGTTTAAACCAAATGAGTAAAAGTAAAGCCCATGAAGAGATTATTTTTGCACGTGATATTTTATTAGAATCTTTCTCAAAATCATTCGTTAATAACAAAACTATTTTCATTGATGGCGGTAATGGAATTCTTATTGAAGTTTACAAGCACAATGATGAATCTTTCCGGGTAGAAACATACTCCAATGGGGTTCATGAAGGGAACCAGTTCTGTTTATTTAAGGATATTCTCCTAACGGTAAAAGACGCAATTTCACACGCAGAACCAAATGATAAATCGGTTAATTCTCACGTTGGTGGGTCTGCATCTGTTTATGTTTATTCAGGTTTGAAAGACCATTATAAGAAGAATGTTCATTTGTTTCATGGCATTATAAAATTTAGTTTTAATGGAGTAAGTTTTGTTATTTCGCCATTGGACGATTCGCGTTCCGGCAAAGACGCGTTCACATTAGAAGTATTTGACTACACTGGCCTTTTATCTTCTAACCATGTTGCTAAAGAAGATGTTCTTTCGCGAGTAATTGATGTTGTTGGCCCATATAATGGCGGCGTGTCAGTGGAAGGTTTGACTGGGGTTCGCATACAGCATCTTGTAAAAGGTGAGACTGTAGATGAGATTTTTGTAAGTTCCAAGAACAAACAAGTTCAGTTCAAACAGCTATCTGACCAGCTCATTAAAGAATTCTTCTAAAAACTTGATTCTTGCCGAATGTTGTGTTATGATGTAGGCAGGGAAGAGAGGAGCCTAGATGGGCAAAACACTTGATTTTATCCAAAAGCAAATCAAAGAAGCAGGGGGAAAGTATCACTTGCTTGACCGCGAGTATGGTTCTTCGTTGCTCAAAGATCATTTTGCTTTCTACCACGAGGATGATGTTTCACTTCTGTTTGTTGTGACAGAGTTTAAGCGCAAAAAGATTGCGGTTAACGTGTTCCTTGTTTCGCCTCACTCTCGGTTGAAAGAGCAGACATACATTTTTGTTGTTCCAGCAAGCTTCAACACGCTTGATGAGATTGTCTTGCTACTGACTAGTGGTGACACGGAATCAGTTGAGGCCAATGGTCGATTCGGGATGGTTATCAATGATGTTGAGCTGATGAAACGGATTGTCGCTGAAGACCTCTTTTTGACTAGGGTCCGTACTAGCGGAGATTCCGTCAAGTTCACATATGAGGGAATCAACATGAAAGCTACGCTTTCCCCTGATCGTATAACTGTTCACGTCTTGGATGATCGTTTTGGTGTTTTGAGCGCGTACACTACGTACAATTGCACTCGCACTGGTCTTGTTGATCTTGTTAATTTTGTTTGTGATGCTATGGAGAATTTTAGTGTCAAGGCGGTGAATTCAGCTCTTCTAGCATAATGCCTATACACGGCATAATCAGGTTTGTTGAGGAATACTCTAACAGACCTGATTTTTATTTAGGGGATAAAAATGGGTCACAAAAAGAAGAACAAAACCATTGAGGATTTTATTAATTCTTGCCTGAGTGGCAGTTATTACGAAAAGCTGGATATCTACGGCAACAAGGATATCTATATGGAGTTCACTAATTACAATGGTAATGTAGAAGTTGAATTCATTGATAATTCACGAGAAGAACCGTACGAGATACGCTCTTACTTTATTTGTGCGTTCTGCGATGAGAAAATGGTCCCGGGAATTATGTTGATGCATGAAACCATTCTTGAATTTGTTGCGAGTCAAGTTCTTGCTTCCCGATTATTTCCGTAAAGGATTTTTAGAGTGTGCATCATAACCCCACTTCACGGTGGGGTTTTCTCCATTATTTGACATGTTACACACCAATGTGGTAAGGTGGTTGATGTAAGGAAGAGGAGAAGAAAATGAACACCAAACACTACATTGATGAGCTGAAACAGCAAATCACCGAGGCGCACGATTTCCCGTTTGAAATGGTGACATATGCGCAAGCTGATAAAGTTTTTCATGATTATGTTGCCCTGAAATACTATGATGGTGAGGGTGATTTTGGGGATGACCTTTACATCATTACCATGCATAGCGCGAACACCTACACGGTGACTGTGTGGGGAGAATTCGATTATGATGAATCGGAATACAACCCGAAGTACATTTACTTGTGTGATCGGCAATTCTGGGCGCTAGATGACCTGCTTACAATGATGGCTGTTGAGAATGCTTACTATCCAGTAAATAATAACTTCTGGCTGGTCGTTCATAATAATGACGTTATGGAATTTGTTTTGCGGAACAATCCTGAGTTCTTCAGTATTCATCGGGAGGATTGCCATGTCAATTTCCGGGTTGATGACGTTGATATGTCGGTTTGTATTGATGATTACTCTTTATCCGCGAAAGCTTTTGTTGGGGAAGGGGCATTGGAGATTGAGAGTTTCAATTGTAAGCATGATGAAGTAGTCAAGACACTCTTGTCTTTGCGGGAGTCTTGCAATCAAATTACGTTCCACACTGAAACAATGAAGCTTTTTAAGGAGTGAATGTAATGGGTAAAGGCCGTAAGTTCGTCAAGAATGATTTTCCTCCCCTGGTTGTCCACGGGTTTAAACGTCAGAGTGACGATTTAGGCGTTGGCCTCACTAAGTACGTTTATGAGGGCGAGCATGAAGAATACTCCCCTGAGTACCGGAAGTTTATTCTGCGTCACAATGATTTGTGGAATTATGTTTTCTTTTACATGCTTGATGATGACGATCATATCAAGGCTTGCTATGTAGTTGATAGTTTACGGTGTTTCTGCCAACAATTCGTTTACCTTATCCGAGTGAACTCTTTGGCCGAGATTGATTGTGGTATGCATCATTTTGCGGATAGGGTTGTTGTTGGGTACAAGGATATTCAGGATGTTATTGCCGATAATATCCAAGATGTTTTTGTTGGGCTAAACAATGATAATGATATTGTTTGTTATCGGCATGCTAATGCTAGAGAAGTTGTTAAGTTCTATGTGACTGATGAAGGAATTGAATTTTCTCACAGCGAGGGTAGTTTCCTTGTGTCTGATTGCACGGCAAAATCATTAGTTACTTTGGTTAAGAATGTTATTGGTGATGGATTAATGCCAGTTATTAACCGAAAAAGTGCTGTGATTTCTCTATAGCCGGGACCCTCCCTGTTTTGGAGGGGTTTTGTGTCTACCATCACATTTAATAATTTGATTTTTACCACAAGGGGCGCTATAATAAATACATGATCAAAGAACTAATGAAAGAGATGCAGTCCGTAGGGCTCCCAACAGAAACGCTATCCATCAAAGAAAATGGATATGCAGTTATTAAGTGGAGAATCCCTACTGAAACAGACGTTGAATATGGTCTCGCGCTGTCCCCTGTTGATGAAAACGGGTACATAACCGCTGAAATTGGTGTTGATGGTGCGCTTATTGAAAACCGTTATTTTCACAAAGATAAACTATATTTCATTCTTAAGCAGTTCAAAAACAATTCGTACGAGTATGAATTTGATAAAATCAATGATCTTATCATGATCAATGTCAGTGATTTTGTTGATGATAATGAGTTCTGTGGTATTCCGGTTAAGCATGACCACTCAGGAACTTCCTTGGTTCGCCGGGTTTTCTCGGTAGGTGAATTGCGATTTGAGGCCACTCACTTACAGTACTTTGGTCACCTGCAAATAAAAGCATATGGTGAGGGAACTAACCCGGAATTGGATGTTACCGTCACTGATGTCAAATGGTCCAATATTCATGATTTGATTGACGCTTTCTTGCGTTGCAGGGGAGTTAAATAATCGATACAATACATCGTGTGAGCACTAAAGAGATTCTGTACGATGTAATGGTGGAACTTTGCAGTTTGTTCCACATGCCAGGTGTTGTTTTTAGCGACAAAGGAATTAGTGGCGTTTTAAGTCGGGAGTATGAAGTGGCATTCTTCCTAACAGTGGAAGATGACGAACTAATTCTGTACACCATAGACAAAACCGGCGATTCATTTGGATTCGACAGCCCAAAACAGGCTGCAAAATGGATAGCTGAACGGATGTAAAATGGGAAGAAAAAGAAAAGAAAGAGCTTTAGAAAACAATATCATTCCGGCCATGAAAAAGGTTTATGACGGGCTGGAAATTCACGAGAATGACGATAATTATCTTCTAGTAACGTGGTCTCATTATCATATTCTTTTCATCAGGAAAAGTAACCTTTATCATAATGTTTCGTGCTATGTATCTCTTTTGGGGAAAGAAGTTTCACCGCATGGCCGGGAATACAACATGTATGATGAACCTGAATCGTGGGAAGAGTTCTTTTCGCAGCTTCTACGTGGTGAACCAGTGATTGGTCTTTGTTACGATGTGTTCAAGGCTGATATTTACGAAATTCTTCCTAGCGTGAAACGTTCTCACTCTGATCTTCATTTTGAATTTGATAATGATCACGGGTATGTAAAAGCAACAGGGTTTGAGAATGGGAACCAGGTATTAGTTTCTTTCGGTAAAGACTGGTATTCTTGTCTTTTGCTGAGCCCGAAGAATAAATCGGTTCCATTGGGTAAATCTAATAGTTTGTCTGGCCTTACTAATATTATTGAGACTGGTCATATTGATTGGGATGAAGTTATTCAGCAAGAGAAAGAAGAAAAGAATGTCAAGAAAGATTAATAGTTTTCTGTCTAAAATTGCTCAGATCCTGCCAAAAACAGGCCGTCTTGTTTTTGAGTATGGGAAGATTTATATTTACCTTGAGAACACTGATGTAGACATTGAAATACGGTACGATAACGGAATGTACCGCATTGTGACTGAAAATGAATTCAATGTTAAACACTACACCAACACTGAAAAATTCTCCCATGCGGTTAACGATTTAACTGGTTACTTTGAGAAAGAAAATAAAGTGAAACTGAATCTAACCGATGTTAAAAATTACTTCCTTGATAGCAAATACCATGATTTTGTTGGTGAGGGTACTTTTGTCAATGGAATAAGGTCTTTGTTTATTTGTGACCCGGAAAAGGTTTATAATCACCGGTTTAATCACACTGCAACTATCATGGAGGGGAAGAAGGGAACATTTGATGTATATGCGGATTCTTCCGCCAAGGTTTCAACTGTTTTTGGGCTGGATAATTGCCAAGATATTTATGATGCTGTAGAGAAAGCTATTAGGGGATAAAAATGGAAAAGTTTTATCATGAAACGAAAGATTATTATAATTTGCCGGGTGGCACCCAATATTGGGCATTGATCCCTGAGTTGCCGGAATTTGTTTTTGGTTTCCGTAAACTCGATGGGATTTGTTACTTCACTGTTTATGACAAGCAGGAGCTTGACGCGGGTAATCCTATTGAGAAGTTTTCTTTCGCGTGCAAGGATGTGAAAAACAATGATGGTATTCTCCAGGAAACTATTGAGGATGTTCTTTCTGGTTTTCTGAGGAGCCACCAGCGAAACGACAAGTCTATTCATATCGATCATTGTGGGTTTGAGCGGCTAGCAGTTTATCCAGAGGATATTTTGCAGGCATTGCGGGTGTTCGATGCCCGTAAAATCTTGAATTACCGTATTTATGGTGATGTGTGTGAGGTTGATTTTGAGGGTGGTCAAATCAAGTACGAGCTGTATAAGCATGATGATATTCCTTGCACGGTTACTGTAAATGACCTGTGGGATGAGGATGAGGAGGAGTATTCTTTCTCATGCTGGAATATGACTTATGCTCATTTGGGTAATATTTTCCGCCGCGTCTGCGAGGATAAGATTCTTCACTATAATATTCCACTGGGGAGTGTTTGATAGTCATGATTCTGATTGATGACATGGAGGCGCTGTACAAGAAGCGTTTTCATTATGTTTGTGATAACTACAAGTTGTTTACTGACAAAAGTAAGCACGGGAATAAGTTCACTATTCGTGATTACCATCGTGGACAAATTCTTCAGTTTATTCAGCTAAATACGCCTTACAAAATAGCGGTTGAATACCATAAGGATGACGCTATTTTTGGTTCTAGGCAGTATCTTATGGATGCAACGCCTGAAGCTTTTTCGGATGTAGCTTTGTGGGGTTTTGAAACTGTCGCGAATAATGATTATGGTCATAAGGAATTCAGTCGAATTGTTACGTCACGTAACGAAATTGTTTGAGCTATCAACTCTGCATATGATTATGTTGTGTGCGGCGACAGTGAAAATGAAAATGTGTTTCCGATTCACATTAAGTCACGGGTTTATGCGAAGGTAGATTTTTACTTTTACTTGGATAGCAAAAATGTTTTGTGGTTCAAGGCTTCTAAGAAGCACACGCGGGAACCAATTAAGGAAAAGAAGTTGGGTGTAGTGGGTGGGTCATACGATGATGCGTTCACTTACAATGATATTCACGAGTGTGTGACAGAGTTCCTTGGCTACATGGTCAAAGTAGCCCTTGACCAGTAGTTTTGACAATGCTTGCGCCATAGTGTAACATTCAAAATGTAAACAGATAGAAAGAAGGAAACATTATGGTCAAGCATTTTGCGCTAACCAACAAAACGGTTATTGTAGATGGTCATCCGGCTCACCAAATCATAGCAACTCAGGATTTACCCCAATTCAAGGTGAAACAAGGTGATCTTGGTGGGTTCATTGAGTCAGAGAAAAACTTATCTGAAAATGCATGGGTTGCTGAACGAGCTAAGGTTTACGGGGATGCGCTAGTAACAGAAAACGCACTTGTTCGTGGGGACGCTAAAGTTTATGGACAAGCAAAGATTTACGGCAGAGCAAAAGTTTCCAACACAGCAACGGCTAAAGACAAAGCTCACGTTTATGACAATGCCCACGTTCACGGAAATTCCTTGGTAGGTGGTGAATGTCGGATAACTGATAATTCAGTTGTTTATTGCAACGCCAATGTTGGGGGATTCTCGCTTGTAGAAGGTAATGCGCGTGTATATGGAAACTCCAAGGTTGATGAATTTTCTGAAGTAGGTGGGAACGCCCGAGTTTTTGAAAATTCTACTGTAACTGGCAGCGCTCGAATTCAGGGTAACGCAAAGATTCACCTCAATTCCATTGTTAACGGAAATGCCACAGTACAAGGTAATGCACACATTCAAGGAGCTGCTATTGTTTCCGGGGATGCAGTTGTAGACGATTATGCCAGGGTCAGAGGAAATAGCCTTGTGACTGGAAACACCAAGGTTTGCGGCAATTCTACAGTGGCAGGGTTTGCCGGGGTCATTGAAGACGCTAAAATCAGTGGCTCCGCGAAGATTTTTGAGAAAGCAATTATTTCTGGAGAAACTATTGTTACTGACAAAGCACAAGTTTATGGTGAGGCCAGGGTTTTTGACGAAGCAATTGTCTATGGTGAGGCGCTTGTCTTTGAAAAAGCTTTCATTGGTGGTAAATCGCGTGTTGGGGAAAAATCCATCGTTCGGGATTGCGCGGTAATTTTTGACCAAACGGATATTGTTCATGTTCCTAATGCATTGGGAATTTCTGGTTGGTCTAACAAGTCTTACAGCGTGACGGGGTTCCGCACTGCAAGTGGTGAACCTTATGTTGTTTTTGACGCTAAAGTAGGTCACGCGAATAAGCTTGTTGATTTTGTTAAGGCGTATCATAAGAGATTAAGTCGTCAAAAAGGTGCTCCAATCACTGATATTGATGATTTGATCAAAGAATACAAACACATTAAAAAGATTATTATTGCACGCTCTAAGCAATGGAAAACAGGTGAATAAACAAAATGAACATCTTTAAAAATGTAAACTGGGTATGGACTGTTAAAAAGCGCGCAATCGCCGTGTTGGCTTTCTTGAATCTGTACGTGAATCTTCTAAGTGGATGGTGGCAGTCACAAGACTTCTATGACTACTCCAAAGGCGGAGTAGACGCTCTAGAACGCGCACAGACCATCTTGATCAATATCCACCGGCTAGACAACTACACATATGACTACGATTCTGTTGTGAGTGATATTACTAGCTCCTCATGGGCTATTGTAATCTCTGGCGTTGTAGCATTCCTGTTTTGTTCCACTATTCTTTTCCTTGTGTGGCAGATTTCCGCTGCTGTAGAGGCAAAGGCAAGTTCTAACGGTAAGCAAATCAAAAAGGGCAAGTTCATCTTCAATAAGGTGGAACTCTAATGGAAAACAATACGTTCTTCAAAGAAATTTTGCGCAAGGTATCGTTAGAGCCGGAACTTTTCACCCGAGTCGATATTTCGTCAAAGAAACGACGCGGAACCACTGAGATTAGTCATGTGACGTTATACCTTAATGACTCTAACACATCACTGGTTATCAATGAGCTGTACGGTTCATTCGAGCCGTATGTAGCGGAGATTGAAGTATTCCACCATGACGAACTAGGCAAGTCAACATCACACACTGTGTACGCGAAGATTTTTGACAAATCTGCTGGTGATATTGTGAAAGAAGCAATGGAGGTTCAATATGCGTAAGAGCAAGGATAATGAAGCCAAGTTTAACAAGAGTGGTGAACGGGCTCCCGGGAAGGGTGAAGTTTACTTGAATGCATACCCTGGTAGTAAAATGGTATTGGGTGGCGCTAGTTGCTTCACATCCGAGAATCACGGGTTCGTTCTATACTCTGTCAAAAATGGTGAGGCTACCGGGTATGACCGGTTTCTTAAAAAAGAAGTAACAATCCCTGAGCAAAATATTATTATTAAGGTGCAGTAAATGAATCTGATTGATCGCATTGAGCAAGAAGTAAATAAGCCACCACTGTTAATGGAACCAACAATTATCCGGGTGGAAGAAGACAATGGAGAAGTAGACTTCATTATATTCGATGGTAAAACATACGCCGATTCTTTCAATGAGGAATTAGATGAGTCCAGTGTCTTGATTCGCCTGAAGGAATGCAAGCGATATTCCGTCCCGAATGGTTGGGATACAAAAGAAAATAATTAAATAATTGAGTGACGAAACCACCTAGCAGTTCTACAATTGCCGGGTGGTTTTAGCTATTAAAGGGTGAAGTATACTTTCCTTGTAAATAGCTTTAAAGGTGACCTATGATTAAAAAGCAGCTTACTGTTAAGCTCATGCGGTCTGTTACGGCTGTCTCCCGCAAGCCTGAAAACGTCGAAGTGACAATAGTTGTTGTCAATGGTGGTGACGCTGCCTATGATTCGACAATTGCTAAATTCTCTGAGACTCAAAAGGTACGGCTGATTGAGCCTGCAACTAATGTTGTTTTTGATTTGGTCCCGTCTGATTCTGTTTCTCCCCCGATTCTTTACCGAATTGGTTGGCGTCGTGGTGTTTCCGGTAAACTGGTTACGCATGATTTTTACATGCCTAATCAAGATATTGAGTTTGATGATATCAAAACGCAAGGGGAGGTTCCGGGTTCCCGTAATGTTACAGAAAATGATATCGGGCGTGCTGGGTGGGTGCCGCGTCTAGACTATTCCGGTAATGTGCTTGATGGTACTGGTTCGTCTTTGGCAACGAATGATCGGGTTAATACTGAGATTTCTTCTTTGCGGAAAGATATTGACTCTAAAGATATTAACATCATTTCTAACGTCACTGGTATTGTTTCTAATCAAACAGCCGCTTTGCGTAACGAACTTTCGTCTAGGATTGATTCTACCAACAGTTCACTCACTGAGAGTATCGACAATAAAACGTCACAGTTACGCAATGATCTTAACGAGACCATCAACACCAACAAACAGCTTGCTGATGATGAAATTTCTTCCCTGAAACAAACAACCGGAAGTATACAAACAGCTGTCTCTAATCTATCTTTAGCGTCTTCCCGAACCAACGCGGCATTATCTAAAAAGGCTGATCTGGTTGAGGGTAAAGTCCCGAACAACCAACTCCCTGATTCTGCGTATACCCGGGTGTTCAATATTACGAATGCTTCCGGCCTTACCGGCCTTACTGGTGGCTCTGTAGGTGACTTGGCTATTACACCCCGCGCTACTTATGTTTTGGCTGAAATGCCACCTACTACAGAAGGTAACTGGCAGAAACTTTCTGCAACTTCCGGTATCCAGGCTGTGAACAACAAGACTGGTTCGTCTGTCACTATCACTACGGAAGATTTACCTGATTTCCAGGGTAAAATCGATACGCTTTTGAATAAAAAAGTTGATAAGGATGACTCCGGCAAGGTTCCTTATTCCGCGCTTGATAATATTGTTGTCAAATATGAAGAAGGCGCGCTGAAAGATGGTAACGGTTCGACGATTCGTCTTTCTAATGTTTGGTCTGTGAATGGCCAGACCGGTGATGTTATGATCACTGCTGAGGGTATTGGTGCCCGTCGTAGTGGTCCGATTAGTCAGGCTGAAGTTGTTGGCTTGGGTACGGCGCTTAATGCCAAGGTTAACACTAATGACTCGCGTCTTACTGATAGTCGTACCCCTACTGCTCACGCAGCTACGCACAAGGCTGGCGGGAGCGACCCGTTAACATTGGCTATAAGCCAAATTGAGGGGCTTGTAGCAGAGCTTGAAGGTAAAGTCACCCAGAATGATCTAACAACCTTTAAAAAGGCTATTGAACAATCTTTACCTGAGAACCCGGCGCAACAGGCGAGTGCCGCCCGTGAGTTCGCCGCCGTGTCATTGACTGCTGCCAAGGTTTCTACCGACAAAGCAGAACTCGCAGAGAAGTATCTTCAGGATATTATCGCTCGCTTGCGTGCGTTTGAGACTACTTCCGGTGAGAAAATCACTGAAATTAATCGCCTTATCAAGAACATTGAGGCCATTAAGGCTGATGTTACTAAAGAACGCAATGCTGTTGCGGCTGATTTGGCTTCCTCCAAGGAAACACTTGGATTGATTAATCAGGCAAAAACCAGCGTTGAAACCCTTAAGAGTGATGTTACTTCCATGAAGGAAAGTGTTGAAGCTTCTCAAACTGATGTTGCGGGTAAACTAGGTGAAGTAAAAACATCGCTGGCTGCTGTTCAAGAATCACAAGCAGATGTGACGGCATCTAAAACAGCCGTGGATGCAGCCAAAAAGGCTATTGATGGCACTAAGATTCTTGTTGATAACCAGAAGTTGGCTGTCGATAACTTGAAGAAAGCTTTTGAGTCAGAAAAGACTGCCACTGAAGTTACTTTGTCTAAGGCTCGTGACACGCTTTCTAGTGTAACTAATGAGAAGCAGGAAGTTTCCCGGCTGAAAGATGCTGTTGATTCTCAAAAGTCAGCTGTTGATCAAGCTAAGTCTGCAATTGACAATAGCCTGAATAATTTCAACACTACTGTTAGTGATATGACTTCTAAATACAATGAAGTCAAAACCATGCACGGCCAGTCACGAACCTATGAACAGAGTGCGCGGGAAAACGCTAACATCGCCCATCAAATGAACTTAAAAATCCAAACCGTTAAAGAAGATTTGGAGAAGAAAATAACTAAGGTTGACGAGGTAAAGACTGCTTTTGATGTAGCCAGTGGTGCTTTCAACGAGAAAATCAACAAGAATATTGCTGATATTGCCGATATTAAAGAGAACGGAAAGGTAGGTAATTTCGAGAAGGAACCTTTGTGGAAGAACCGAAGGACTATCTCACTGGCTACTTACTATGCCCCGGATACAGTCAGCGCTAAGAAAAACTGGGATAGGGTTCTACGGCACAACCCGCACATTGGAATTAGCATCATAAATGTTAACAGCGGTCCCGGTGACAAGATTAATACTGATTGGCAACTTCAGGCTGAGAAGGCTCATGCTTCCGGCTCACATGTTGTAGGCTATGTGCGTTCTGGTTGGGGTACTGAGTCGCAGGATAAGCTTCTCACAGAGATGCAGAAGTACATTGACTGGTACAAAGTTGATGGTGTTTTTGTTGATGAGGCCGTCAACGGTTGGGGCGAACAATTTAACAAAATGAGCTACTACCTGGAACTCTATAAGAAGATTAAAGCCAAGTTTGGGAAGAAGTTCACTGTTGTTTTGAATCCGGGTGCCAACACCAGGGAAGAGATGATGGAGGCGGGTGATGTTTTCATGATTTTTGAGAACTTTGCCCATAAGTTCCTTAAGCCTGGTGATGATTACACTATTATGCCGGAATACTGCTACAAGTATCCTGCTCATAAGTTCTGGGCTTTGATTCACAACGTTGACCGCACTAACTTTGTGAATATCATTCAGGAGATGGCTAAGTATAATTTCGGCCATTTGGGTTTGACTGATGATAAATTTGTTGATTCTGGTGACCCGCGTAATCCGGCGCAGAATCCTTATGATGACGCCCCGTCTGATTGGGTACTTGATATCAACGCCGCGTGGGCTGCTGATTCCTTTGGTTATTCGGATTGGAACCGGCAAACCATTAATCGTGTGAACAATGATCTTGTTAAGCGAATTGAGGATGCTAACAGGGAGCTTTCCGGGCTTACACTTGCTCTTGATGACCTTAAGAAAAAGCATGAGAAGCTTAAAGAAGAGTATGTTGTAACAAAGGTACAGGCTGATATTCTTTCAAAAGGCCCGAAGGATGAAGTTTTCCTTGACATGGGCATTAGTGGCGGTGCTCTTAAAATGAGTGAGAATCCTAAACTTTATGTGTCGATTAAAGCTGGGATGATGACCATTAACGCAAACCGGTTGTGCTTCACATCTTCTGGTGATATGACTATCGCTAAGTTTAATGATAAAGATTGGAATGGTCACGTTGCTATCCCGTCTAAGGAAATAGTAGGTGCCGTATATTCATGGAATAGCTTTAAGCGTTTTATCGTGAGGACTAACGGAGAGGTTGTTGTTTTGGGTGCTGTTGCGAATGAAATTTATTCTGGAACTGTTACCTACCCGATGAATATTTTCAAGAAGACTGAGGTAATCTAATGGCTGACAATGTTGAATTGACTACAGAGCACAAGGAGATGGTCACTCAGCTGCTTGACCGTATCCAGGTTCTTTATTCTCAGACTTCAGCACCGGTTGGTGGTTGGCAGGCCACGGCACTATCGAATCAGGTTAACGCTCTACTTGCACTAGCATCTACCGCTATTCAACCTAAAACACTTAATGATAAGCTGGCTGGTTATGTTTCTAGCGATGCGGCTTCTTCAGAGGTTATCTCTAACGCTGTTGTGAAGAGGAAAGCAGACGGCAATGTTTCTTTGCCTCAAACAGCTTCAGGGGACGATGATGCTGTTAACAAAGCATATGTGGACTCTGAGTTAGCCAAGAAGTCTAACACCGGCCACACGCACTCACAGGGTGAAATTACGGGACTTTCTGCCACCTTGTCTAACAAGGCTGACGCAGTACACCAGCATAATATGTCTGATATTAATGGGTTGTCGAATGCCTTGGCTGGAAAAGCCGCCGCAACTCATACTCATGAAATGCGGGATATTAACGGTCTTTCGCGTCTTGAAGAGCGTGTGAATAATAAAGTTGATTTGGTTTTTGGTAAAGTAGCTGAGTCTAATATTCCTAATTTGCCGATGACTAAAATCACTGGTCTTTCCCGCGCTTTGGACGGTAAAATAAACGCTGATGGTTTTAAGGTCTCCCCTGATCAGCTTGATCCTATTACCACTGATAAAATTTCTAATATTGATGATTTTGTTTCTGGTAAGATAAATTCTGTTGTTTCGTCTAAGATAGAGCTTGATCAATCTGGCAAAATTTCCCCCACGTCGATCAATTATAATCAGTACCCGTCTTTGCATGAGGCCGCTAGTGTTTCAGCTCTTCCTAAAACCGGATTGTACAAAGGTGCTATTGGTGTAATCAAGTCTGGTGAGGATGAGGGCACATATTGGTTTAATACCGACAATGCTACATGGGTTAAATTGGCTTCCGGTGTTTCCAACAAGAAAACCAGTGTAAACAGTGTCAATGGTAAAACTGGCGAAGTTACTCTAAGCATTGAGGAAATTAACGGCTGGAACACTGCTAGGGACGGACTGGAACAGCTTATTAGCGATGCCGTGGCAGCTTCAGAAGCAAAGCCGGTATTCATTGGCAGTGCCCGAGTTGCTTCACACGTAGGCGTTACCGGGCTTGCCGGGTTAAAGACCATTGACGGTGTTCAGACCCGCGCTGGTGATGTTATTCTTCTTTCCGCACAGAATGTTTCTAGTGAAAATGGTTTCTGGGTTGTCGCTGCCACTCAGTGGGTGAGGCCGTCACAAAGCGAATTTTCTTCATACCGCCCGAATGCTATTGTGGCTGTTTCCGAGGGCACGGCCAATGGTGGTACTTTGTGGCGCTTTTCCGGTAAAGCTGTTGTCAACAATGTCGCTAACGGGGTTAACAGCTGGTCTAAGATTTTTGCTGGTGGTGGCTCTGGCAAGATTTCTACCGGTAGTGGGTTGTCGAACAATGCCGGTACTATCAGTGTTAAAGCCGGTCAAGGTTTGACTTTCTCCCCTGATGGTTCACTAACGCTTCAGGCAAGTACTTCTGTGAGGAAATACACGGGTGTTGTTCCAGAGGGTAACCGACAGGCCCGCATTGTTCACAACCTGAATACAACTGACGTTATTTATCAGGTTTTTGATAGCCAACGCAACGCTGTTCTTGTTGGTGCTACGGCCATGAGCAATACTACTTTGAGTCTTGATTTTGCTAGCGCCCCGGCCCGTAACCAATACACTGTTGTGGTTATGGGGTGATTTTGATGGCTGAATTACGCTATGTTGGCCCTGAATCTGTTTCTGATGAGAAACTGAAAGACAATGTTGTTAGCGCAATTAATGTTGATAATTTGGCTAGTAGTTTTACTAGTGCGGAGAACCAATTTAATGATGCTAGTATTTACATAACAAAAAATACTGTCCCGTCTTATCGGGCTGAACAAGATTTAAAGGGTAAATTATCTTACACTGAACTTAATTCCGAAGTTGAGAAGTATTGGCATTCTCAAGACGTTGGTACGCGTCTTGCTGTCATGCCAGCTGATGGTGTTTTAACTAACCGTGATTTTAATTATCAGCCACCGAAGAACGCTTCATATGCCTTGGTTTCTATGATTAATGAGAAGTGGCCAGAATTTCGCCCCGCATCTGAAATTATTGGATTCAAGGATATTGAATATTCTATTGTTGCCCCTAGACCGTCTGCTGACAACGGATACTACATAAACCGTTTTAAATTGCTGGTGTGGTCTTTCATGACATTTGATTCTCGTCTCAGTTACCATTTGACTACGTATATTGAGGCTAAGCACGGGGATAATGATTTTAAGACCGTTGCTTTTGGTGAGACTAGTTCTAGCAGTGGCTATAAGATGGTTCGTTTTCCACAGACTGACTATGACTATGTTGTTAACGCTGGTGAGAAAGTAACAATTAGACGGAATGTTATTGGGGCTCGTTTTAATGCGAATGCTACTGGTGGAAGATTGTTGGCTATTCTAGTGCCGGAAGGAGACACCATCTAATGCTTTATCGTGGACCAGAACCATCTTCACAAGATGAGATTATGAGCATGGATACTGCGAGGAATCTTTTGGCTGCAAAAGGTTCTAATCCTACCCCGCTTGATTACGCTAAACAGCAGGCTGCTGATTTCATTAACTTTAATGAAATGAATACCGCTGTAGATAACTTGGTTGATTCAGAGTATCTTGTTCCCTTTAAGGTTAATTACGCCTCTAAGTCAAAATCTTTCTTGCCGATTGATAGGGGTGCTATTTCCAGGGTTAATTTCCCGTCTCAGGATAATTTCTCTGGTATTTACCCTAATACATTCGAAACTTCTTTTAACTCTGTTAAAGACCCTGGTAATAATTCAATGGTTAAGGTGACTGAAGTTGATATTTCCCGGTTTAAGATTTTCAACAATTTCTTGATTCATTGTAAATGGGTGGCTAAGGTGGATACGCGTAAAGCTATTGATCTTTATGCTGATTTTTACCCGAATGAAACAACACACTGGGAAGAATACTCAATGGGTGTTGCTTTTAGGGAGGCAACTAACGCTCATTACTCGTTCGGCGCTGCTGCTTTTAGGGTTTATATTGACCCGTCTAACAAGAATACACAGAAAATTACTTTCAAAGCTAAATTTTTGAATAATTTTCACGGTGGAGTTGGTTATTCAGGTGATGACAAGAATTTCATCAAATATGTTCTTACCCCTATGAAGGCGTGATTAAATGGCTGGCTTACGTTATGTTGGGATTCAGTCTAATAGTAACAAATTGTCCCCTGCGACTCTTTCTTACGTTAATGGCAGAGTTATCCCCAAAATTGATCAAAAAGAAGTCCGAGAATATGTTGATTCCCGTCTTACTGATAAGGAACGGCGGTCTTCTTTCTACAACAAAACACGTGAACTTGTTGACAAGCGCGGATTTGATCTTGCAAAATCAAGAATCGCAAAATTCAACAATAACGTTAACTGGAAAAAGCAAGGAAGCATTGTACCACTTAACATAAACAACCAGGTTGATTTTACTGGCATCAATATGGTTGACGGTAACTTTCCTAGAGTCCACATAATGAACGGCAGTGTTATCACCCAGAAAGTTTACAACAAAGGGAACTATTACAAGGTTTACGAATGGGAAATACCCGCAACTCACCGCCCTAACCTCCTTATTTTTGAAGGCACCATGCAGCTTTCAAAAGGGGCAAGTACTTATGCCTCAGTTAGTATCCTTTTGAGTGAGAAACAGGGCAACAATGACAATGGGTCTAATGTTATTGCTTCATGTTGGTCACCAAACGACGGACCACAGCAAGGTTTCTTCCCGATACAACCTGTTAACCCGCAAGTTTACACTGGCAAAGTATATGCAAGCATTTGGGTTAATGCTGAATCTACTGATATTGGGTTGGGTTGGCACAACGTAATTTGTACTGAATACCCGGCGTTTTAAATAGTTGAACAAAATTATTTTAGAAGGTGGTTTATGGCAACAGTAGTTGATTATTCCGCCGCTCCTATTGCGGCACAATCAGTGAAGAACGCCGGTCATATTGGTGCTGTGCGGTACATTTCCGATGCCCGTTTGTCTACTATGCGCGGCAAACCTATTCGTAGTGAAGAAGCGTTTGACTACTGGAATAATGGCCTGGAAATTGCTTTTGTGTGGCAATATGGTAAGGATCATAATTCGGATGTTCGTCGTGGGTATCAGGGTGGTTTTGCTGATGCTTCCGAGGCTGCAAAACGAATTGAAGCTCTAGGCGCCAAGCCACAGCCGTGTTACTTTGCAGTGGACTTCAACATCACGCTTGATGAGTGGAATAGTTTTGGTGTTGAGTATTTTCGGGGTGCTTGTGACGCTATCGGCAAAGAGCGTGTAGGCATCTATGGTCATTCTCGCGTTTGCGCGTGGGCAATTGAAGATGGTGTCGTTGGTGAAGCGCCTGTACGTGGTAAGTATTGGGCGTGGCAAACTAAAGCATGGTCAACACCTAACACCATTACAGACGGTGTTGTTTTGTTCCAGCGGGTAGTTGATACTCCTAGCAATCCCGGTCCGAAAATTGATGGAATCACTGTGGATGTGAGTGACGTTTTGTCCCCTGAGTGGGGTCAAAATCCTGTTGGTGCCAAACCTGCACCTATTGCTGAGAAACCGAGGGGTGAATTTGTTTTGACAGGTAATCAGTTCCAGGCTGATATTGATGATCTAGGCGATAATGATTCCGGTTGGCGTGATAAGAGCACGATTGTTCAGGCTTTTGTGCATACTGTTGAAAACCCGTCGGACCGTGATCCGTTGAATGTTTCTCGCTGGCAGGACACGTCTAATACCGGCTCTTATCACATTTTGGTTGGTGGTGATGGTAAAACCGTCCGTTCCAATGATGATGATTACATCACGTGGTCTGCTGGCTGGACTGCTAACCGTATTGGTTTGCATGTGTCTTGTTGTGGCTACTCTGCTGATTCTCGTGACCAGTGGTTAGCCCGTGATGCTCAATTGCGTGCGGTTGCTCGTATTCTTGCTGACTGGTGTGTACGATACAATATTGAACCGCGCAAAATTAATGCTGATGAAGTTCGTGGCCTTGTCCGTGGTATCGCTGGTCATGGTGATGCAGCGCAAGCATGGCGCGAAACCGATCATACAGACCCCGGCCCTAATTTCCCGTGGGATGTTGTGATTGAATATGTGAGGCAAATTATTAATGGCAGCGCTGTTGCCGTGTCAAATGATGAGGATGATGATTTAGTGTCAGCACTTGATGAAGTTTTTGAGGCGAACGGTAACCCGGAATACAAGGCACCGTTGAAGAAGTTCATTCTTAACGCGGATGACCATGCTTACAACGCTCGTGTTAATTCCGAGGCTATTCTTCTTCTCCAGAAGGATGTTCTGACTGAGCTGAAGAACATCAATCTTTCTATTCAGGGCCTTACTGAGGCTATCAAGAAGGGACAGTAATAAAATGCCTAATGGTGTAAATTCCAAGGCCATTGTGATGAGCATGGATTTCATTGGCCAATTCTTTTGGGATAAATATCAGACACAGCCCTGGTACCGGAAAATAGCCAACACTGTCACCACGGCTGTTGGTGTGGCTTCAGTTATCATTACACAGGCTGCTGTTATGGGTATGGACCTCCCCAAGTGGGCACAGTTTGCCACCCTGATTCTGTTTGGTCTGGCTACCGTCTTTGGTGTGTACAAGACTAAGAATGGTCTTTCTGCTTCCCAGTTGGAGTCCATTGAGCGTGAGGCAGAGCGTTTCCTGAATGAGCGCTCTGAAGCTATGCGTGACCCCGGCCATGAGCACGCAGAGCCTGAGAAGTCACCTAGCCACCAGCTGACTGTTGATGACATTGCTAATCGTCTTCGCGATGAGATGCGTGATCGTATCACCAATGCTGCTCTTGATCGGATTAAGAACCTGTAGTTTTATCTACAATAAAAATACTTGTTTGCCTTTAAAAGGTAGACAGGTATTTTTTTATTTGTTTACTCACTAACTAACATGTAGGATTAAAACTATTATGGCGAAAAAAGTTGCGGCACCTGCTTCTGGTTTTGACCCTTTTTCTTCAATGAAGAATATTCTTAATACAGGGGCACCGTGGGATTCAATTGTTGATTTTGCTACCCATAAAAGTTTTTGCGGCATTGAATTGTACCCGCGTCAACAGACTATGCTTAAGCTTATTTATTTAGAAACAGAAAATATGACAGCATACGATGTTGAAGTTATTTCTAGGTGGGCTGAATCTTTCGCAGACCCTACACAGCCAATTGGTGTCCAAAAGGATATTTGGGAGCGCGTAGAATACCTTAAGCAACATGGCTATCGTTGTTTCCCGCATGTTCAAGCTGTTATGGGCCGTCGCGCTGGCAAGGGAATGATCGGTGGTATTTGCGGCGCGGAACATCTTGCCTACATGTATAGCTTGGATGACTGGCAGAAACATTTTGGTCTGCCTGATGGTAAAGATGGTTATGTGAACTGTATTGCTACTACACAGACACAGGCTAAGCGATTCCAGTTCGCTGATATTAGGCAAACTATTGAGCGCTGTGAGTATTTACAACCGGCTATTTCTAGTTCTCTGGATTCCATCATTACCTTGCGCACACCAGCTGATGAGCGTCGTATTTTGCGCCTGAAAAAGAGTGGTGTTCCTGTTGATCGTGAGATTGCTTCTCTGAAGGTTGTTGCTGCTTCATCAAACAGTGCTTCTGGCCGTGGTTCTACAACTTTCGCTAACTTCTATGATGAGTTCGCGCATATGTTGTCTGGAACTGGTTCTGTCCGTACTTCTGAAGAGGTGTATGATGGTTACCAGCCCGCACTTGACCAGTTCGGCAAACATGGATTTACCTACATGCCGTCTTCACCGTGGTCTAAAGTCGGTAAATTCTATGACCTTTATGTTTCTGGTTGCGAAACACTAGATGAATATAACCGTAAACACGGTCTTAAGTTGGGCGAATTGTCGGAGGAAGAGGCATTCATTTCAGCTGAAGAGGGAATGAAGAAGATCCTTGCTAACCCTGAAATGCTTATTTTTCAATTGCCGTCATGGGAACCTTACAAGGATTACCAAAGGTCTTTTGAATTAACTGGTATCAAGAAGGATAAGCCTATTCAGTATGAGCCAGATAACGTTACCCCCGAGGGTAAACGTATGTTGGTTTTGGAGGCTTCTAACCCGGAAAAATTCAAGGTTGAACGGCGGGCACAATTCGCGTCGGTTATTGATGCTTATCTTAACCCTGAAAAAGTTGACCAAATGTTCTTGCCATTCTGGGGTGGCCGTACACTAGAGGCTCAAACCAATGGTGAAATTGGCAAATCTTACCGCATTCATATTGACCCCGCGTCCACTAATGCTGATTTCGCTTTGTGTATTGCTCATTTGGAGAATCCACCAGAGCCTGATGATAGTGGTTATTATTGGCCGCATGTTATTGTGGATTATTTGCATGTGTGGCGTGCAGAAGATTTCCCGGATAAAACTATTGATTACGTTTCTGTTTTTGATGATTTGCAGGATATTCTTGATAGGTTCCCGTCTACGGCTAAGTTTACTTCCGACCAGTGGAACTCCGCCGCGTTTATTTCCATGCTGAAGAAGAAATATCCTCATATTCAAATTGGGGAGGTTACATTCTCTGATAGTTCAAACCGTAAGCGTGCGGAGAATTTTAAATCGGCACTTAATCTTGGTTGGGTTCATTCCTATAAGGATGATTTGTGGGAAGGCAATGAGGGTTCGCTTCTTGAACTTGAATTAAAGTTTTTGTCTGAAAAGAATGGCAAGGTGGTTAAGCCTGAATTTGGCCCTATTACTAAAAAAGACCTTGCTGATACTTTGATGGAAGTAACTGTTGATTTGCTTCAGGATAGTTTGGACAAGTGGGATAAGTCTGTTATGGATATTGTCCCGGCGTTTGGTCAAAGTAATTCTGTTTTGGCTGAGAAAACTGGCATTGGTATCCAGAATTTCTCTCGTAAGCTGGATTCTTTTGTTACTCCAACTAATATGTATGCTCAACGGAATTCTTATCGTGGTTCTTCTGGCCGTGGTCGTGGTTTTTAGTTGAAAACTTTTTATTCATATTGTATTGTGTTTTTATCACTTACAATATGGAGGTTTTCTTATGGCATTCTTAGATAGGGCTGGTTGGATGCGCACGGTTGAAGATGTTCAAGAAACGGACCCGGATACTTGCCGCAAGGCTGTGCGCGCGATCTTTTCGTTTGCCCCTACCCTAGAGGATGCAACTACGGCTATATATGCGCTTGGATTACAACAATATGTGAGGGCATAAAATTAATTAATCCTTAGAAAGTTTAAAACATAAGATGTTTGGTGAACGTAGCTGGAATCGTTACATGACGGCTGCTAGTAACCGGTGTTTTCCTATCGGAAATAGAATTAACTATGCCATTCTCGCAAGGTCTGTGTCCCGAACCGATGTGGAGCGAATTTTGAGTGACAAAATTATTTCCGATTTAGACGAATACTATGCTGAACACCCTTATGTTGCGGAAGTCTCTAAAACGTCACGTGACAAAATAACAAGCCCTGTTGCGTGGGCTGTTCTTTCTGACATGAAAGACTTCCCGGAATCAAAACACCTTGACCCCTCAAAGGAAATAGAATACCGGGTGGTAACACTTTTTGGTCCACCAGGGGAGTTCTATGATCTGAACTCTGTAATAAAAGAGACAAAGAAATTTATATACATTCAGTAGTTCACCCCACCCACTAACACATAGGGCTTCATACAAAAAAATGATTGTCCACTTTGGAGGTGAACCGTGTTGGAATTAGCCCTGATTCTCGCTCAATCGACGGTGCAAATTCCGACCCCACAGGCTAACAGTGTTTGGGATTACGCCCTGTTGGCATTCTGTACTGGTGGCGGGGCAATCGTTATTCCAAAGACTTTTGAGGCTTGGCAAAGTTGGAAGAAGACACGCCATGAGTTTTCGCGGGAATTAAAGCTAGATAATCAGTCAGCCGCCGAAAATGTTATTATCATGCTCAAAAAGCAAATTGATGATCAAGCTGAGGATTATGAGGCACGTCTTGATCGTCAAGAGGCTTTCTATAAGGAAGAGACAGAAAACCGGAAAGCTCTCTATCTCGCAACACTAAATGATTTCAAGGAACAACTCAATGAAGCTATGGAAACCATCAAAGAGTTGCGACAAGCTAATTTAAAATTAATAATTGAACTTCAAAATTGCGAGACCAATTCCCAGAATTGGAATCATACTTTTGAGTCTTTGTCTATTGATAAAGCAAGCTTAAAGGTGACAATAGATGAAGAAGGTGTTTAATATGAAAAGGATTGGGCATTGAGTTTTTCACTGTTTGATTACGGCCTGGTTGAGGCATCTCAAACCCAGGATAAAATTGAAGCCAATGAGGCCGTTTTTAAACAGGCCCTCACAGAGGCAAAAGAATGTTTCGGCAGCTTCCTTGCACTGGCAACCAATGAATTCGATTTCCACCGCCGGGTTGATTTGGTTGGAAAAGAACTTGAGCAGATATGCATAGCTAACTTTGGTGTTGAAAACACAGCTCCACTTAAGGCCGCTCTTAAGAAGGAATTCGTTGGCTATATTGATAATGATCCTGGTGTTCGTGACGATATCGTTTATGACTTCATCAAGTACTGTGAAATGTTCGGGAAAAACACCAATGACCCCGCTTCTTTCGAGGATTTTGTTGAAGAAAATAATCTTCCCTGGAATGAGTTAACTCAATCCATTTATGATGGCTTGATTGAGATTAATAACTCATGTGGTGAAATTTTCACTTCATTCGTGAACACTGAACTTAAAATCGCATCTAGTGGTTGGGTTTTTGACCGTCACCAGAATGCTTTTCTTTCTAAGAAGAAATTGGCTTTCGAGTGTGATTGTGGTAGTGTTCTTAATGTTCCATCGTTTTCTACATGCAAGTGTGGTAAAATCTGGAACGCTTATGAAATTAGTTCGCAAGGCAATAGTGTTTTTGTTGCAAGGGAAGTTCCGGTAAGAAACACTATTGTCGATTAGTGTTTTCTGAGGAAAAAATGAAGGCTGAATGCTACAATTGCAGTAGTAGGGAAATAGTTTTTTATGACCCCGATGTTAAGTCGGGTTTTTGCCGTGTCTGTTCCGCTAATCCTGATACGTCAACAGATAAGGTAAATAATGCTTTTCTTATGAGCAAAATGTGTCACCCGCTTGGCTCTTTGGTTACTGTTTACCATGAGAATGGTCGAGCTAATTTTGAAGGGGTTGTTTCTGGCTTTGAATTAGAAACAAACTCATATAAGATTTTTGTTAATGGTGAGCATGTTTCTGTTAAGTCGGAGTTGATTGATTAATGTCCAAAAGGTCCACAAGTAAACGCCGCCGGTACAACCGCGTCAAGAATACCGTTAACAACAAACAAAAAGTTGCTAACACACAAAATAACAGCACGGTTACAAAATTGTCTTCAACAAATATGCAGATTGCACTCCCAAAGGTAAGGGAACCGCTTTCTTCACTTAAAGACAAGAACATTCCATTCAATTTTGAAGACCCGGAAGAACTAAAGAAGATTCGTTATTGGGCGCGCATGTTTTACGCCACCCACGATCTTGTGCCTTTGCTTGTGGACATTTATTCAACATTCCCTACCGCTGGTCTAGAGTTCGTGTGCAAAGATGATGATATCGCAGAGTTTTACCGTGATATGTTCATGGACCCGGAAAAGCTAAATTACGAAAGCTTCCTCAAAGAAATTGGTAAAGAGTTCTTTATTTCCGGCGAGTGCACCATTCTAGGGCACTTTGATGAAGTCAATGGTGTTTGGGAAAGTGAAGAAATCCTAAACCCGGATAATGTTATTGTTTCCCGTTCTCATTTTTCTTCCGATGAGCAGGTTTTGCTTGATGTTTCCCCTATAGTTGAAGACCTGAAGTCGAACAGTCTTGAAACTTCAACTAAGGTTCGTAAAGACAAGCAAGAGCAGATGAAGATGTTGGAGCATTTCTACCCGGAAATTATTGATGCTGCAACATCTGGTGATGGTCTGGAGTTGTCCCCTGATTTGGTTTCCCGCATGGCCAATAAGATTAGCCCGTGGGATTTGCGCGGCACCCCGCACATGCTTAGGTCTTTCCAAACACTCATGTTGGAAGAGTCCCTTAACGCCGCGCAGGATGCCGTTGCAGACCGTCTGTACTCCCCTTTTATCCTTGGCAATTTGGGCATTAAGGATATTGATGGTACAGGTGTGCCGTGGGTTCCGACGCAAGAAGAGCTAAATAATGTTCGTGACTTGATGCAGCAGGCGCTTGCGGCTGATTTTAGGATGCTCATTCACCACTTTGGTTTTGATATTAAATCTGTTTTTGGCCGTGAGTCTGTTCCCCGTTTTGATCAAGACTTCGATCGCATCACTAAGAAGCTTTTGCAGGCATGGGGTATTGGTGAGTCACTTATTTCCGGTTCTTCCGGCGGCCCCTATGCTTCTAGTGCTTTGAACCGGGAATTCGTCACGCAGATGATGACTAATTTCCAGCAGCACATTAAAACGCACATGAAGAAGCGAATGAAGATTGTTGCTGAAGTTCAAGGCCACTATGACTATGAAGAGGTTAATGGTAAAAAACAATACATCACTGAAAGTATTTTGAGGAAGAATCCTGAAACTGGTGAGATTGAAGAGGTTCAGGAATACGTTCTTCTTATCCCTGAAGTTCGTTTTGCTACCCTTAATCTGCGTGATGAGGCGCAAGAACGTCAATTCTTGTTGCAGCTCAAAGCCGCCGGAGTTCCTGTTTCCGACAAAGCACTTGCCGTTAATCTTCCTGTTGACATGGATGAAGAGCATGATTCCATTTTTGAGGAAACCGTCAAGAAGTATTTGAGTGAGGCCACGGCAAAGAAGAAGGCATTAGAGGCGATTAAAGAGAAGGGGCTTCCTGTTCCTCCTGAACTTGCCGCGTACTTTATGCAGTCTGAACAGTCCATGATGCAAATTAAGCAGATGGAATACCAGCGTGAAATGATGAATAGCCAAGAGGCACAGGGTATCAATCCGGCTGAGACAATGGATTTTGTTAACCGTGGTGGTAGGCCGTCTACCGCGCCGCAAGATGGTCCTCAAAAAGGTCGACCTGATATCTCTAGTGGTGGTTCAGATTACGGTCCTGGGGATGCTATGCGAGCAATGGAGTCAGACGAAATGCGATTTGAAATGCCGAAAACGTCAAGTGTTGACCAGTCTTTGATTAATTTTATTATGATGAAGACTAACCGTCCATTCAGTGATATTGAATATGCTGAATATCTTGACGCTAAATACGATGGAAGTGAAAATTGGAAGTCCGACTATGGAATCACCTTTGAGGAACTAGAGGAAATTCTTTCGGAAATCTAGTAGACAGAAACACTTAATCTCCTTATATTTAAGCCATTAATAGGTAGAAAATATAAGGAGTTTTTCATGCAAAAAGTACTCACTCAATATGGTGAAGGATTCGTTTTAGAAAAAGATGATTCTGGCCGCCATGTTAGCTACCTGGTGTCTGGCCCTGGTTTTAAAACCTGGATTGCGGCTAGTGATATGCCCATTGGGTTTAATGATGAAGAAATTTCCGAGCCAAAACCTAATCCAGAGCACGAGCTTCCCTACACGGTTGAACCTGAAAGCGATGACTTTTGGGGTTTCTCTACCATCGTTCCCGAGGAAGAAGATGTAGAGGTTAATGAGGAACGTTTAGAGCCGTCTCGCCCGCTCGATATTGAGATTGAAACTGAGGAGAAGATAGACCCTGATAGTGACAAGGGTAAGATGCTGCGTGACCCGGAAGGTTTTGTAGAGGAATTTCATTTTAGCCATGCAGGAAACGTTAACCCAAAGGTTGCAGCTTTCATCGAACTTTGTGAACAAAATGAAGAGTTCCGAGAGGCAGCTTGGAAAGATGTTCAAGCTAAAGCTGCGAGGTTACGCCGTGAATCTAAAGTCGCTCCTATTGAAGTCACCCCTAGAGCTATTTTTGCCAGTGTTACCGGTGACAATGGTACATATTCTACTGTTGTGGTTCGTGGTGGTGCAGTCATTGGAGCTGGGAATGTTACAGAGTGGTCTTGCACTTGTGAGTGGGGCAAGCATGCTTTTGTTCGCAAGCATACTTATGTTGGCCGTCTTTGTTCTCATGCTTACGCCGCTTATTTAGAGCTGCAAAAGCTTCAGAAGCTGGACACGAATAAGGATATTCAAAAGCACCGTAAGCGTAATCGTGATGTTCGACCGTACTACCGTAAGCCCGCTGCACTTGATGTTAACTATATTGAGGAACAGGATGATCATTGGGTGGAAGACCTTGAGGAGTTTGGTGAGAATGAAGAAACTTCTACTCTTCTGATCAATGGCCATGAGGCTAATTACCCGGATGAAATTGAATTGGATGATGCATTGCAACATCAGCCGTTCTCTGGCTCTGGTCCCGCCCCTATTGGAGTGTCCAATGAATCCGCCGGTTTTGGTTTTATGCGCAAAATGGAGGATATTCTAGAGGATTTGGGTAGCGATGTAGTACCAGTTGATGAGCATAGCCATAAAGAGGCAGGCCGTAAATTCACCCGTGCCGAACAAATGCAGCTCATTAATGAGGCTAACTCTGATGAAGAGATTCTTTCGCGTCTATGGCTAGATGGGACTCATTATGTCCGATAAGCATGTTGTTTCTAAACATAAAGTATCTAATGTTGGTTCCGTTGATCTAGATGGGTTTGATCTTCTTCCTGGTTGGCAGCCTACCCCGGGGAAGATTTACACTACGACCCGCGCTATTTCCTCCCGCGTGAACCAGAACTTTGATGCATGGCCGTCTAGTGAACTTAAGAAGGCGTACAAAACCTTTTTGGGGAAGCCTGTTTTTGTTAACCATGTTAATGATGACCCCACAAAAGCCCGTGGTGTTGTTGTTGCTTGTCGTTTCGTCGAAGATGGCAAGGATAAGTACATTGAAGTTATTCAGGAAGTAGATGCAGAGAAATTCCCGTTGCTCGCAAAAGAACTTATTGAGGGTGGCTTAGACTCTGTTTCTATGGGGTGTGAAGCTCGCCGGTCAGTTTGCTCTATTTGTGGCAATGAATCAAGCAATATTTTTGACATGTGTGATCATGTTTTGAATTACAAAGGTACTAAGATTAATGGCAAGCTAGTTTATGAGACTTGTTATGACTTAGGTTTCTTTGAGCTTTCTTATGTTTTTGATCCCGCTGATGAGACTGCTTTGATTTCAAAAGTTGTTACGGCATCTGATGAATCTTCTGAGGAACTTTCCGGGGAAGAGGCGCAGGAACTGGATAACATTGATGTTTTTTACACAATTTACAGGTACATAGAAAACTACTACCCGCTTAACCCGGAAATTGTTAGCGAATCATTCTGTTTCTCCCCACGTGGTGACGGTATTACTTTCCAAGTCGCTTTGGTTAATCGGGATATTGTCATTTCTGATCATGAGGGTAATCAATTCCTTGTTCCCGAAAAACTTCCTTTTGAGAAGAAACTTGAATACATCACGTTTAAATTCCCTAAACTTCATGAAGAAAGGTACGGCTGGTGACAACTAAGGTAGCTAAACTTGATTTGGGTGAAGAGCTTAAGTTCGTTTACTTTTGGTTTGATGTAGAACCTGGTATGATTAAACACCCGTCAGCTAATATTGTGTACGATACTGTTAACCACCAAGCAATTGATTCAGTTACCGGTGAGTTTATTCAGATTGTCGGTGGAACTACAGAGGAGCAAGCACTTTTTCTCACAAATGAAGCGCCTACTATCCAGATGAATCAATCGATAGAGCATATCAGTATTAAAATTGAATCCGGTAAGATTACCTTGGCTACAAAACGGGGTGAAAAGGAATTCACTATTCCTGAAAACCTTGTTGCCCGTGATGTTTCCAAGTCAATCTTTTACGCGTTTGAAGCTCTTCATGATGTTAATCATAAAGATGTAATTAGTGAAGAAACAAAAAGCGAGGTTGAAAATATGAGCAATGTTTATGATCAGGGTGAGCAGGAAGAAGCTTTCATCGCTGAAACTCCCGCCGCCGAGCCTTTTGAGGATGGTGTTCTAGAGGGCATTCAATCTCAGGAAGATGCCCTGATTGAATATCACGCGTCCGATGATGCCGATGATAGCGATTCCCACAAGGATGACACTGAGGATGAGGCCAAGGATGCTCTTGATGAGGCGTACGAGGTTTATGATCACAGTGACGATTCTGATGATGATTCCCACACGGCTTCCACTGAGGACGAGGGTCTTTCCGCTGGCGAGTTCACTGGTGAAGTCCCGGATACCGTCGTAGATGAGCTTTCCGAGGATGTTCAGGACGCTTCTGATGAGGTCGCAGAACTTCAGGAAGAGATTGCAATTCTTGAAGATGAGCTTAAGGAAGTTAAGGCAGCTTTGCGTAAAGAACGCATTGCTAACAAGCGCCTGAAGGCCGCTTTTAAGAAGCAGGCTAGCCCCTTGGATGATGTTCCAGAGACCCCTAGTGTTGATGTTACCGCCCCAGTTCAGCACGATGATGTGACCGCGCACCCCACTGGAACCGAGTTTGATCACAACAATGGTGAAGACATCAAGGAATTCCAAGAGGAAACTGATGTGACTATGGCCCCGGGTGATGAGCCGCTGAAGACCGCATCTGAACTTGATGCCCTGAAGTTGGCTGAGCTTCAGATTGATCATGGTCTGGCTTCCGGTTCCAAGTGGGAACTTGCTGTTTCCCTTGCAAAGGAATCTGCACTGTTTGTTGAAACCCAAATACGCGCTCTTGAAGCCATGCCTAAGAAGCAGACTGAAGCCCGTGTTGTGAAGAGGGCTAGTGCACCGTCTAAGCCTAATATGCGGTTTAGTGGTAATTCCGGTAGCTTTACTGTCCCGGACAGCATGGTTTTCATCTAAATAATAATTAATATTTGAATGAGAGGATACAATTAATATGTTTATGCCCCCGGTTACTAATCCGAATCAGCAGCGCACGCTTGCCCCGCTTTACGCTACCACTCAGGCCACACCTTACGCTGGCTTTCTTGATCCCGAGTTCCTGAAGAACCCCACTGTTGATATTCTTCCGGGTACTGTTATGTACCGCAAGAAGGGTGAAGTTTTTGCTCCCCTTACTGGTGCTGTTAAGGGCACTGCTAAGGCTTTCGGTCTTTCCGCTTTGTTTGTTGCTCCTAAGATGCGTATCGACGAAGTGAGCGGCACTGGTTCTAACATGTTCTCTGTTTGGGTTGGTGGAAATGATTCTCTGTTTGAGATTCTGGCCCCGGCTTTCGACACCACGGCTTCCTACACTCTGAAAGAGGATGGTTCCAAGCAGTATCTGACTGCTAATGATGAGGGTCGTCTTACCACGACGGGCGCTACTAAGGAAAATGCTGTTGCCGAGCTGATTGACGTTATCAGCACGAACCGCATTGTCGTTCGTCTTGGTGTTTCCTAATCAAAAGTAAGCCATAAGTAAACAGTTAACTATTTTAGAAAAAAGGATTTAGTTTCATGACTGAAGGTTTGATGCGTTTTGCAAAGTCCAGCCAGGACTACGCTAACGAAATTGCCGCCGCTTACAAGCGTATGGGTGGCCGTAAACTCACTGCTTCCGAGAAGTCCAATGCCCTGAAGAAGATGTACGCTAATGGTTCTGGCGTGCTGAAGATTGGTAAGTCCATGATTGGGCCTATCCAGCTGAAGCTGCGTTACCAGGGTATCGTGCGTAACGTTCTTTTGGAAGATGCTTTGGAGCCAGGTGTTCCGGTTCAGTACGACGTTCTTGACCAGTGGGGCCAGGCTTATATCCTGCATTCCACTGATGGTGAAGTCAAGGTCAAGATGTTTGAGGCAAAGCGTGTGCAGGTTGACCTGTTCCGTATTGCTGCTTTCCCGAAGGTTCGTAAAGAAGATGTGTGGTTGGCCCGCGCAAACGTTGTTGAGTACGCTCAGGAAGAGTCTAAAGAAGCTATTATGAAACTTGAAGACTCGCGTCTTGTGACTCTGCTTGAAGGTGCTATTTCGCAGTTCCAGGCTAATAACCCGGATGCCCGCACTGGTGGTGCTTTGCCGAACGAAATTACCATTGCTTCCGATTACATTACCGCTAACGACCTGTATTCCGCTGTTTCTATCCCGGATACCCGTCAGCTGGATTCTTCCCGCATTCTGTGTAATACCCGTGATTACCGTGACTTCTACCGCTGGGAAATCAACCAGACCGGTTGGGCATTCAAGGATAATGTTGTTGCTGGTGAAACTATCACCACTTTCGGCGAATTCCAGATTGGTAAATCCCCGATCATTCCTGCTGGCACAATGTACCTTACCCCGGCTCCAGAATTCCTTGGAGTTATGCCCATCATGTATAGTCTGGATGTGGAGGAAAACAACAAGGTTGAGGACTTCCACTACGGCTGGGTTATGGATGAGCTTATTGGTATGGCTATCCTGAACGCCGCTGGCATTGTGGCTCTACGTAAGAGCTAATTAATTCCAGTCAACTAAGATTTGCCCCATCTTTCGGTGGGGTTTTTCTTATATCCTCATGTTGACACCAAACTTATCATGTGGTAAGATGAAAACATGGCTAAGAGAAAACCATTGTTTTCAGATGAAAATAAAGTAAAAGAACTAATTGAAATGTACACAGGTGGCGCGTCACTACGTGACTGTGCCGCACACTTTGGCTGTTCAACCCCAACTATCTCAACTGCCCTCAAAGACAACAACATTCCAAAACATAAGGCTGGTACTAATCTTAAACCCAAAAAGAAGGTAATCTCCATCAACCCTGAAGAACTCACTTCACTCTGGGAGACAATGAGCCAGCAGGAAATTGCCAAGCACTTTGGTGTGTCTGTTGATACCATTGCGGATCGTGCAAAAACGCTTGGATTGTCCCGTGATCATTCATTGCGGAACAAAATCCGTCACCAAACCAATGTTGAAAAGAATGGTGTTGACTATCAGAAAAAGAAGTATGAAAAATACAAGAAGACTATGGAGCAAATCTATGGACGTGAAAACTTTTTCTCTGGTGAAGAAGGTGCCAGTGCAGTTAAAGACGCACTAGAAGAAAAATATGGCGTAGAAAATGCAGCAAACATTGACGGTGTTTTAGAGAAGAGAAGCGAATCTTTTCATGATAATATCTCTAGTCTAACAAGCAAAGAGCGGGAAGAACTATCTAAGGCTCGTGCAGAACGTGCTAAAAAGGCGTATGAAAAGCAAGTTGAAAAACTTGGCCGCCACCCGGCTCAATACTACTGGTCTGAATTCGCGCTTGACGTTTTGTCGTCAAAAGAAAACCTTGAAAAATACATTACTGAAAACAGTTATGTAAAAATTCAAGCAATTGCTGACTCTCTGGGTGTTGGTTATTCTACTGTTCAGTGGCAGCTTCATGATTTTGGTATTTTCCACCTTGTTAAGTGCAAAACAACTTCACGCTTCGAAGTAGAGTTAAAGCAAATTCTAGAAGAAATTTCCGGCAAAGAATTCAGCAAAACCCGCAAAGCTATTTACCCTAAAGAAATCGACTTGTACAATGATGAATTAAAGTTCGGGGTTGAATTTAACGGCACTTTCTGGCACTCGGTCCAGTATGAAAAGTGTGAGGACGGGGTTTACCGGCCTAAGAAAGAATGCCGCCCGCATACTTACCATCGTGACAAGTCTTTTGATGCCGAAAAGAACGGCGTTTTTATTTTTCATGTGTTTGAACATCAGTGGACCGACCCAGATGTTAAACCTAAGATTATTTCTCAATTGAGGAACCTTTTGGGTAAGAATGAAAATAAGGTGTATGCCCGCAAGTGTGTTATTGATTTGAATGTTCCAGCATCTGAGTCTATGCGGTTTCTTCAGGAAAACCATGTGCAGGGTGCTTTGAGTGCATCTGTAAAAATTGGTTTACGTCACTGTGATGAATTGGTGGCGCTTATGACATTCCGCAAGAATAACGTTGGTGACTGGGAGTTATCTCGTTTTTGTAACAAAACGAACATGAATGTTGTTGGCGGGGCTTCCCGGTTGTTTAAAGCTTTCATTAGGGAATATAGCCCGGAAGAAGTATTTTCGTATAGTGATATCGCCCGCACCCGTGGTACTATGTATGAGAGTCTTGGCTTTAAGTTTGTTAAGTTCACTCAACCTAACTATTGGTGGATTAATATTTTTAGTGAGTTCTATATTCCACGTTACCGTACACAGATGCCGAACGAGACTCAGATTATGACTGATGGTGGCCATGTGAAGATGTTCGATTGTGGTTCCCGGAAGTGGGTGTGGAACAGGTGATTTGACAACTTTCAAAACTTGCGCTAACATGTTGTTATAACATTCAAAAAAAAGATTGGAGTAACAGCGGTGAGTCGTAAAAAAGAAGATTACCAACTTCCTAAGCACAATGTTTTGGAGGAAACAATTAATCACCTTATTGATGAATATAATTCAGGGATCAGTAAGCGTGAGTTGCAGAAGCGATACGGGGTTTCTCGGGCTAACCTAGAGGGAATTTTCTCCCGCAACAAAGATAAGGTTAAAACATCGCGGCCTACTGAAACACATCAACAGATTATTGATCTTGCGGAACAAGGCTTTATGTCTTATGAAATCTGCAAAAAACTTAACATCTCTAACCAGCTTTTAGAGTACTACAAGAAGCGTTATGGCATTGAGTTGGTAGCCCCTAAATTCGGGAAGAAACTCCCACAAGACAAGATTGATAAGGCCCGTGAGCTTTACTACGAGGGGGAAAGTATGAAAGCAATTTCCCGAATTGTTGGCCGATCATACAAAACTATTATCAACTGGCGTACACGTTTTAATTGGGAAAGGAAAGAAGAGAATGATAATCGAACTGAAGAAAATAACAACAACGAATAGTGAAGAGTACACCCTAGCTATCGGGAACTTGCGGGGCCAATACTATTGGAAGTTACGTGAGCTAAACCCATTCACCAAGCAGCTAGAGGTTGTGAAAGCCTCCAATGGGTTCACCACATTCGGGAGTGCAGAGCACGATTACAAAAATTGGGTTAAGCTGCATCTTTCTGAGTTTTGGGATGAGCAACCAATAGTAGAAAGCACGTAGTGGAACTTTACATCTCCACTGTGTTCTGTTATCGTTAATAGTTGCCGTGAACCAACGGCAATTAATCCCAAATCCCAACATTTTATGGAGGATTATATGAGCGTTTTTTCTGAGGCACTTGCGGGTTACGTTGCACAGCTCCAGAAGGCTCGCACGGAAATCACTGGCAAAGTTGCTGAGCTGACTGCCCGTGTTACCGAGCTTGAGGCACGCGACACCATCACTGGTGACGATCTTGCAGCTCTGGCCACCATCAAGGAGATTGCACAGTCTCTTGATGACATTGTGCCTGATGCACCTGCTGCTGTTGTTGAGGAAACTCACGACAATGGTGATGCTGCTATCGCTGAAGAGCTTCCTGAGGCTCCAGTCGATGCGCTGACCCCTGCCGTTGAGGATGTTCCTGCTGCTGAAGTTCCTGCCGAGGAAACCCCGGCTGCTCCTGCTGAGGAAACCCCGGCTACCCCGGCTGAGGAAGCTCCTGTAGCTCCTGTTGACAACGCTGATGGCGTCGTTGTTTCTCCCGTTGACAATGGCGATGATGCAGTGGTTGCACCCACCGAGTAATAACTATTAATAGGTGCAGCAACAACTGCATTCCTATTGTTAGTGGGTGGATGAGGCCCCCCTGGTTTATTCCAGGGGGTTTCTTTTTATTTTCTTTTGTGTTACAATCTTGTTCATGTTCTTAATGGAAGGTTTTTCTGATGTTGTTTATTGATAAAAGCAAGTTCGTGGAAGTGTGTGAGTCTGTTTCGGGGTCTGTTCATTATTTTGGTGATGAACTAAATATTGTTTATGATATTGATAAGGTTTCGGCTTTCGATATCGTGAAACAGGTTTATGACGCGGTTCTGAATGAATATAGTGAAGACTTCACTGATTTTCTGAATTCCGTTAATTTTGTGAAGTTCAATTCCACGGTTGTTCGCATTGTTGGTGTGAATGTTGATGGTTACGATGACCTTTACGTAGTTTCTGATGATGAAGAAGAATCCGAAGATTTTGAGTATGATCTTAGTGAAGACAGATTCTATGATGAGGATGCCGAAGTTGAAGAGGAGCTTGACTTCTCCCACATCGTGAATAGTGTTGATTTTGTTGAGCCTACCAGGATTACTGAAAGCCAGTACCGTATCGGCGGGTATTTTGACATTATCCGAGATGTTTTTGACTCCCGCCCTGGAATCACTAACCAGGAAGTGGCCAATATGTTTGGTATCTCAAAGGGTATTGTCAGTAAAATCCGAAATGGCAATAAGAAGACTGTAGTAACAGTAAACACTCTTGAAAGCATCAAAAACTCTATCTAAGGAAAACTATGAGCCTCATCAAACTAAATGCCGCACTTAATCACGAAGGCCACATCATGGCCAAGAACAACACTCGCCGTCAAGTAAACATTGAGCATAGCGGTGAGCGTGTTGAGCTTGCACCGGCTGAACGAGATGGTTCCATTCAGGTTATCACCAAACCTATGGCCATGCTTAAAGGTGTCCGTAAAATGGTTAGCACTGGTGAACTTGAAGTAGACATCATGGAGAACATGACCAAACTGATGGAAGACTTCTCCCAGGACGGCCAAGCAATTAAAGAGTTTTCTAGCAACCATAATGTTCCTAAAGTTGAAGTGAGCACTGATGAGGGTTCCCTTTATGAGCGAACTTGTTTGGTGACTGGCCGTAAAGTTTTCCAGACAAAAGAACAGGTTCGTAATGGTGAACCTCCGCTTGATAATTCTGTTGCTCATATGAGTGATCAGTTTATTGCTCAAAAGGTTTCGGAAGACGAAAAAGGTTTCCCGACCTATCAATTCTTCCGCAAAGTTTAATAAATAGACGACAGTAAGGAATTTTTATGACTACAGAGGCTCCGAAACAAGCCCGTGGGCGCGGTCGTAAGCCAAAGAACGCACCTGCTGATGTTGCACAACCAATTAACGATGAAGAGTCACTGAAGGCTACTTCTGAACTTGCTTCCGAGTTTGAGGCAGCCGCAACTGCTACTGCTGGTTCAGAATCTCCGCTTTTTCTGACTTCTAGTATTCGTGTTGACCAGCCGCAGGTTGAGATTTATTCGCACATGGCTGCTTACCCCGCTAAGATTAAGCGGTCGCATGATAAGTCTCAAGAGATTGTTTCTGGCAACAAAAAGAAAGATTAATCTCTTCATTTAAAGGAATGTCCCATAGTCTGGCTTTTAATAGTTGGACGTGGGATATTTCTATTTTTGGAGAACAATTGAGTAAAGACTATAGCGATATTAATACTCAACAGCTTGGAACCGCGCCTACTTATGGCGGGTATCCGAGTAAGTTTGAGGTAAAACCTGATTTGCCTAAAGGGTCCGGGGTTAAAGTTGAGGAGGTTGTGAAAGCGATTCTCCCGCGTATTCCAGCGCCTAAACCTATCACTCAGGAGCAAATCAACCAAATCACGAGTGATGCTGTTTCACGGGCTACGAGTGCCGCTAATAGCCAGTTAACGAACGAAATTAATTACGTTAACCGAAATGTTGATTCAAAGGTCCGTCAAGTTCGTGAAGAGGCAGAAGCCCTTATCACTGATGTTAAAGCATCTGTTAACAAGGAAATTAAAACTCAGATTGATGCTCTTCCGAAAGTTGATGGGGTTTCCCCGGAAAAACTTAATCAGACAGTCACGAAAACTGTTACGGAATATTTTAAGGCTAACCCAATTAAGAGTGGAGTAACTCAGGCTGAAGTCCAGAACGTTGTTGCCGCAACTGTTGGTAACGAGATTGGTAAGCAGGTTTCCGCTGAAGTCACACGGCAAATTAACAATGGTATTGCCGCCACTGGTGATGCTATGGTCAAGCGCGTTGTCCCCCAGACTGGTGTTGATATTACCACAGAGCTTCAAAAAGCAATTGATGATAAAACTATCAAGGTGATTGAACTCCCGGCTGGTGAATGGGAACTTTCCAATTCAATTAACCTTAACAGTATGAGTGGAAAAGTTCTTAAAGGCCAGGGCGAAGCCACTGTTTTGAAGATGAAACAGGGCACTAACAAACCCGGTCTTATGTCTTATTCCTACGCGAATTTGTCTAATGCTACATTCTCTGATTTTCAGGTTGATATGAACTGGTCTCAGGGTGATTCAAACGTTAGCGGTTTCCAAATGACTAACGCGAGTTTCATCACGTGGAATAACGTTGGTGTCCGAAATTCTGGTGGTAATGGTTTTGTTTTGCAGGGCTACGTTACTAAAGAGAAGGCTACTGGTAACGGAACGTCTGATTGCCGCTTGATTCAGTGTACTGTTAACCGTGCCGGATTGGTCCAAAACCCTGTTGAAAAGGGCGCGTCTGGCTTTGGTATCCTAATCAAGGATGAGTCTTTGCGGAATCAGGTTATTAACTGCGTTGTTCGTGAAGTGTCTTGTGGTATGGGCATTGGTGGAACTGACTCTATTAATGACAAGTTCACTGGTACGGCACGTCAAGGCGCACCGAAAGATACTCTGGTTTCTGGCAACCTTGTTGTCATGGCCGATAACCATGATATCGCTTATGAGCCGTGTGGATTCACAGAGCCTTGTGCACGAACGAGTGTTATTGGCAATATCCTCCCTGTTTCCAAGGACAATGGCATTTCAATTGGCCGTCAATCCGTTGTTGCCAACAATGTTATCGGGGAAACGTGGAATCACGGTGTTGCTTGCTCTGGCCCCGGAACAAAAATCGCTAACAACGAAATTTGGAATGTGGGCATTGAGAACTCTACCCGTCTGAAGGATTCTCCTGTTGCGTGGGCTGCTGTTGCCCTTGAAGACCCCGTAGGATGTATCGTTATCGGTAACACTTACTCGCAGGATAAGGCAGAGGCTTCTTGTGACCATATGATTAAGGTGGTTATCAAGAAGGGTACGCCTATTTCTACTGTTGGCGGTAATCAGTTCACTGGTAACACTGCACAGGCCGGTACCATCAAGAAGCAGTTTATGTTCAATGTGAATATTAACCCGCTCATGCCGGATGTTGTTGTTTCCGAGAATGAGACAGAGAATTTGAAGAAGCTTGTTTCTGAGCAGAAGATTCTTGACCCGTTGCGTTGGGTGGACCCGACAAAGCGTTTTGTTGCTCCGATTACTTCATGGCGTACACTGACTTCCACTCCTAATGCGGATTGGGCTAGTTTCTTTGGTAAGGCTAGTGACACTATTCCGTTTGGTTTGATTAATCCTGATAATGGTCCTGGAACGTCACGTGACACTAATCAGGTTAATATTGTTAAGAAGATTCGTTCTTTCAATAAGCCGGTGTTTGGTTTTGTTCAGACGATGACTACTATCACGCCTGAAAAGCAAATGCGCCCCAAAGCGGATATTATTGCTGACTGTAAAAAGTACGTAGAGTACTATAACGTTGATGGTATTTATTTTGACAACTTTATTACAGGTTGGCCGCAAAATGAACGCCCTATGGTTGACGTGTTCCAGTCTATCTACAATGAGTTGAAAGCTGCTTTTGGCAAGGGCTTCACTATTGTTGGAAATTCAGCGTCACAAACAATTGAGTCTGTTTTGAAGGCTTGCGATATTGTTGTTTCTTTCAACGGGACCGCTACGGCTTATTTGGCTGCTAATGTTGCCCCCGATCACTACAAGAGCCAATCTCCGAACCGGTTCATTCATATTGTTCACAGCGTTGAGAATGAGGAGCAGGGTCGTAAGGTTCTGGCTAAGGCTGAAACTTCCAATGTTTCTACAGTGTTGTTGTCTAATCAGCCTTATTCTGGTGGGGCTGGACTGAACAACAATCTTTCCTCACCTTTGCCGGTTTCTTGGATGGTTGACATGCAGGCTGACTGGTCACGTCGTGCCCTTTACCCTGCTAAAATCTTCAGCTACTCTGCGTAGGATTTGACAAACCGGCTGGTTGTGTGGTAATTTTTCCTATGTCCACTCTGTACATAGCGTAGGAGAAAGAATCGTATGAATCAGCCGGTTTTTCATGCCACCAACTGGAATGCCATTGAAGACCCGAAAGACAAGGAAGTTTGGGACCGTCTCACTGGTAATTTCTGGCTTCCCGAAAAAGTTCCATTGTCTAATGATATCCCGTCGTGGAATACCTTGACTGATAAAGAGAAAGAGACCACCATGAAAGTGTTCACTGGGTTGACCATGTTGGATACTTTGCAGGGTAGTGTTGGTGCTAAACAGTTGATGGATGACGCGGAAACCCCTCATGAAGAAGCAGTTTTGAGTAACATAGTCTTCATGGAAGCTTTACATGCGAAAAGCTATTCATCAATATTCATGACATTGTGCTCTACTCAAGAAATCAATGAAGTTTTTCGATGGTCTGAAGAAAACAAATGCATACAAAATAAGGCGCGTATCGTCAATTCATATTATGTAGGAAACAACCCTTACAAGAAGAAGATTGCTTCAACTCTTCTTGAATCATTTCTTTTTTACTCTGGCTTCTATCTTCCGTTCAAGTGGTCTTCAAAAGGAAAACTCACTAACACAGCAGATGTGATCCGACTCATAGTTCGAGATGAAGCAGTCCATGGTTACTACATTGGGTACAAATATCAAAAATCCATCTCAAAACTCCCACAAGAAGAACAATATGAATTAAAAGAGTTCACTTTCGATCTTCTCATGGAACTGTACGACAATGAAATTAAGTACACACAAGAATTGTATGATGATCTTGGTTGGACTGAAGATGTTCGGCGCTTCCTGAAATACAACGCAAATAAGGCGCTGAATAACCTTGGATATGAAGGATTATTCCCTGTAGATGAAACCAGGGTTTCGCCGGAAATTCTTTCTTCACTATCCCCGGACGCAAATGAAAACCATGACTTCTTCTCTGGTTCCGGCTCTTCCTACGTTATAGGTAAAGCTGAATCGACAGAAGATGATGACTGGGATTTTTAAATAAAACCCGGAAATAACCCACCTGTTTAACACGGGTGGGTTTCTTTTTGTCTTCAATAGATAGGATAACAAAAACACGATTGAATGGAGTTAAAGTCTAATGGCTGACTTTTTCGACGATTCGGCAACACAAGACCGCATTGAGCGTGATTACTTCACGTCCAATGAGAAGTACAAAAAATTTGTAAACCCCGCGCCTAAAATTGAGGGCGTAGACACTGAGTCGATTACTAAAGCTGTTCTGAAGCAAGTTGAGGGGAAGATTGCACAGGGTGGCGGCGCTGGTGGCCCTGGTGAAAAAGGCCCCCGTGGTGATCAAGGACCTGTAGGACCGGCTGGGCCTAAAGGACCGCAAGGTGATAAAGGCCCTCAGGGCGACCGTGGCCCAGTTGGCCCCGCTGGCCCCGCTGGCCCGGCTGGTCCCGCAGGTGCAGCAGGCGAAGCAACAATTCCCGCTGAACTCACGGCCGCAACCAGTGTAACTACTGCACTGATTAAGACTGATGCTATCAACTCGCATACCGCTGGTGCTACTGTTTCCCTGAAGGCACCTACCCGCGTTGAGGGTCTTTTTATGGCTGGTGCGTTGGGCGCTTCCGGTGGGCAGGCTAACTTCTCTACGAATGCCCCGGCTAACCGTCCCGCTGTGTCTATTAAGTCCCCGAATGGTCAAAAGGCTGCTCCGTTGCAGATTCTTTTGGATACAAATGTTGTGGCTGCTTTTACTCCGGATGGTAAGCTTATGATTACTGCTCCTACTGAGGATAATCAGGCTGCTACTAAGAAGTATGTTGATAATGCTATTGCGGCTGCTATTGCCGCGCGAGGATAAGATAAATGCCCACTAACTACCCTGATTCCAGGGATGAATTTAATGAGCCATCGTCCCCGTCTGAAACTCCTTTGAGTTCGGCGGGTACTGGTACTCGTAACCATGTTGAACATCACCGGGATTTGGGTGATGCGGTTGTTGCGCTGGAGACTTATTCAGCTACGGTTGCTCACGATCATTCGGGCAAGCCTGATATTCATGGCAATGTGACTAATAAACTTAAGCAAGCTAATACTCATGAGGATGCGGATACCGATAAGGCCGCCACATCTATTCACCACACCTTGGGTTTTGGTAAGACTCAGGCCGCCCCTGGTAACCATATTCATGAGTATTCTGCTTTGACCAACCCACCTATTGTGGTTACTACAAGCGACAAGCTGCCGCAAGCACCCCGAAAAGGTCTTATTGTTTACGAAACTGACACAGGTATTTTCCGTATCCGGGTGGTTAACGCTACTGAACCTTATTGGTCTTTGTTGCCGTGGGGAGAAACCCCTATTTGCAAATTGTATCAGGATTCAGGGCAAACAGTGCGACACGCCGGTTCTTTCATGGAGTGGGATAGGGTAGGAATCAATAAATTCCGCATGTTCCGAAATGACAACCGCACTGAAGTAGTTATCCCTGAAAAAGGATACTACGATATTCAGGCTATGGTTGTTTTCTCACTTCCCCTTGGCTGGTCGTACAACATCATGTCCGAGATTTACATTAATGGTCAAAGGCAGGATGGAACCTACTCAAGGCGTGCAGATAATACCCCGCGCATTTGGCAGGCCCCACAATGCGTTGAAACTAGCGGCATTTTCTTCCTTAATAAGGGGGACCGGGTTTCTATTCGCGCCCGCCATGATGATGACCTTGCGAAGAATCAACATTCGTTTGGCCGTCATGAGAATTTTGGCTCCCAACTCACTGTAGCTTATCGACACCCTTAAGGAATACCCTGTGACTACCCCGAATATCCCAATTGGTGAAGGTGTTAACTACCCGGAACCTGATAGCCGTAGCCCTAAAATTTACCGCTACACGCCAATGGCTCAACAGGTCTCAGTTGGGCATTCCGGGGTAGTTGGACTTGTCATTACCGACAAAATGGGCAACCCGGTTGATTCCAATCAAATTATCGCCACCATCATATACGGTAAAAAGCAAATTACCATTGATACTTTCAATCATGGAAGTACCGGCGAATATTCATTTATACTCCCACAAGAAGTTATTTCCATCAAGCAGGAAGTAAAAGTAGTTTGGGAGTATGAAGTAGACGATGTTGATGTTGTCATTGAGCACAAGGTCATTGTTCGTGACCCTATGCCTACTTATGACTCCATGTCTGAATCTGAACAAGGAATGGTCGAAGCTGTTTCTATGCTTTTTGCGGATATGTTTGATTCCGCTGAAGGAGGCGCGTTCTTAACAGAAGTTTTCCAGTCTAATTTTTCCCTGGAAAGAATCGCACAGTTAAGCCGGTTCGCGCTTAACCGCATTAACACTGCTTACATGCCTATTACCAATTATTTCATTGGCTCTAGCGGTGTTGGCTCTGGCCGTTTTCCTGAAAAATATATGGGTGTCTTGCAGTTAGCAACCTATTTAGAGGTTATTAGGCATCTTATGCGCTCGTATGTTGAAATTCCAGAGTTTAAGAACATGGAAACAACATATACAGACCGCCGTGATTACTATGGTCGCTGGAGGCAAATCCTTAAAGAAGAAGAGGATAACCTTAAGAGCGCGATCATGTTTATGAAGCGTGACCTCATGAATCTTTCTGGTGGCTCACTTATTGTCTCTGGTGGTATTTTTGGTGGCGGAAGTTCCATGCAGTACATTCCTGGAATGCATACGTCTATGCAACGTTCCCTGCGTTTTTACCCGGCATTTCCGTCTGTTTCATCTACTTACTACAGGGGTATTTAAATGTCCCGTTTTGAGTACCCGGAACCGTATGCCGTAAAACTTGCCCGTCAATCTGTTAGGGATTCCCTCACTAGCAATGGTGAACAAATCCTTGTTTTTGCCGCGTATCACCCCGGCGATGACGGTGAAGGTGAAGAGCGTTGCGACTGTTATGATGATATTTACAAGGAAAAACCATCCTACGAGGGGTGCATCAACTGCTATGGAACAACTTATCGTGATTTTAGGGAAATAAAACGGTGTTGGGGAATATTCACTGATACTGAATATGATGATGACTACCAGTCGAAAAAGAATGGTTTCTACACAAAAGACCGGCGCAAGGTCCAACTAGAAGGTAAGCCGTTCATCAACTCTAATGACTATATTGTTCGCGTGTCTTATTGGGACGATAAAACCCCTATGAATGTTGAGGGTGTTTATATCACTGATAAAGTCAAGCGCGAAAGCTTAAGGACCGGTCAACGTTACTCGCAAGCGTATTATGATGTTGTTGGGCAAGCGACAACCGTTACACGTCTTGATGAAAAGCACCCAATGTATAAGTACCCATTTTTAACTACTCAATTCAAGGATGTTAGTTACAAGTGAGTGATAAGATTAAAATTACCCTGCCAAAAGAGTTTACAAAAAGAATAGCTAATCGGGCGGTTAAACACGCTCAAAATGATATGGCTAGGCGTGGATGGTCCCCTAATACTGTTCGCAATGGCATACGCCCGTATTTTGATGACGGTAAATATGGTATAGCAACCAATGAAGGCTACGAATACATTAAATTCCAGGACCGTGGTTTCAAGCCGTTCTTGATGACTAGTCTTGAAGGCAAGAAAGTTCCTATTGGTGACCGTGTTGTTACAGCCAAGGATGTTGGCAAGCCTGGTTTTGTTCGTATACCACGCGAGAACGGCCGTGGTTACAAGAATGTGTGGCGTAACCAAAAGTGGCGGCACCCTGGTTTGGAGCCTAAGAATTTCTTGAATCCTGCTTTGTCTAGGGCTAGGTTAGAGGAAGGCGGTTATATCCGTAGAGAAATTATGAAGAGGATGAAGGGCTTGTGACACACCACATTAATCAGCCACTTGAAAACTCTGAGGGTGGTTTTATTGAATCAGTTAAGCGCACTATTGTTTCTTCTTTGCGGAAGGCGTTGACTAATTCTGCTACGTCTTTGTCTGATGATACTCTAACCATCGATATTGATTACCCGTATGAGAAGGCTAATTACCCGTGTATTTGGGTTCAGTTTTCTTTCAGTAACTTGCAGGACCAAGGCGTAGGGCATCAGGAACGAATAGAGCACGAAGGCCGAAACGCTGTCCTTAAGCAGTGGATGTATGAGGGTACTGTCACAGTGACAGTTATCGCGCTGTCTTCTCTAGAGCGGGACCGGATTGCCGATAAGTTTATCAGTATTTTTGCGTTTGCGAATATTCCTGGTTCTGAGTCTATTTATGATGACCCGGAATACAACTTCTTGCAGGAGCTTTCCGAGTCTGAATATGTTTCCATGACTCTTTCTTCAGGAAAACTACACCCCGGCGGGCAAACAGCGATACCCGGAACACCTTTTGACCCTAATCAAATGACATATGAGGACACTTATTCTTTTGATTTGCAGGGTGAGTTCCAGACTATTTACACACCGGGTGAAGGCTACCGATTGCGCCGGATTGACATTAAGGCTATTCATAATATTTTCACCAAAAACAGCGTTCCCCCGGGGCAATGGGTTTAATAACTAGAGAATATTGTTAGGAGAAAACAAAAATGGCTTTGGATTTTAACCGGTATCAATCACCTGGTGTGTATACCGAGTCAATCCCAGGACCGCAAATTTCAGTTCAAACACCCACCCCTACGGCGGTTGGTCTTTTTGGTCTTAGTTTGGGGTCTCAAACAGACGTTGAAAGCGTCAAAATCCCCACGGACCAGATTATTCCCCCGGGAACAGAACCGGAACCAGTGGTTACTGTTGATTTTCGTCAAAAAGGGATCAAGAAGGAATCAATTAAGGTTGCTAACTCGATCACTGGTGAGCTTTTTGTTCCTGAGTCTGATTACGTTATTGTCAATACCAAGCACGGTGATGACAACGCGCCCGGAACTCGTGACGATTCCTACGCAATTAAGCGTGTAAAGGAAGGTGCAATTAAGGAAGGGGACACAGTTTCTGTTTCCTACACTTATGTTTCTGATGAGATTTTCCAACCCCGCGCGTTCTACACATACAGTGACGTTCAGGACTACTACGGCACCCCATTTAATGACAAGGGTGAGATTCAGTCAGAGCTTACACTAGCTGCTCGTTTTGCTTTCGCTAATGGTGCTTCCCGCGTTGTTTGTGTAGCCATTGACGCAGCAGACCCGAAAGCCCCTAAACTCGCTGACTACGAAAATGCCTTGGCTAAACTTGAAGGTGACCCGGATATCAGCGTTGTTGTTCCTGCTACTGGTATGCAGCAAATCCAGCAAAGCGTGCTAGCTCATGTGAAGGTTCAGAGCCAGAACAACTATGAACGCCGCGCTATTGTTGGCCGTGATGGCTCCACGACCCCGGTTTCTACCCAGCAACTTATTGCGGATGCACAGTCTTTCTCGTCTTCCCGTGTAATTCTTGTTGCCCCCGCTGCTATTAAATTCTTCGTTTCCGAGTTGAACAAAGAAATTGTTATCGGTGGCCAGTTCTTGGCTGCTGCTTTGGCTGGTGTTTCTGTTTCTCGTTCACCCGCTGATCCATTGACCCGCAAGCAGATTGTTGGTTTCAGTGATCTTGTTCAGGGTGTTCATGATGGGGAAAAGACCACGCTATCACAGAATGGCGTTTGTGTTCTTGAAAAGACCCGTCGTAATGAATTGCGTGTTCGTCACGGCGTGACCACTAAGGTTGGTTCGGTTCTTCAGCGTGAATGGTCTGTTGTTGGCCAAGAAGACTCCATGATTTTCCGAGTTCGCGCTTACTTGGACTCTGATGGTCTTGTGGGCACCATGATCAATGATCTTACTTTGGTTAACATTAAAGCTTCCGCTAATGCCGCACTTGAATCACTGGTTCGTGATGGTGTTATTCGTGACTTCCAAGGTCTTCAGGTGCGACAACTTCAAGCAACCCCGGATGTTGTTGAAGTCAAGTTTGAATGGCAAGCTTCTATGCCTTTGAACTACATTGTTGTTAAGTACTCCATTAATACTTCTAGTGGCGATATTTCCGCTAGTTCTTTGAGCAACTAAGGGTGATAGGTTAAAATGACTGTTTCCAATGTTCGTATCGGCGGTTCCGGTTACACGGTGTTCGCTTTCAAGGGCCAAACTATGGCTTATGTCCGTAATATTTCGGATAATCCCCCGCGCCCTGTTGGTAATGTTGAGCCTATTCAGCCTATTGATCATGCAACTCCTATTGAGATTGTTTATCCCCAGGCTGTTGGTGCTGGTACTTTGACGGTTGAGTTCTATGATATTTGGAATACTTCTGTGTGGTCCCGTCTCCCAGGGCTAGAGAATACCAACAATCTTCTTGACGTGTTTAAACGCCAGTTGTCTTTGGGTGAGATTACTTGTCAGAAGATTATTAAAACTCCGAATGGTTCTTTGCGTTCCCGAGTTTATCACAACTGCGTGATTACTGATATTAATGAGGGCGAAACTATCGCTATTGACACTATGTCAATTCCGAAACGTGTAACCATCATGTACACTCATACGTCGGTAGTTTAATTTTCTTTTAAGGAGAATACAAGATGCCCATTGGCATTACCCGCGCTGGTGATCAGTATGAAAACTCACGTGACAGCCACGATGATTACCTTGAATTCATTGACGACATTTATGATGATGTTTATGATGATATTGATGGTTTTGATTCAGGAAGGATGCACGAGTTAACTAAGCGCACATCTAGTTTCTACCGCCCCACTTTCTAACACACAACACTCACTAACAAATAGGATTTTTATTAAAATGGAAGAACTTGAGTTCTTTGACGAAACTGACAATTTTGATCTGCCTAAACCACCGACCAAGGTAGAAGAAAAACCAATTGAGAAACCAATTGAAGAACCTGAAAAAGAAGAGCGAACTGAACTCACTGATGAAGAACGTGACCTTTTCCGGGACTTACTTACTATCGGAAAAATAGCCAAGACTTTTGACGTTCTTGGACACCAAGTTACCCTGCAAACCATTACTGTTCGTGATGAGCTAAACGTTGGTATCGCAACAAAAGAGCACTTTAATACTAGCTCTTTTGCCCGTTCTTACCAGTCTGCAATTGTTGCAGCATCTGTTGTAACTATTAACGGGAATCCGCTTTATGTTCCTTTGTCAGCTGATGAATCCCCGTCATATATTTTCAACAGAAAACTAGAGAAGGTACAGGGGATGTATCCTATTGTTGTTTCAGCAATTTATGACAAATACGCTGAAGTTGAAAAAGAATTCGCTGACTTGGCTAAAAAGCTGGGAAAACTAGACGGCTAGATGCTTTATCGGAAGTTTTCATCAAAATAGCTTATGACCGGGGGTGTTTTAACACTCCCGATTTAACAGTTATCCAGCATCTAGCCCATCTTATTTACCTGCACGTTCATGATGTTGAACGTTATGAGTTTGAAGAAGCAAAACTAAAGAATGCTTTGGCTTTGAATAACCCGGAACGTTTCAAACAGATTTTTATTGAGACAGAAACAATAGATGAAGAACTAGAATTCTCCAGGGAAGATGAGGGTAAACTAGTCACCCCGGATGATTTTGCGGAATTTGATAAATTTATTGCAAGCTTAAGCGAGCAAAAGAGTAGTGAAGGCTTAATCTAATGGCACAGGATGAGAATGACATCATTGCAGATGTTAACGTTAACATCGACAAGGATGACGTTCAAAACCTTGCCGATATGGCGGCCTACGCTGAAAAGGCCCGTGTTAACTTTGAGGCAATGACACGGGCATCAAGTGATGTTAGTAGCCGTCTTAATGACATGGCTAATGCTAACAAGCATGCCGATAATTTCACCAACACCCCTTATCAGAAGATGGGTTCTTTTGAGGGGTCTTCTAACTATGTTCATTTTGCGGATGCTGGTGAAACAGCCCGTAAATTTGAGGGCAAAACCGCGATGCCCGGCAATGCCCACTACAATGAGTGGGATTATACTGTTGCTCGCGGTAAACGTGGTGAGGATGGATACACTCATGAAGAAAAGCATGACCCGTGGGATATCCATAACAACAGACTAGCTAATATCGCTGATTCTGCTGATATGGTTACGCAGCTTGCTAGCGCTTTCGGCAAGGGTGATGTGTCTAGTGGCCTAGGGGCTGTTGGCTCATTGCTTGCCCGTGGCGGCGGCATGGCCGGTGCTGGTTCACTCTTGGCTGGTTTAGGTATGGCTGGTGGTATTGCTACAGCGGCGGCTGGTGCGGTCAAGGCCGTCAATGTCATTGGTGGCCAAGTTCAGGACATGCGTAACATGGGTTCTATTCAGGGTGGCGGCGCTGCTGATGGTTTTTACTATGAAAGCCAAATTAGGATGATGGCGCTCAACCCATTCATCAATACTGAACAGTCACGTCAAATCATTAACTCTGCACTTCAGAATGGCTACACAGGTAAAGAGTTTGACACTGTTACTGACTTTATGGCAGAGAATCTGAAGAAGATGAATTTGTCTGTTGCTGACTCTACTGAACTTTTGCAGAAGAATGTTCGTGAGGGTGGCCAGAGTATTCAGAGTCTTTCCCGTGACTTGGAGACAATTAAAGGTTTGGCTGGTAATGGTGGTGTTTTGAGCACTGAACAACGTGCCGAACAGTATAAGAAGCTCACTGGGAACATGGTTGATAATGATGTTTCCGGTGAAATGGCTAGTCAGCAGGCTTTGAATGCTAACGCTATTTTTGATGATAACCCTGTTTTGGCAGGAATGTTCTCTGAAGGTCTTCAAAGTGTTAATAATGCGGGTATTATGCGAATGGCTCAAATGGAGGGCATCAAGGCTCGCACGCCTAATCAGGCTCGCAAGCTTTTGGGTGAATCCGGCAAGATGAATGAGTCATTTTGGGCGCTTATTCGTAGTAATGCTGAACGATTCCGTAAGCGTTATGAAACAGCTCCTGAACAGGCTGTAGAGCAGTTCCAGCAACTCATGGCAGCACAGGGTATCGAGTTGACGGCAAATCAGGCATCAGAGTTGCTTAAGCAGGCACTTGATCCGAACAACGCTAATATCACTGAAAAAGCTGATCAAGAAATTGAGCAAGAGCAGTTTGGTGTTGAATCCAATGATCGTTCCGGCGATATTGGTGACATGATCGGTAAGTCAATTGAGACTCCTATTCAGGCTATTAAAGACACATTCGGGATGTTTGCCATAACTGGTGACGAAACAATCTCAAGTAACTTCAGCGAGGCTTACAAACGGACTGTTGACCGATACAATGAGGCAAAGAATGCTGAATTTAAAGGCCGGTCAAAGAACCGTGTCGCAGCGCTTGATGCCCTTATTGATCAGCATGGCGTGAATAATCTTGACTTCTTTGATGAAGAAGGTAATTCTGTTTGGAACTCCATTATCAATGGCAATATGGATATGGAAGAGTTCAATAAGAAGATTAGTGAAGGAAAGTATAAGGTTTCTGTGAATGGTGGTGAGAAGATGACTTTGAAGGATGCTGACAAGAAGGCCCGTGAAGAGGGCGTTAAGGCAGATGGTGGCGGGAAGTCTGTTGATGTTAAAATCAGCCCCACCCCTGAACTGAAGCGTCTTCTTAAGTTTGAAAGTCGTACACAGAATCAGGAACAGTCCGACAGTGGCTATGGCCGTGCTACCCGCAATAATCCCCCGGCGGGTGATCGCTAATGGCTGAAGCAGTTCTTATTCACGGGTCTATTCAACATAAACTTAATTTTGACCCCAATGCTATTAACTGGACTTATAACCTGAACGCCCATGTTGATGAAACATATGGCGGCCGTGTTGTTCAGGTTCTTTCCGCCTATATTGGTGACATTACTTTACAAGCTGATGGTGGTTCAGGTGGATGGCAGTATTTGCAGAGCCTAGCCCTGTTTTGCCGTGACTTTATGTACCAGCAGAAAGAAACAGGACAGCCCGGAATTTTCCGTTTCCCTCAGCGTGGCTGGGAGTTCAAGGTTTATCTTAGCGCAATTCCTTTTTCTGATAGCCGGGATAATGTTAAGAAGTCTTTCATGATTAAAATGAAAGTTCAGGAAGATATTTCTGGTGTTTTGTCTGGTGAAACTGTTCGCGCGGAATTGAACAAATTGCGTAACGGTATTGGGTATGAGCAGAACAAATACAACTTCCCGAACCTTGAAGACGATACAGATGATGCTGGATCACCAATCAATAATTCTACGGTTCCAGATGCGCTGTTGGCTTCCGGTACTAAAAAGGTCAATAATGGTGCCCCATCTCAGCCTAACCAGCAAGAGCAACAGTTGCAGGGAAATAAGGGCGGTGGCCGTACTGACTGGACCGGCAAACAGGAGCCTTGGAAAAACATGCTGCAACAGACTAATGATAAGTTGATTGGTCTCACTAAGACTATTTTGACTGTTAACAGTATTATCAATAAGTTTGGACCACTGTGATGTTTGCTTCTAATGTTCCTATTTCCCGGCCAATTAACACTGTTACTTATGTTGATGGTGATTTTGGTGGTATTTGCTGGTCAAAACAACAGGGCCTCGTGTTTAAAGGCTCTGTTAACTATGACTTTTTTGATTTGCCGTCTAATAAGCGCAGGAGTGAATAAGTGTCTTTTCTTCAGCTTATTTGTGGTGGCCGTGCTTATGAAGCCAAAGTAATGGCCTATGATTCCACAATTGATGGTGAATTTGTTTCGGCACAAACAAAAATGGGAAAACAACATTTTCCATTCAAAACAGAACACACTGATATTAGTTTCAGTCTCATTATGAGAAACCATGCTGAATTACAGTGGTTTGCTGAGTTTGTCCGCAGACACCACATGATTGCGCTGGGTAATGATGCCCAAACAATGCGGCTGAATTGGCCTGAACGCGGTATAGACAACTGGTCTGGGTTTGTTAAAAGTATCCAAACCGGTGAACAAATGGGTATTACCGCTCCCCGTGTTGTAATATCGTTTATCCTTATTGACTCGCTTACTTCACGTCGTACTTGGACTGCATCTAGCGGTGGCGCCTTTAGTGAGATTTATGAAGGATATGACGGCTCATTGCCGTTTTTATCCCCTGGTAGTAAGCAAACTTACGACGGTAACAAGATTTACACAAACCGTGTCCATGAGGGTTTTGTTTTGCCCGCCGCTGCAACTAATCTTCCCGGAACAAGCAATCTCCCTAATGGTACTAGAAGAAACTAAGCTTTTAATATAAAATATATTTCACTATGACTAATTCAACGCTTGTTTACTCACCTGAAGTCAGGGTTATTATCCAATCGGATGGTATTGATCATGATATTTCCGGCGATATTGTTTCAGGAAATATTACCCGCCGCTTAGACACCACTTCTAGTGTTAATATCCTTGTGGCAAACAAGGAGCTTAAATACAACAATATGTTTAAACGCATGGATAAAATCACTGTTTTCTGTAAAAGAACTCAGTGGGTTCAGGTGTTTAGTGGTTACTTGGATACTGTTCCTATTTTCCAGCTTTACCCCGGTGTTGTTAACTTCACTGCTTCTTGCACTTTGAAGAGAATTGTGCACACATGGTGGGACCCCGGCCTACCTGCATCAATGGAAATTATGAACCAGCAGAAGCACGACCAGGACACGGCGCAGGCATTGGAAGATGCTGGCACGCCTACGGCTGATGCTACATCTGGTAGTATGTCTTTGGCTGAGTCACCGGATGCTGGTTTAGGTTTGATGCTTAAGCGTATCCTTATGGAAGTTGGTGGCTGGGATGAAAACCAGATTTTCATTCAGGATATCCCAACTAGCTTCATTGATTTTCTTGCCGAAAATATAGCCAACTATGATAATAACGAGGCTGTAGAGAAATTTAAGGATTTGTTCGGCTGGAATGAAACTATTTCTGCTTCTTCTGGTGGTGGCGGTGGTGGTGACTTAAGTAGTATTGAGTTCACTGATATTGGACCGCCCGCTAATGGCCAAGCTTATTCCCCTGATGAGATTGTGCAAATTGTTGAGGCGGCTGGTTGGACCGGTGAAGATATCGCCATTGGTGCATCAATTGTCATGGCTGAATCGCAGGGTAACCCGGCTGCTGTGAACGCTGCCAACTCCAACGGCACTGTTGACCGTGGCTTGTGGCAGATTAACTCCATTCACGATGCTAAACGTAATGGCGGGGATTGGTTTGATCCGGCTGTTTCTACTCGTATGGCTAGGCAGATTTATCAGGATGCTGGTAATTCTTGGACCCCTTGGAGTACCTATAGTTATCATGGTACCTATCAGAAATACTTGCCTCAAATGCGTGAGGCTGCTGCACGTCTCCAAAAAGGCGGCGGCGGAAATATCGTCAACAAAGGTAAATCAGGAAAGTCAAACACTGGTAAGCCTAATGAGCAGAGCGATAAGCACCCGTCTGGTTTGAAACAGGCCACGAAGCTACTCAATAATGTTAACAAGGCTGTGAATGGCATTAACGATAGTTTTAATGGTGTGTTGAATAATGTTGATGGCGCCGATCCGTCCAAGAAAGACCATAATATTTCCGAGACTCCATCACCTCCACCGTCTGAGGGAACTACTGGAAATGCCTATATCGGCACTTTGGGTGGTAAGGCCCCTAACACCCAAGGTATGAGTGTTGCTGACTCTATTGCAGCTGTTGCTTTGTATAAGTTCCCTATGATGACTTATACTTCTGGGTTGCGTTTTACTGACTCTGGCTATCACTCAAAAGGCATGGCAGCTGATATTTCCAATGGTGGTGACGCGGGCACCCCGGAAATGAAGGCTCTGGCTCAATGGTGGGTTGATAACTTCCTTGGCAAGGGCTTGTTGCAGCTTATCCACAACCCGTTTGACCACAATATCTATGAGGACCGCGATGTAGGAGATGGTGTAGCTCTGTATACCGCTGGTACTATGGCCGAACACCGTAACCATGTCCACATTGCTATGTCTGGTGTTGTGTCAGTTGATGGTACTTCAGATGGTACTGCTGGTTCCGGTGGTGGTGCTGGTGGGGTTCAAGTCAAGTTTGAGAACAAGCTTGGCAAGTCGTTGTTTAACTATATTTTTGACCCGTATGCGAATGATGTTTCTGGTGTTTCGCAGTTGTTGGAAGGGGAACGCGCCCCAGCTAATGATGAGCCTTTGGTGAAAACCGTTGCTTCTATTTGTGCTGCTTCTTTGTTGCGATATCAGTCTTCACCGTCTGGTGATTTTGTTGCTTTTTACCCGGATTATTTCGGTATTGACCATGCCAATAAGGCTGTTCTAGCATTGGAAGATATCGAGCTAAAGGATTTTCAGATTAATGCGTCGGACAATTCATTCACTACTCATGTCTATGTTCGTGGCAACGATTCTGTTCTGCGTGACGGTTTCGCTGGTGAGCTTGGTCTTATTGGCACTCACGGTGTCGCTACTATTGAGAATGAATGGCTTTTTAACCGGCTTGTCACAGCAACGCTGGTTAAACCGGAATTCGCTACTAAAGAAGAAACACTATCCAGGTATGGTTTGAGGCCACTAACTACTACACTAAGCAACGTTACTACCAGTGAAATGGAGTTCCTTGCAGCATGTAAGTTGTTTATGCAGAAGTGGGCTGAACAATACTCTACTGTTGTTGAAATGACTTTCATGCCTGAACTTTTCCCTGGTATGAGGGTTACTCTAGTTGGTCACGGTGTTACTGTTTTTGTTGAGGAAGTATCCCACAACTTCAGCTATGAAGGTGGTGGGTTTAACACTTCTGTTACTATTTCTTCACCCGCACCGGCTGAAGGTTCATCTGCGATTATTGAGGGTATTAGGTAATGGAAGATATTCAACAAATTATTATCCAGTCTGTTGACACCGAAACGCTTAAGGCTACGGGCGTTAATCGCTTTGGGAATACTATTTATGTTGACCTACGAATTATGGTTGCTGGCATACTGTGCGTGCCAAAAGTTGGCGAAAACTGGATTGTTCAAAAAGTATTGGGCCAGAATGCTCTTTTTGCAAAGCTTCCATTCCAAGACCAACGTCTTTTGCTTGAATTAAAAGAGGGAGATACTGTTATTGGCCGGGGTGAAAACCCCACAGTAATCAAATCCTGATAGTATTAATCTATGAGAAAAGGAGTTAAGCAGTGAGTTTTTCTATCGCAATTGAAAATGGTGACATTGCCATTCAGGGTGACCATTTCAAACTTGTTGACGGCACAGAAAAGCTCACACAAGACTTAACTGTTTGGCTTAAAGAACGTTTTCAGTCTGATAGGTTCCATCCGCAATACGGCTCAACTCTTGATAACTACATCGGTGGCGTTATTTCCAATGTTACGGTTTATGAAATTGAGTCGGAAGTTAACCGGGTTCTCCGAAACTACCAGTCTATTCAGGTGAAAAAGTTCCGGGAAGACCCGTCTAAGTTTTCCCCGGCGGAAATCCTTGCGGAAATAACAAACATCAGCTCTAATATATACTACGATTACCTGGAAATTTACGTTTACTTCAAAACTTACCAGGGTACCAACGGCAAAATAAAACTAGATGTGAGTGTAGGATAAATAGGAATGGTTGCTCAAACACCGGATACAGTCTCTAAGAATATTAGGGACAAACTTTCTGTTACCGCACCCGGTTTGTCAATGGAAATTGGCACGGTGGAGCGGAAGATTGTTGACGCTTGTGCAGAGGCCATTTCTGAGGCCACAGTCTCGCAATACTATAACGGCTCCCTGCTTGATATTGAAACAAAAGGCGGAGCTGAACTAGAACAGATTCTAGGCATCTTTGGCTTTGGTCGCTTGCAGGGGCGTAGGGCAACCGGTGTTGTTCGCGTGTCTACATCAACCCCTGCTGCACAAGATATCAATATTCAGAAAAACACCCCATTCAGTGTACCGAGAAAAGGTCCCAACAACACTGATTTAACGTTTGTTACCACCCAGCCAGGAACTATCCTTAAGGGCGGCTATCAGATTGATATCCCAGTTGAATGTACCATTGTTGGTACTATCGGCAACGTTTCACCCGGTTCTATTTCTACACTCACATCTGTTTTGGGTGCCGTTGGCGTTCAGAACGTCACTGCCATGACTGGTGGAGTTGACCCTGAAACAGACGATGAACTAAGGGCGCGGTTCCGGGCTACTTTCCTGCGTAACATCGCAGGCACTGAAGACTTCTACCGTGCAATGTGCTTGCAGAACAAAAACGTTTCACAGGTAGCCATTTATGGGCCTACAAAGAAATTTCATACTCAGGTTGTTGTGAATGAGAATACCACCAATATTCTTGTTCCTAGTGATGTGAAATATGTTTGGCCGGATAGTGAATTTATTTACAAAGACTTTGGGCTAAGCACTGAAAAGTTTTTCACCAAAAACACTGACTACCAGTTTACTTACTCTACCCGCCCTACTTTTGCACCTATTAACCGTGCAGACCTTAAGAATGGTGAAATTGTTGATGTGGAGTTTGAATACACTTCAGCTGCTTCCCGTAATGACCCAGAAAAAGGATTAACAAACAAGGTCGATATTTACGTTAATGGTGTTGATCCTGTTCTTGTTAAAGAGAAAACATACTTAGCTTCTACTACATTTTCATCTAATCAAAATCATGATCTTTATTACCAAAAATTCTTGCGAGAAGGGACAAATACGCCGCCATCTCCTACTAACCGTTTTACACAATTGGGTTCAGCCCCGGTTGTTTCTTTCCCTGATAAAATCCAAATCAAGAACGTTGTTTACGAAAAGGGAACACATTACTTTGTTGTCCGTGCTAAAAATGACCCGCTAGCTGGTAGCGAGCGCGAACGTTTTGGAATTGAGTGGTTGCCTACAGGCCCCGCTTCATTTGTTGATTTGGAATTTCAATTCACTTATAACCGTGTTCCTGAATTGCTTAATGCTCAGTTGAAGCAGTCTAAGCAAATCACTACGGATGTTTTGGTTAAACAAGCTGACTACCGTTACCTTGATGTTCATTTGTCCCTTGAATACAACCGTGGATATGCCATTCAACAGGTAAACAATGCAGTTGTGAACGCTATCCGATCTTACGTCTCCGGTGTTGGTTTTGGTGGATGGATTGAAATTTCGGATATTATCATGGTTGCCCATCAGGTTCCGGGTGTTGATAATGTTTGGCTTACAAAGCAGGCTGAAAACTCCGCAAAATACGGCATTGCTGACTGGAGAAACACCAGCCGCTCACAGAGCTTTGACCTATGGGAGGAAGATTTTAAGATTGGTGACTCCCAAATTCCCGTGCTTCTTGATGTTGTTTTCTCTAGGAAGGCTAACCGTTAATGATTGACAACAAATCAGCTTTCCCGTTTTTCGTCAACAAATCAACAGAATCACGGCTAGCTCACTTTGATGAAACAGTTTTTGCCGCTGACTCTAGCACGGTTATCTACAAGATAGTTGATGCTCTGTGTGGTGATGTTGGCGCTGGCATGTTGTCTAAAGAAGCGTTGATGACACGGTTCAGTGCCGCTTTGGACACAATGTACTTTTCCGACCTTGATTATCTTTTTGGTGGCATTGATGTTCTAGCGCGTGTTGAGTCTGAATCATACCCATATGACCCTAAGCGGCAAATGCTCACAAGTGACCAGTGGGATGAAGTCAAGATTAAGGATGCGTGGTACCGTGCCCGAATCAGGGACTTCTTTGAGGCAGCTACGTTTGGTGGTACGCCCCGTGGTGTTCGTGCTGCTGTACAAGCATGTACTTCTTCCTCAGCGGATATTTTCGAGGTGTGGCGCTACAAGGATAACTTTGGCATCAAAGAAGCTTTAGGCCGCGCGCCTGTTTCTACTCGCAGTGAATTTGTGGTTAAGCCACATAAGAGTGTGGTTTCACCTAAGCATCGTAGGCTCTTGAAGCAGATTCTTGACCGAATTTCACCGAGGGACACCGTTGTTACCGTTGATAATAAAGGAATTGCAGCCAGCATACCTGTTTCTATTTCATCTAGCTCTGCTGACAGTGCTTACTTTGAGGTGCAAAAAGAAGTAACACCTAGCCCTATTTTGCAGGATATTCCGGAACCGGAACTTCTTGCTATTGACTTGGATGAAACTGAGAAGTGGCTTTTTAGTAAATCGCCTGAATTAGCCCCTTATGCTGCGTTCAATATTACTCAGGAATACGGTTATTATTATCTTGTTTCTGGTGGTGACCGTTCTCCTATTGACACGGTTGAGTATATGACCACTACAGATAGCAAGAAGTTTTACCGTGAGAAGAATTATGAGTCTGTTACGGATACTTCTAGTTTCACTGAGTGGATTTACTATGACAAGGCTGATTCACCGGATAACTATCCGGGTGGTAAGTACGGCCTAACTCCGTTGAATGAACCGGCTATTACTCCACAGGGGCGGCCTTACCCATTTGCTTATGCAAGCCAACAGGAATATATTAATGAGGTTAAGAAATTAGTTATTGAACAGGGCGGCCATGCCGATAATCAACGGTACCGGCTCCCCATTGGTGGTAGTAATGCGGATAGGTTTGAGTTTAAGCCTGAATTGGCTGTCGCTTACTCGCAACCATCTAAGGACTCTACCGTTACTACTGGTTGGAATAACTCTGATCGGAAAAAACTCGTTAAGGCTATTTTCAACCCGACAAATGGAGGCGTAAAAGTAAATGCCGGGCTTGTATATTGATTTTAATGTCCCGCTAGAGGTTCGCAAACTCGTTGAGAAGATGGTGAACCAGCGTCGGGATAAAAGCACGCCTAACCAGAACCTTATCCTTGATGAGCTTAAACGTCGTTGGGTTTCGCAGCCCCGTAGTGTTCAGGATAAACACAAGGAAGTTATTCGGATTAAGTTTAAGCTTCCTTTGTCTGTGTCTACCATTTCCGCTGAGATTTTGCGCCGTCCTTGCCGTGTAGAGATTTTCTATATTGACCGGTCTAACAACCGTAGGCCAGTTCTTAACCAAAACCGCACACCACTTAGTGTTATTGTTGATGGTGGCATTGAGTCCAATAGTTGGTACAAGTGGTTCTCTCGCTGCTACCCTATTGTTGCGAAAGAGATTCAGTTTGTAGTTAGCCGCGTTTATCAGGGACAAGACGACACTAAATACTCTATTGGTCTGAAAAATATTCTTATTAAGCGGAATGTTTTCAACCGAAATGACGCTTTGCGCCCATTGGAAGATGAATCAGATGTTTACGGCAATGTGATCACAAAATACGTTAAAGACTGGGATGCGTCGAAAGCCATTGATGATAATGCGATGACATTTTGGAAGTCTTCACCGCAACCGTCCCCTGATGCTGTTGTGAACTTTTATCTTGATCTGCGGGATGAGAACGGCAATGCTCAAACAATTGACAAGGTTTACTTAGACCCCGTTTATAAGGGTAATTTGCTCAACCTTTATCATTCGTCGGATGAAACTACGGTTTTAACTAAGATTTCTCAATCCGCTATCACTCCATCGGCTGAAGAAAATTTCTATTGGAATTCATCTAAGGCTCTCTATGCAACATTGGGGGAGTCGAAGTATGTTCTTCCTGTTTCGTGGGGCAACTTCACTTCCGAGCCAATGTGGTTCGGTTTCCAGTGGACCCCGATTTTCTCGTCGAAGAATCCCCCATCTAGGGATATTTCTCTGATTGAAACAACCAGTAATGATAAAGACGCGGTTAATTTCTCTATCAAATACCTTATCGCTACTAAAGAATTTGAAGTTAAGTGGCAGGGTTTCGCTATTAGCTACACCAAAAAGTATTTGATTGAAGAGGATTTTGACAAGAACTCCCCACTCAATATTGTTTTTGGTGTGAATTACACTAAGAATGGCGGAGCTGATTTAACGTTTAAGGCCATTAGCTACGATAGCCGATCCCCAAAGCGTATTGTCAGTTTCACCGAGCGTGGACTTAAGGGTGTTGCTGAGAAGTTTAACTTCACGAATGAGATTGTTGTTAAGAATCTTTCCGGTTCTCTTAGTGCTATGGTGATCAAGAAGGAAGTTTTCGGTCAGCAAACTTCCGAGTTGTTCATGAAGAATCCGACATTTTATGTTTCCCCTGATCCGGTTCTTCCTGAAGACAATGGCACGGTTGAGCCTACATCGCTTGATAATGCGTTGTTTGCGGCTAACTGGTCTGAACAGGCATATGCTATTGGTGGGCGTAGCTCTAGTGAGTATGAGGCGAAAAAGTGGGTTCCTATTTGGAGGGACTATTTCGCTGAAAAGGGCTTCATTTACTTGCCTGAGCCTATCACGTTGAAGTACATGAAGTTTGAGTTGACTGGTTTGACCCCGGAACCATATCCAGTTTACGAGCCAGGTATTGAAGTCAAGTACCAGGTTTTCCCTGTTTCTGTTGAACAGGAGTCCCTGCAAGGTTTCCGGCTTAATATCGGTAAAGGTGTTGGCGGTCTTCTCAATTTTGTCAATATTAACGGAATTAACCACTTCAATATTTTCAGTAGAAAATCATGGTCTGATGCCGCACAAAAACTCTTCGGAAAAACATACTCACCAGTTAAATTAGATGTACAAAAAGGAAATACTGTTGGTACTTATCCTGCTTCACAGCAAGACCCTATTTCCAACAGCACCCGTCTTGAACTAGCGTCTAATATTCTTAACCGTCGTGAGGAGTTAGCCCCTTATGTTCTGGCTAGAAATGAATCTTATGTGACCATTAAATCTGATGGTCTTTTGAAGATTGAGCCATACACAAAGATTCCTTGGCAGGAAATTGCGGATGCTAACCCCGGTGCTCTTGACTTCAATCAGAAGCCAGGTATGCTCCCGGTTCGCGGTGCTGACTATTGGGTTTTCCCTGGTCAAATCCTTAAGGTACCAGCACATATTATGCGGGGCATTACTAATTCGTCCACTGTGACTGAATTGCGTGCCGCGTCTACTAACCGTGTCCGTTTCCAGTCGCACAGTGTTCACAAGTATGAGACACGTACAGTTAAGCGTGATGCTGCCATTGCTTACTTTGCTGGATTCCGGGAAGTAACTCCCTACATGTCTTCCTACACTTCGAATGAGGATAGGGATGTTATTGACTTCCCTGTGTATAATTCTCCACCGTGGGTTTTAACTAACATGGAAACCCTAGAGAATGGTGTTACTAGGGCTACTCAACCCGGCGGCATGGCTGTCTTTAAAATGAAAACGAATTCCACATTCAGGCGTGTTAAGTTTGATATCAGGGACTCTGGCTACCAAAGGTCTGATTCCATGTGGAATAATGACTACGATGACCGTCTTAGTTATAACGTCACTGTTACGCAACCAGACGGTGCCGCATGGACTGACTTCTTAACGAAATGGACGGACGAAAAGTCAGATTGGGGTTCCCCCGAAGGGCTTGTGTCCATCAACCTAGATGGTGACCGTGTTTTTGATGGTAAACGTGTTTTGCGCATTACCCGTGCCGCTGGTACAGGTGAAGCAAAAATAGCTATTCGTCAAGCAAACCACTTCCTCAAAGACGGTTGCACCGTTCGCTTGCGGGCAAAAGTAATGAAGCTAACCCCTAGCAAGAACAAGATGATCATGAAGTTCTTTGAAAAGGGTGGCACTAAGCCTATTTATGAAACTGTTTTACCTGATCAAACTGGCCAGTGGATTGATTTTGCTTCTGAAACTTTCACTACCCCGAATGCTGGACCCGGTGAATATCGGGTTGAGTTCATCACAAAAGGCGATGATAAAGAAACTATTTTGGTGAGTGATATTTACTCTGAAGTCTCCCACCTGCATTATTATGTTGTACCTGGAAAAACTGAAGGCTATGAAGCAACAGACTTCCGGGACATAACAGCATTGCGGGAGAATCCAGATAATGGTTACTTTGTGGCACAAGAACCAATCAATGAAATGACAGTTATCGTGCTCGCAAAGTCCAACAAACAATACCTGTATGGGATGACGATTAACCCGTTGTATTTACAGTGACGCGCCATAATGGCTGATTAATTCCTCAAATGGGATCCCAGCCAGAAAAGCATCTTCTAAATCTACATCATTATCAACTTTCAGGTATTCTTTAACGCCTTGTGTTTTCTCCGCAAGGCGTTTTCTACGCTTGTTTTCTTTCCATATTCTTTCCTCAATAGAATCTTCCGTAATGTACAAATATGATGTTTGTCCATCTAGGTAAGAGTCTGCGCGGTTAATACGATCATTACGTTGGACAAGCAAATCATAGCTATAAGGAACATCGTAGTGAATGACATAGCGTGCTTCTTGGAAGTTCAAACCATGTGCGCCCGCATCTGAAGTTAAGAACAAAACAACATCGTCGTTATTCTTAAATTCATCTTGTGCTTTCTGTGACTCTAATTGAGATTGCCCGGCACCATAATGAATAACATGTTTAATACCACGCTTCTTCAAGTACTTATGCAAAGTAAACAAAGTCAATTTAGTGAACTTTGTAAAAGCAATTACTTTTTCTTTCGACCGTCCAATAGCCTCAACTTGGTCCAAGAACACTTCCAATTTAGAAGAGTATTTAGACGTAATTGATTTCGGGTATTCCCTGCATAATTCAATTGACAAATCGTCATTAGAGTATTGAAGAACTTCAGGCGTATTGCAAATATACCTTAAATTCTTTAAACAAACTGAAATAGACCCGCTAGCATTCTTAATTCGTTCCGCTTCCGCTTCAACCTTACGGTAAATGAAGCGGTCTTCAGGACTCATTTGAATAGGGGTAACAATAACATCAATATCTTTAAACATTGAAGCTACTGGCTTATCCCTTTTCCGAACAGACATAGTATAGTCCGAAACACGTTCAGGGATAGTCTCTAGTTTGTCATTATTCCAAAAATAATCTGTTGTGCTGAAACGGAAACCTTTTCTGGTGATAAAGGACTTCTCAAATTTACTTTCAAGAAATTCATCTTCAAAATCCTTTTTAGTGCCCAGAATGTTTTTCCGGGGCCTACCATTCAAAGAAAAAGTATCCCTGAAATTCAAAGGAGAGTCATTCACAACAGTAGCGCTCATTGGCCAGCAAATAGAATCAGCCTTTTTAATCAGCTTATCCATTGCTTTACGGGAATTAGTTGCTTTCTGGTCTGAATGAATAACCTTTTGGCATTCGTCCATAATCCACAAAACACGCTTGCCCGAAACAAGCTCCGAAAGTTCATCAAAGTCAAAATGACAACGCTCATAATTAGTCACAAGAACATCAAAATCACCCTTGTACTTCTTTTGACGCTGCTTCTTTTGACCCTCAACATTAACCGCATTAAGGCTAGTATGCTGATTGAACGTGCGCATCAAATTAATCTTTAGCTTAGACAAAGTAAATGCTACACACAAGTCAATCTTGCCCTGGTTGAACAGCTCTTGTGCACCGGCTGCTGAAATGATGGACTTGCCGGTTCCGGTACCAAAGTTGAAGAAGAACAGTGGTGCTTCCATATTGGTTGAGTCAGCCATTTTAATGGCTTTCCTAAGACCGTAAGACTGGTACGGAAAAAGCTCAAACCCATCTGGCAGCAACAAACCATCGACAACTAGTTTCTTCTTGAACTCTATGTGTTCCAAAATAGCTGGAATGCACTCAGAGAAAAACACGGGTGTAAACCCAGAAGAAACAAGGTCTTCCAACAAGCTATCCAATAGGAACATTTCATTCACCAAACCAGTGGAAGACAAATATGACCGCCACTGCGGGAAGAATTGATCATTAAGATGCAGACTATCCAGACTGGAACAAATCAGTGCGCTATTGTTAACCCGGCTAGGCTCAAAAACAACTAGACGGTTAGGAGTAACCGCGTCATTGTTTTTGTAAACATCAGTCCACGAACATTTCCATGATGAGGTTTCCCACACTGAATTGTTCTGGTTCTCTAACTGGTTCTTCTTGGCTACTGAATGGGTCTTCACACTTTGACCACTGGTCAATGATTGGGTTGAAGTGCTCCCAACGCCATTCACCATCAATGTTTTTACGCCTGAAAGTTCCTCCGAACGTGTCGATAGACTCCCAACCTGATTCATCACGGGACTGTTCAAGTTTTTCAAGTGCATCTTCAACAATTGCCGCGTAGTCAGCTTTGTTACGTTCTTCCGACCGCTCGTTAGTGTTGAAAAGTTCAGCGTACTTCCGTTGCTTTCCCGAAGAGAAGTCTGAGGAAACAGAGGGGACTTCCGAGAATGGTTCTGTGTAGACTTCACCACTGATTCGCCGCATACGCTCAACGAATGCATTGAGCTTGTTAAGTTGGTTTTGAACTCCGTAGCAAAGGAATTCAAGGCGTTTAACAACATTGGTGAACACGCCTGTGTTGGGTATGACGGTGCCTTTTTCGGCTGGTTTTGACCACCATTCAGAGACATGTCCTGCATCGTCAAAACGAACAGTGAACTGTTCTCCCACGCTGTGTTCTTGGATTCCTTGCTTGAATCCGCTAATTGTTGTGGAAGACATACGGGTAGTTCCACGTCGCCCTGTTTTGGACTCAATAGTAAGTCCAGTGCGTTCATTAAGTCGTTTGCAATAAGAATCCCATGCATCTTCTTTGATTTCCCAGTAAAAACGCCCGTTGAGTGTTGCACGGTCAAGGGGCATAAAAGCTTCCAAGTTTGCAGAAAAAAGCGGCTGTAGGCCATGCTGGCTGTAGATTTCCTCACCAATGAGGGAATAATGCACCTTGCCGTCCATAACGGATTTGAAGGTGGTTTTGCCGCCATGAGACAGAGAGCCAACAAGGTCACCAAAACTCAGGGTGAACTTGCCGATAGCCTCAATAGCATCAAGGTTATCTACAGAACCGTCATTGACCTTTGCCCACTTCACGGCCTTATCGGACAAAGCGTGGCGGGCACGTGCTTCATCTTTCTTTGTCCGAACACCTTTTTTTGCCAAGTATGATTCCACAAGTTCACGTTGACGAGCAACTTCCACTTCACCATCACCAGTAGAAAGAAACTCTACTAGGCAGTTGTCGATGCAGAACCTATCCCATTTCTTCAGGGAAATTTCCTTGAAGTGTTCAATGCCGGTCAAGCGGTACATTGTGCGGGCCATCTTGTACTGATGAAAAACCGCGTCACGCATCTTCATCACTTCAGCAACATCATTCGTTGACTGGCAAACATGCTCAGCCCCACAAAAGAAGTCACCACCAATTACGCGGATTTTCTCAACTCGCTTAGGATCACTTGCCCATTCAGCAGGGACAAAATCAATCTGAAGTGAATCGCGCACTTCATCATAGTCAATGCCGTTTGTTTGTATGGACAAAACAAAATCCCTGAAGCAATATGCCAGCTTGATTACGTCTTTCCAGGCCAGTACGGCATCACGGCAAGTCTCCCAATAGGGTACTTTCTTGCTGAATTTAGGACGGCCATCGTTCCGGTACAAACGAATCTTGCGTTCAAGTTCCCCGATCTCCCATGAGCATAGCTCAATGAACTCTTCCATAACTTCATCGTTGGTGTTGAAGTCAATGAGGGGGATGGTTTTGCCGTTAAGACCAGCACAAACATACCGGTGGCCGTTATCATGGTCGAAGACGAAAAGCTTCTGGTGCTTCAACCCGGCCTTTTCGTGCTTAGTCATGCCGTTCTTCTTGAAGAACTCAGACTTGTTGATAGCAATGGAGTCTTCCGGGCACAGGAAGATGCTGGAATTGTTGACCACGCTTACATCGTATGGGTCGAAGTTTTTCCAGTTGAACAGCCATTCTCCGTACTTTGAGTTGCCGTCAATCATTTTGTGGAGAAGGAAAATATCGCGTGCCTGAAGTAGGCTAAGCTCAATGCCTAGTGACCGGATGGGTGTATTGTCCGGCAGGTGCCGATTTTGCAGCTGCAATTTTTCTTTCTTTCTCTCATAAAAGCTTTTCTACTGTGTAGAACTATACCATGCTTAGTTGATTCTTGTCAACTTTTCCTTGTGTGGTGTACGTCTCACATTGTTTTGTGGTGACCTGCAACACTTTTCAAGTGCCGCAACCTACCCCATCATTGCCATAACCCCAGGTAAACACCCACATTCACCTTTGAAATAACCCCTAAGTCACTGACTTGCGTAGTTGTTTATCCCATGTTAGGATACGACATGGTTACTTCTTAATCCACCCCTATCTATATATCTTTTATATATTATATATCTAGTAAATATTTATATAGATGTAAATTAAAAGTTAACCATGTTGTACGATACACCACGCCGAAGAGTGTTGTCAACTTGATTCACTAGATTCTTGATGTGACTTGAATCTCAAACGAAATCCCCGAAAAGACTTGACAAGTCCCTTTGCCGTATTCTATGATACGACATGGTTAACTTCTCAATTTAAGTATATTCTTTAAGAAATATATCTATATATGTATATAACTAATTAAAGATATACTAGTAGATAAAGAGGAACCATGTCGCAGCCTACATGACTAGCCCGATGGTTGTCAAGTCAAATCAGGCAAAGAACATAGTGACATGAAGCACTATAGGGTTTGACCAGCAGAAATTGACAAAATAACCCGAAAATGCTAACCTAGTCTCAGTCCAACAAGAAAAGAAAGCTTGGAAGAATGAGACATAAAATCTTAGGTAATCCAGGGGATGACCGGCTTGTTATAGTCAGAACATACCCGGAAACCGAACTAGAAAAACGATGGTTCAGTAAGTACAGCCCCGTTGAATCACTGTATACAACATGGATGCAACAATATGATGGTTCTTACCGGATTGTTGCGGTTGACCAGACACCGACGGAAAAGAAAATCAAAATAGACGATGTTCCGGTGGCCTGCTTTGGGGAGGAATCAGAGCTTGCTTTGTTCCCCCATGTAGCCAATGTTATTCAGGAGTTGGTCTTCTACAACATGGAACAGAGTGATGATGCTAGCGGTTTTCGTTTACGCTTAGCCGGTGCTGCTGAAGATATCATTGATGATATTCTTTTTGACCGTGGATACACCATCAACCTAGAGAAGCATCTAGAGCTAGGTAGCGAAGAATACTACATTGTAAGCTCAAATGCGCGACTGAAACTGTTCTTTGAGTGCAACAGTGAAGAAGGAGCCAGTGTAAGCCTACAGGGCGTAACAGGCTACATTCTAGAGCGTTTCAATGGCTTGGACAGGCCAGAGTCCAACATCAGCACAGGAATGAAAGATCAAATCTTCCACCTGTTAAAACTCAGCGAACAAGATAAGCACGAACAACCCTAATTAAGATTTTAAAGAGAAAATGACTAGTTTTATTGAAAACCCAGCAGTATGGGAAGAAACCAAACAAGAACTTGCGGACACTTTCGGCAAGGAAATACCGGAACTTTTTGAAAAAGTATGGAAGGCTTGCGAGAAGAAGCTTGAGGCTAACCAAAAGTATTATAAGGCCGGGGAATCAAACTATGCCGTGGAAATTCTAGAAGAAGAATTCTGCCTACAGTGGCGCGAGTTTGTTGAGGAAAACCCTGAGCAGGAACACTTGGATGTGATTTACACGTTCACATTGGCTTCTTGTTTTAACTCTAATTTTGGGGATGATATCGTGGATTCTCTTGGGGTTTTTGGTAAAACTTTATTGGCTGTTAATTCGCAGCTTACAGAGGAACTTGCGCGTTTTCGGGGTGAATTGTCATAAGCGGCGAACTTAAAAAATCATGGGTTAAGAAGGCTAAATGCTTTGAGGGCGATTACACTCAGTACATGCCGATTGGTGAGGAAACCCCATCAGATTTTCTGAATAGGGTTACACCATCAGAAGTTTGCGCGGATTGTCCCGTGTTTGCTGATTGTGCATTGTCAGCTATCCGGTTTGGTGATGTTGAAGTGGTTAAGGGCGGTATTCTGCTCACTCAGGAACCTTACAATTCAAACGGTTTGGACAACTACAGCAAGTTTCTTAATGCTGTGATTTATCACCCGCTTTCGACAGATGAAGAAATAAAGCATTGCAAGGTTGAGCTGAAGTCTTCACGAACTAGGGAGCGCATAAAACTTAAGAAGTTAGAAGAAGCCAGGAAGGAGAGAGAGAGGCGGAAACGTGAGCGAGCAAGAAAGCGCAAGCAAGAAGCAAAAAGCGCACGTAGAGGGATTTGAGATTGAGCTTAGGCTTGATTGTACGGTCAAGATTGGTGATTGGGATTTTGTGAAACCGGGTGTTTCTTCCCGGATTCGTTTTGACTCTGTTCCTGATAAGAAGCAGATTGATAATTCACTGAAGTTTATTAACGCGAGTATTCTTGAGCCGACGATGAACGATGTTATTGATTCAGTCTATGAGACGGTTAACCGACAGTTTGGAGGGAGGCAGCAATGAGTAACCTTGTCAAGAGGTTAGGCCAAATACAGGGGTTGCAGACAGTAAAAGATTTGTCTGTTTCCAAGCAGAGTACGCCTAAGAATAAGAAGTTTTGGGCTGAGAAAATTGAGCAGTTCGATGTTGAAGCTTTGATTGAGATTCAAGGGGAGATGGAAAAGTTCGTAGATTTGATGCGAACTGAAATTGATCGTTTACCAGATGGAACATTGGACGTTTCGTCACTTGATGAAAACCAGCTCATGGAAGAGTACATTTCTTATGAAAAGATTAATGCTTTTATTGGGGCGCGCCGTGACCTTGTGAAAGAGTTGGTCTTTGAAAAGATTAACCAGAATATTATTGACTCTGGTGTAGAAACAGAAAATGGCCCTGAGAACGAAAACGGGTTCATTGCCGTTGAGGAGTTGGGCAAGAAGTTCTGTCGTGAGGGCGCGGGCGTAGGCAACCCCACGATTGATGAGGATAAGCTTGCGGAGCTTCTCCCTGAAGAGGTTCGGGATAAGGTTTTCAAGAAGAAAGTTATTCCAGAGCATGTAGCGTTTGAGCTTGATGAGGATGCTTTGATGGGGTATGTTTCTTCCGAGCCTGAGTCTATTGGCCTTATTAAGCAGGCACTGAAGCCAGGTAAGTTGCGTTCACCGCGTTTCGTGGTGCGCGATTTGAAGCGATGATTGATATAGTTGGTCTTGCTGAGATTTTGGGATATTCTAAAATTTGGGTTAAGACCAATAAGAATGATTTTGCGTATGAAGATGGTACGCATATTTCCGGTACTTTTGTGAAGGCTAAGCAATTTTGGTCTTTTGATGAGGTGCAGGAGATTCTTCTCTATCTGTATAGGTCTGGCAAGTTCGATGACCAGAGATTTTTTAAGTGCATGGAGCGTTTTGTTTTGATTAGGGATTACGGTGATTAATAAAACTGAATTTGTTGCTATCGCGGGTGCGCATTCTGTAGGTAAAACTACTATCCTTAAGCAAGTTAAGTATGACTTGGAGAAGGTTTTTGGTTACCGGGTTGGTGTGCTGAATAGCAGTATGCGGCTTATTTCTTCTTTGGAGCGGGTGAAGAAGAATAATAGTTTTACGCGGCAAAGCTTGGGTGCTCTTCACTATATCAGTGATTTGTATTTTGAGCTTGCTAATGGTCATAATGAGATTGTTCTGTGTGACCGGTCTATTTATGACTTTATGGCTTACTCTAAGTTGTATTTGAAGCCAGGTGAGCTATCTGACTTCTATAAGCTTGTGGGCTTTAAAGAGGAGGATTGGATGTACAGTTACCTGTATTTCAAGCGTCCTGATTATAATATCCCGGTTGAGCAGGATGGTATTCGTCCTGGTGTTGAAGAGCAGAAGCTTATTGATGGTCTCATTGAGTCTATTATTCCTAGTAACGTTAAGGAATTGCCGTTGAGTCTTGATGAGTCTGTGGATGTTATTGTGGATGATGTGATTCATAAAAACTTTTAGTGTTCTGCATCACTTTTCAGTGTTTTAAGTTGCGGACAATGAAAGAACAAGTTATAATATAAACCAAGAGCTTAGCGGTTGTTCTTTCTTTCTCTTTCTTTCTTTCTACCGCTAAGTTCTTTTTTTTTATTTTCTGAGGGAAAAGAAGATTGAGTAAAGAAAAACTACTGGCAATTGTCGATGGAAACAATATCGCAATGCGGGCACACTTCGCATTCAAAAAGCATAACTTCACGTCAAATGACGGTGTGCCAACAGGAGCCTTATTCGGGACGATTATTCAGCACATTAACATCGTGAAACACGTTGACCCCACGCATCTTGTTTGGTTCTTTGATGCGGGTAAATCGCGTGAAAGAACAGCTGAGTTAGAATCGTACAAAGGAAACCGGGAAAATCAACCATCAGAGGTTTACCACCAATTTGACTTGATAGATAAATTCTTGTCTATTGCCGGGGTTCGGCACTACCGCGAACATGGTGTAGAAGCTGATGACCTTATCGCAAAGGCAGTTAAATCATGGGGAGATATTGCCAAGGTAATTATCACTGGTGATCATGATATGCGGCAACTTGTTTCTGATTCACCAAAGGTTTCTGTTCTTCAGCCAATTTCGGCGAAGGTAGACCCGGTGATCTGGAATACAGCAAGAGTTGTTTCAGAGTATGGGGTTCCCCCTGAGAAGCTTCCTGAAGTCTGGTCTATTTGTGGTGATTCTTCCGACAACATCAAGGGCGTTCCGCGTATTGGTCCTAAAGGCGCTTCAAAGATTATCCAGAAATACGGGGATATAAGTAATGCCCTGGTTCAGGAGGAAAAGCTTAGGGGACATGCGGATTTGATTGAAAAGAATTTTCGGCTTATTTACTTGGATGGTTCTTTTGCATCGCTACCAATTAGTTTGAACGATTGCGTATTTAACAAGGACATGTATGACAAAAAGTTCATGTATGATTTTCTTGATAAATATTCTATCAATAGCATAAAAACGAAAGTTCACACAATAGGGATTTACTAAAATGATTGAGTATATCGAAAACTGTTTTTGCCATAATGGCTATTTTGAGACTGAATGCCCATCACCAGACAACAATAGCGATGCAGATAAGCTAGCTCGTAATGTTTATTTGCGAGAGCCATCTCTAAGGGATTTGCGGTATGCTTATAATGAGTACTTTGACTATGCGAACTTCATTGTTGAAATTGACGGGGAAAATATAGGTGACTATGACGAATCTTCCCGCGAGCTAATAAATCTTTCTTGGGTTTATAAAGTTGATGAGAAAGATTTTGTGGATTTTGTGAATAAAAATCGACAAGCTTTGTATGCTGGAGATTGCGTTAAGGTGAGCATTGAGGGGTACGATAGGTTCGGCCGAATCGTAGAATTCCTTGAGAAAAACTTCCCGAAAGTAGTTGATGTAGTAGAAGCTCGCAACTTCTACATTGAATTTGTTTTGCAAGATGTTTTCTGGTGGTTCGATGGGCCAGATGATTATGCTGAAGAATTACACAAATTGTTGAATCCACTCACATCGAATGTTGGTTTTAGGGTTGTATGATTTTACTTTCTCGTAAGAGTATGCTAAGGTAGATGATGGTTTTTGACGAAAGTAAAGATAGGAGTCAAAAATGCATTTTGATGACAGTTCAACGGATTATCTGATTGGGTTGCGGAACAAATTCCGTAAAACATTGCAGTTAACCAAAGAAGAACTTGTTCTTGATGATGAAGTGCGATTTGTCAAGGACGGGAAAATTATTTGGTTTGTTCATAGGCCGTATCCTAGTCGTCGTATGAAGCGGCCCTTGGGTCGTGTTATGGTTCATGAACTCATTCCCATGGGTTATCTGCAAAACACCAGGGATTTGATGTTGATTGATGATATTTATGCCCTACTCGAAGGTGATATAGAGTGGGCTGCAAAAGAAATGGGAGAGGATTTTAATCTTGATAAACAGGGCCGTATCGTCATTGTACCTCGTGCAAGCAAGTCAGCCGAATAGTGGTGTACTAAACCAACTAGCTAAAGAACACTTTAAAGATTCCGGTAAGAAAACTAATTCTGGCCGGTTCTTTGAGGCTGATTCCGAGAATAAAGTTTCGGCTGGTGAGTTTGCTGGCAGGCTTTGTTACAACTCATTTGACTTGCCGAATGATGGAACAGCCGGGACTGAAGAATACATCAAGAACATTATTGCCCAAAACCACATGAGCGTTTTGGAGCATATGAGTGTTTCTATTTTCTTCAAAGACGTTCCGCGTTCGTTGACGCATGAGCTTGTTCGTCACCGTCATTTCTCGTTCTCGCAGGAATCGCAGCGGTATGTTAAGCAGGCCCCACGTATCGTGGTGCCAGCCATTATCAGCACTGACAGTACTGAATCTGATCTGTTGGCTGAGATGTGCGACAAGGCATATGAGAACTATGAAGATATTCTAGAGTCTCTAGAGTTGCAGGGGTTCCCCCGCAAGAAGGCTCATGAGGCCGCGCGCGCGGTTCTTCCTAACTGTTTTGCAACCAATATTGTGGTGTCTGGCAACTTGCGTTCATGGTTTGAGTTTGTTCAAAAGCGTGATTCCAAACATGCGGATGCGGATATGCAGATTGTCGCGCACAAAGCGTATAAGATTCTTTCTGGTTTGTATCCATCGGTTTTCAATGATGAGAATCTTTTTGACGTAGAGAATACTTCTGAACAGAAGGGGCCTAAGAATTGACGGGTAGCTTGATTTATCAAAGCATTGTTGAAGGTGCGCGTGTTCCACATGAAGTGGATCGATTGAAGAAGGCACACAATACGGACGCTGGCTATGACTTGCAGGTGTTCCTGCCAGACCGCTTGACGGTTAAGATTGGACCCGGCGAAAAGAAGATGGTTGGTACGGGTGTCCGTGTGCAAATTCCTGAAGGATATGTTGGGCTTCTATTTGGTCGTTCGTCTTTGGCCACTAAAACCCCGTTCCAGCTCGCTAACTGTGTTGGGGTGATTGATTGCGGATACACTGGTGAAGTTAAGCTTGTGGTACGTAATACTTCCAATAAGGAAGACATGTGGCTGAGTGCTGATGACCGGATTGCGCAACTCGTGGTTGTTCCGATCTTCTCTGGTGGCGCAACACGTGTCAGTGTGCTTGCTTCTAGTGAGCATGAGCGTGGCGATGGTGGGTTTGGGTCCACTGGTTATACTGTGTTGAAAAATCAGGTTGACCTGGTAGTTTGACATAAATGCTGTAGGGTGGTAACTTTAAAAACAACAAGGAAGAAGTTACCACCCAATGCGGGTGGTAGTGTAGAGAAAGAAGGCCACCTGTGTACGCACGAAATTATTACACCGCCGGAAACCGTAAGTTCCAATTCACTGAAGATGACAAGCCGGTACTGCGGACAACATGCGAACTGTACGAAAGCGGGATTGACTTCAATCTTCTCGCAGAGAACATGTTCAAGGTGATTGGGATTGATAACCTTTTCATCAAACGCGGGGATGATTTGCGTGTGTACACAAAGGAAACGGTATCAATTGATGAAGTGCGTTTCGTACTAAGAGGAATTAAATATCAGTAAGGGTAATGAAAATGATTGAAGAACTATTCCCTAGCGGGAAACCGAAGACCTATGAAAACACAATCTTTGGGTTAGGCCATAAGGTTTTTGGTGGAGATGGATGGGAAATTATCGTTAACAATGATAATGGTTATGTTCTGTCGCAGACTAATGTTGAGGATGGGGTGAAGATTACTATTTTCAAGAGCATTAGTAAGGCTTTGTCAGGTGAAAAGCTTGATGAGAAGGTTGTTTCTCACCTTAAGGCCGGGGCCGTTTTGGCTAAGTTCCTGTGATGTTGTCTCCGTTTCTTTTGAAATGGAGGAAAGAGCGAGACATACCGGGTGGTTTTGTATCTAAAGCGAGTTTACCGGAAGGAACGGGGGCTTCCGGTATTACTATGATCAAAACTTTTGATGATGTAAAACTTAGTTTAACTTTTGATGATAGTAGTTTCGGGTTTCTAGAGTATTCTTTCAGGACTAGGGAAGTGTTCGGGAATATTTTTAGTCTTGAAAAGCTTGATGGTTTTATTATTTTTCATAAAAGTTTGGTGATGTAATGAGAACTTTTATCATTGAGTTTTTAGTTTCTCTGTGTGTAATTATTTCCGGGGTATTGCTACTATTTGCTTTTGTTCTTAATGACCCGGTTTTTATCGTACTTATCCTCACTATGATTTTTATTGAATGTATTCTTCTTGTTGGTGAGTTAATTGATTAAATTTAGTTGGTACAGTTTTGCTATTACCGTATGCTGCTTTGCTTGTTTTATTGCTTTTCTCGTTGGGCTTGTTGTGAATGATTTTGTTTTAGCGTCTGCTTCATTGTTAGCATTCACGGTTAGTATAATTAGTTTAATGTGGTGTGTGACAAATGCACCAAGGAAATAACCTGTTAAAAGACTTCTGGGATAAAAACAGGATTTTTGTACCGTTCTTCCTTATGGTTCTATTCTGTTTGTCTATTGTATGTTGTGGCCTTTATGAATCAGCATTCGCGTTTGTGATGGCGATTATTTCCATAGACCTTGTTTTTCTTTATCTCTATTCGGACCGGTGTAAACGTGAGGACAATTAAATTATTGCCATTGATGTTAATGGCGGCTGTTTGTATTGCTAGTTTTTTCATGGCATTTCATTTTAGTTTTGGTGGTGATGGAACAAAAGCGTTTTGGTTTTATAACGCCGGAATAGTAGCATTCGCACTTTATGTAATCCTATTTGACTATTTTTATCAGAAGAAATGAAAGAAAAAGTAACAGAACTTGATATATTCAAGGCAATTTATTTTAAATACAACACAAATGTATTTAATGCCGTGTGTCCTCACGTGAGTATTGGAACAATGTGGGGTGTCGGTAAGGATGAATCTGTTCGTCGGATAGATGCGCTTGTTATGGAGAAGACTGGCAAGACAACTTGTTTTGAGATTAAGGTGTCAAAGCAGGATTTTCTGAATGATGTGAACAATCCTGCTAAGCAGAAGTTGTGGCGCGAACATTCGGATTTTTTCTACTATGCAGTCCCTGATGATATGGTAGAATATTGTAAGGATAAGCTTCCAAAGGGTTTCGGCCTGATGTCATACAGCTTTGAGGGTGCTTGGCCTAGTTTGTGGGTGGTTAAGCGTTCCAGCCGGAATAAAGAGAAGAAACCGCTGCCTGATCAAGTTATGTACCGAGTTCTGAAACAAGCCGGGAACTACTACAGTCAACTTAAGGGAAAGATTGAGATTTAGTCGTGTTTGAAGAAGATAAATTTGAGAAACAATTTGGGGTTCGGGTTAAAGATATGACCCCGAAACAGATTCTTTCGTGGTTTGAGTTGCGTCATGCTGAGGCTTATGGATTGCCGAAAGTTCTTGTGACAGCCGGTGGGAAAGAAAAAGCAATTATTTCCGAGATAACGAAAATGCTGTCCCGAATGGGTGGGGAATCTGTTGAGACTTTGCTTAAGTATATCTTAGGTTGGGAAGTGTCTCATTCGGAGTATATTTACAATGTTGACTTTTTCCACAGTACCAGAACGTGGTTACAGGATAAGCTGCTTGTTGAGGCTTTTAAAATGAAGAAAGAGCGTGATATAATTAGTGATAATTATCAAATGTACAACGCGCTTTTGGATGGCTAATGGCTTTCGATGTAAGAGACAGTTATCTTTCTGATAAGGATTCAGCAAGAGTTTACTCAATGTATCCTGCGTTGGAAAGAGGCTGGAAAAAGTATTGCCCTACCTGTAAAAAGCAGGGGTATTATTTCTTCCGGGGTGAACGTGTAGAATGTGATTGCCAAATGCAGGTAGCATTGTGCAAGCATTACCTCAATGCCGGGATTGGATTGAAATACCAGCGCCTTGACTGGGATGACTACGAAAATAAAGAAGCTGAGGCGTACGTAACGTCTAGGCGGTATATATTTGGTGAAGAAAAATTCTATGACTATGGCATAGGTATTTTTTATTTCGGGTCATTTGGTGCTGGTAAAACCATGTGCGCGAACCTAATCCTCAAAGAGCTTGTGAAAATGGGGCGGCGTTGTTTCGCTACTACTTTTGCAAACACTGTTGAGCAGTTTACTTCCGGATGGAACTCTAATGACCAGAAGAAGTATTTTGAGAATAAGTTCGTGAATTCTGATTTTCTTTTGCTCGATGATTTGGGTAAGGAGATGAGGACTAAGAATAATCTCCCCGAGACTCTTTTTGATAATTTGCTTAGGCAGCGTGAACAAGCGGGCAAGGTTACCATCATTACTACCAACATCAAGTATGAAGAACTTGCACACGGCTATGGGCATGGTGTACTATCTATGATGAATGAGACTAAAGTGCTGGTTAAAGCGGATAATCCCGACTATCGACCGGCTGCTATGCGTAGGAACATTGATGAGATTAAGAAAAATGTGACTCGCCCTATCGTGTAGTGCTTTTAAGAAAGAGAAAGAAAGATTCATGGACGTAGAGCGTCTAATTATTTCCAAGCTTACCGACAAAAATGAGATTAGCCGGTGCTGGGATTTAGGTGTTCGGCCAAAGATTTTTACTGACCTTACACATGGCCGTATTTATGACTTCATTGTTAAATACTGGCAGCGTGAGGCGATGGACAACGCCCCAACTAAGCAAGTTATTGAGCGGGAGTTTCCTACTTTCTCTGTTCTTGATCATGTTGAGGAATCAACACCTTGGCTAGTTGACCAACTTAAGAAGCGACACATCTCAAATAATGTTCAGGGGCTTATGCGCGGGGTCGCGCGTGAAAGTGTTGATGACCCTGAGAACGCATTGTCTTTGCTTTTTGATGGTGCGTGGGATTTAAAGAATGCTGTTGCGGAGCGTTCCAGCCGTGTTAACTTGGCCGAGAACATGGAGCAACGTAAGAAGCGTTACAGTGACGCTTTGCTCACTCCACAGGACGGCGCTCCAATTGGTTTCGAGGATATCGATAAACATACGCAGGGTATTAGGCCGGGTGAGCTTGCTTGTGTAGCTGCGTACACTAAGGTTGGTAAGTCTTGGACGTTGATTCATTCAGCACTTGCTGCTAGAAAAAAGGGGTTCACCCCTTATGTTGCTACGCTTGAAATGAGTGTTCCTGAATTTGAGTATCGTTTTGATGCGCTAAATTCCGGGGTTTCTTATTCTCGTTTGCAGAATAGAACTCTTGACTTAGATGAACTAAAACGGTTGGACGCTTCACGCGATGAATTGGCTGAATATGGAGATATTTTTGTTGAACAGCCAGACCGTGGTGACCGTACCGTTAATGATCTTGTTGGGCGTGCCCGTCAATTAGGTTGTGACTTTATCCTTATTGACCAGTTGTCTTTTATGAACTCTGTAAAAGAATACGACTCACTGACTAAGCAATATACTGAAATTATTTTTGACCTTAAATCAGAGATTTCTTCCCCTGATCGTGGGCAAATTCCTTGTTTTCTGGCTGTTCAGTTGAACCGCGCGGCTGTTGCTGAAGAGGGCAAGCGGGCATCTGTGAGTAACATTGCTTATTCGGCGGCTATTGAGCAGACAGCAGACTGTGTTTATGGTCTTTATTCCAATAAAGACTTGAAGAACAATGACAGTATGATTATTGATATTTTGGCTTCTCGCCGGTCTACTCAAAAATCATGGCTTTTGGAATGGTCGCTTAACGATTACTCCAAGTTGGGTGTCCGCAGGGAATTAAATGACGATGAGTAATTATTTTGACAAGCAGATCCAGCGTAAAGAGTATGATGAACTAATGCGGAGAATTAACCCCCGCAAGGTTCTAGAGTACTATGGCGTTAAAAATGATTATGAAGTTGTTGAAGACAATGGAGAAATAGAGGTCCAGCATTCTTGTTTGATTGACACGGTTGATCGGCATCATTCTAATGGTGATCAAAACCCGTCTGCTCGGATGAATCTTGATAAGAAGCTTTATATTTGTTTTTCTTATGGCGGCGGGGATATTATTTGGTTCATTAAAATAATGGAGCAAACAGATGACCTTAACTCCATAAAACATGTTATTGAAAAGTTTCTTGATGATGCCGTAACAGATGTTGACGCTTTTACAAAAGAATTAGATAAGTTGATGTCTGGTGATTCCGAGGAAAAACACGCGCATATTCCCGTGTACAATGAGCGCGTTCTGAGGAACTGGAGAGTAGCGCACCCATACATGGTGAATGACCGTGGAATATCCTTGGAGGCACACAAGAAGCTTCAAATAGGATATGACAGCCAAGCAGTGAGGATTGTTTTCCCGCATTTTTGGGAAGGGAAACTAGTTGGGTGGCAAAAGCGGGCGGTCCCACCGTCGGAGAACTGGCCGGATACACCACCAGATGTACAGCAAAACGGGAAAATGTACTTACCTAAGTACAAGAATTCACCGGATTTCCCCAAGTCACAGACTATTTACAACTATGATTTGATTAAACAACGCGGTTGTGATACAGTGGTTGTTGTTGAATCACCCATGTCTGTTGCTAAGGCTGAAACGCTCACTGATGGAACAGACCTTTTGAGTAACGTTGTTTCGACTTTCGGGGCGAAAGTTAATCAGGCACAAATTGATGCATTGAAGGATTTTAAGCATGTTTTTGTGTACATGGATTCTGACAAGCCGGGGTTTATTGCAACAACAAAACTTGTTCGTGGTCTTCACAGGTTCTGTAATGTGATGGTTGTTCAGCCGGAACCGAATAAAGACATGGGTGATTATTGGGTGCGGGAAGAAGTGCTCAATGTTATTGACAAAGCCGAACCAGCGTTTATGAAGTTAGCAGAGTGGGATGATGGATTTTCAAGAAATGGCAGACCTTTTAAACAAAAAGGGACCAGACTTTAAGAAAGACAATGAAGCCTTGATTGAGGAAAAGATTAAGTCTTTAGAGGAGGGCGGCGTACCGGATGACAAGAGGCCGCTATGACGGCATAGGATTCCCCCACACGTCTAAGGCACTTGCTGTTTATCCTAAAGGTGTTCGTGACCCGAACTTGTTTTACGCTTATTTAGGTGTTGTTCCTCAGTCCAGTTTTGAGGACATACATAAAGCGTACAAGCGTAAAGCCAAGCAGGCTCACCCCGATATTTCAGGTGATGTAGATGAGTTCTACAAGCTAGAATTTATTTACAAGACACTCACTGATGACCGGTATTATTATGATCACATACCACCGGGTGAAAAGATGATAGTGCCGTGGGAGAGAAGCAAAAATGATCAACAATTTGTTGAGAAAAGTATACGGGTTGGCAAAAAGAACGGCTACTCGTATTATTATTCATGTGAGCACGTTGATTATTTTGTACAAGAATGGTACAGTAAGATAATCAAGTTGTTCTCTGAATGCAACATTGAAACCAAAATAGTAATCCATGTAAACCAAAAGCTGACAAAAACTGATAGATTCTTTGAAGTACCAAATATGAAACCAAAAGATATTGACGTTTTGATTTTGGCTTTGATTACTACACTGAAAAACATTGAAAGGGCTATGAAATGAAAACTGGTTTTGCTGCAATGACGGAAATGATCAAGAAACAGCAAGAAAAACAAAGTGGGGGCGGTTTCCTACCGTATCTGACGTGGAAGGATGACCGAAGCGAGGGTGGATTTGAATACCGGAAAACTCTGCGTTTCCTGAGTGACGATATTGTTTCCTGCGAGATGTATGACTTCATTCCTTGCTTGGATACGAAACTACGTAGCTTCATTGTTCCGGCTTCCATTGATCTTCCGGGTGAAGACTGGGTGAAGAAGTCTGGTGTGAAGGTCAAGGGCTTTGGAAACAATGGATTCGTTGATCCTAAGCCACGTGCTATGGGTATTGCGGTTGCGTGTCTGCGTGAGGAATACCAGTGCCCGCGCGAGGGTATCCTGAAGATTCGTGATGTCGAAGAGGATTATGAGTATGAGCAGGATGGTGTAACGAAGACTGGCCGTCGTAAGAAGTATGTTCTTGTCAAGCAGTCTTTGACTAATTTCTGGAATGGAATTATCCCGTTCTACCAGCGCTATGGTTCTATTATTGACCGCGATTTTGTTATTGAGCGTGTTAATAATGATGTGAATACCCGTTATACTTATGTGCCATTGGACCCGATTGAAGGGTTCCGCACTAAGGAAGAGCTTGATGCTCATTATGATCTAGACTTTGATCTTCTGGAATTTGCGAAAAACCTTGCAGACCCTGAGAACGCAAAGAAGCTTCTTGTTACTGGTGAGGGCTTGGACGTTCCAGCCACGAACAACCAGGGAACAGGTTGGACACAAGGTAATCATGGCGCGGGTGGTTTCCAGGGTAATGCTAACACTGGTGGTTTCCAGAATAACGGTAATGTTGGTGGATTCCAAGGACAGACGCAGAATACGACGCAAGATAACAGTCAGGATGAGGCGAAACTTAAGTTTGATGAGTTGCGCGGTAAGCTGATGGGTTATTAATAGTAGGAATCTGGTTCGGGCACTGAGTTTTGTTTAGGCTTAGTGCCCGTTTTATTTTTATTGGGGAATTAATGTCTGATTTTGTTGGGCTTCATGTCCATTCCCAAAATTCTTTCTTGGATGGGTATTCATCAATTGAATCAATTGCGTCTAGGGCTAAAAAACTTAATCAAAAAGCTGTTGCGTTAACGGACCATCAAGAGGTGGGCGGGCATTTTCGTCTTCAAAGAGAATGCCGGAAGAATGATATTAAGCCTATTTTTGGGTGTGAAGGTTATCTAGTTGATAGTGTGAGACGGGTTCGGGAGGAAAAAGACCGAAACAATTCTCATATTACGCTTTTGGCAAAGAACAAAAAGGGGCTTAGTAATCTTTGGGCTTGGACCACTGAAGCGTATAACGATAACTTTTATTACCGTGCGTTGCAGGATTGGGATGGTGCGCGGAAGTACGCTGATGGGTTGTTCGCTTCTGATGGGTGCCTTTTGTCGTATATGGCTGACTCCATTATCAAGGATGATGAAGGTAGACAGCATGAGTTAATGGCACAATACTTGGATGTTTTTGGTGAAAACTTCTATATGGAGCTTCATACGTTCCAGTTTATTGAGCCACAAACAGCCAGGGATGTTGAGCTTAATCAGCAGATGACTAAGGTCAATCAGGCTAAAGTTGAGCTGGCGAAACAATATGGTGTGCCGCTGGTTGTTGTTAATGATTCTCATTACACTCAGCGTGAAGATTGGGTTGAGCATGCGCTACTGTGGAAGTTCAACACCAAAAACAACCAGGATGCTTTAGAGGGTAGCCAAACCGCAACTTGGATGATGGACGATGCGGACATAATTTACTTTATGTCTAAGCACGGTATCTCTGAGGATATTACACGCGAGGCGATTAAGAACACTGCTTGGATTGCGGAACAATGTAACGTTGAGATTGAGTCTGGTCTTCACATGCCGTCACTTTCCGATTCAGAGCGTGACGAAATGAAAACGTTCCTGGATACTGTTTCTGAAGGTTTTGATCGTAAAATTGTTCAACGAGGTTTGGACGCTGAACTTTATTTTGAGCGTCTAGAGTCAGAGATTAAAACCATTACTGATAAAAAGTTCCATAGTTATTTTAATGTGGTTGCTGATTATTCGCGTTGGTGTAAGCACGATTCCGGTATCCTTATGGGGCCGTCCCGTGGTTCAGCTGGTGGTTCACTGGTTGCTTACGTGATGGATATTACCGAGGTTGACCCGATCAAGTATGATCTTATCTTCAGTCGTTTTATTTCTGAGGATAGGCAGGGCTTCCCGGATATTGATTTGGATTTTCCTAAATCACGGCGTGGTGAAGTTGTTGAGTATCTAGGGAATAAATATGGGCATGATCATATTTGTGGTATTGGTTCGCTGGGTACAGGCAAGCCTAAAGGTTTGTTGAAGGATTTGAGCAGGGCGTATGGTATTCCGATTGAAGAGGCTAACCAGATGTCTAAGATTCTTGGCAAGGTTAAGGATATTGACACGGCGCGAGTTGATGTTAGCTGGGAAGAAGTTCTTGACCAGGCAGGAGATGATCTTAAGCCTTTTATTCGGCGGTACCCTGAACTGTTTGAGAAGATGAACAAAATGGCCGGGGTGATTCGTCAACCAGGAACACACGCAGCTGGTGTGGTTGTGTCGAACAAGCCGCTTTTGGGTATCCTCCCTACAAGGAAGGGTAACAGTGGTATTTCTTCCGCTTTCACTAAGGATGAAGTTGAAGAGTTGGGATTTGTTAAGCTTGATGTTCTTGGTTTGAGGCACCTGGATACTCTGCAAGTCGCTCATGATCTTATTCTTGAACGCCACGGGGTTGACTTGGATTACTTGTCTTTTGATGATAAATATTTCAATGACCCGGATATTTGGAAATGCTTTGAAACCGGCGACGTGAACGGTATTTTTCAGGCTGAAACTACGTCTATGACTAAAGTAGGTCGTAGGATTAAGCCTAAGAACGTGGAAGAGCTTGCTATCCTGTTTTCTGTTAACAGGCCTGGTGTTGTTCGCGCGGGTCTTCTTGATGTGTTCTTGGACCGTTGGGAAGGTATTGAGCTGGTTCATTCCGATCACCCAATGATGAATGAAGTCGTGGGTGACACAATGGGCATTGTGGTATATCAAGAGCAGGTGATGAAGGCTGTCCAGGTTATTTCCGGGTTCAGTCCTACTGAAGCTGATAAGGTGCGCAAAATCATTTCTAAGCAAAAGATGGAGGAAATGAAGAAGCTCAAAATTGAGTTTATTGAGCGGGCCTGTTCTAATCCTGAGTTTGTTGAGCTGTCGGAGACTGGTAACCCTCAGTTGGACGCGGAGAATATCTGGCGTGGTATTGAAACCACGGCTATCTATGCTTTCAACAAGTCACATGCCGTTGGTTACGCTATCTTGGCTGCGTGGGAACTGTGGGTTAAAAAATACTACCTTATTGAGTTTTTGACTGCACTTGCATCTACGGACCCGGACAAGTATAATAACTATGTGTCCGAGGCTAGGCGCAAGGGGATCAAGATTGCACCACCGGATGTAAATGCTTCACAAGCTGGCTTTTCCATTGATGGGAACACCATTCACTATGGTTTCTTGTCGCTCAAAGGAGTTGGTGGCAAGGCAACGGACGCTATTGTTAAGAATCAGCCATATGTTTCGCTTGATGACTTCTTGGATAAGACCAAAAAGCAGGGTGTGAACAAGACGGTTGTTACGACGCTGATTAGGGTTGGGGCGTTTGATTCACTTCACCCTGACCGGAGTAGTCTTCTCAGAACCTATTACGACATGAAGAAGGTCAAGGATGTAGACGTTCCTGATTTTACAGATGAGGAAGTTGTTTATCAGACTGAGTTAGAGCTTAGCGGGAACTTCATTACTCGTGACCCTTTGGCTAAGTTTGAGCCAATGATTCGTGAGTCTTGTATCACCACAATGGATGAGTTTGAGGAAGTTGAGCCGGGTAATAATGTTATTATCGGTGGTAAAACTTCACTGGTGAAGAAGCATATTGACCGTAACGGTAATGAAATGGCGTTCATTGATATTACTTTCGATGACGAAGTTTTCAGTATGCTTTGTTTCGCTAAAGATTGGGCAAGAATCTCAGCACTTGTTGAGGAATCTAAACCAATGATTGTTTTGGCCACCAAGCTTGATGGTGGTTCCGCTTGTATCAAAAGAGTAGAAAGATTGGACTATAAAAATGAGCAGTTTTGAGCATGTTCTGTTGAACAAAAATGAAGCCGTTTACGTTGATCGTAACGATAAGAAAAGCAAAATCACTGTTGGTGAGTTAAACCCCGGTGATAAAATTCTTGGAGTTGATGGTGCTTACGATGTTGTTGTTTCTGACGGGCATCAAGTAAAAGAGGGCACTCTTCATAACTTCCAGGTACTTCCGAACATCGCTAATTTTCAGGCGGCACGTGTTTCCAATGATGGAGCAACGTACGCAAAGACCGCATCACTTCCAATCTTCGGAGAGGCTTACCAGGATGCATACGCTTTCGGATACATGCTTGGGCAGCTTTCTGTTTTTGCCAACGGTGTGTTCTCATACCCTATGGCAGACAAGCGGTTCGTCGAGGCTCTTTTGCGGAAGAACCGGTATGAGTTCAGTGTTCGGGCCGACAAGGACCATATTGTTCGGGCAAAGTGTAACAGTGACGATTTCGCCAAGCTTACTCTACTCGCCACCAATGATGAAGAAGAGTGGAACAAGGTTATTAATAGCTCTATTATCCAGCGGGAAGAGTTCTGCCAAGGGTTCTTTGATGGCTGTGGTTCCCCTAATAAGCGAACCGTGATCTCCCACCCAATGGGAATTTACGCACACAGAATCAAAGAGATTTTCTTGCGCACATACCGGTTCTGTGGCGAGCCAACAAAGGTTAACGATAAGGCTATTTCAGCTATTATTTGCAGCCCGAACGATCCGTTCCACCGTAGTGATAAGAAAGCAAAATTCATTAACAATGAAAAGAAGCAACAGAGAATCTTGAATAAAGGTTCAGTTGTGGCCCAAAATCTTATTGCGGTGTATACTGAAGGCAACAAGCCTTTTGCTTTTTCTGATCATTTCTTTACTGTTTAAGGAAAATTACTTTGGATGAGCTTTCTAAGCTGAAGCGTTCAGTTCAAAAGAAGTTCGGTGAAACTGCTATTTCCACGGCTATGGAGATGGAACCGTCAATTTATGTTCCATCTGGATCTTTAGCGCTTGATTTTGCTATTGGTACAGGTGGTATCCCACATAACCGTGTAGTTGAAATTGCTGGCACTGAGGGCGCTGGTAAAACCACTTTGGGTATCTTGGCCATGTCTAACTTTCTTGATAAGTTTCCTGAAAGAGGCGCGGCAATTATCGATTTGGAGCACAAGCTTTCTTCCGAGTGGATTCAAATGCTCATTGGTGAAGAAAAGGCCAGGAGGGTTATTATTGTCTGGCCGGATGATATTGAGCAGGCAACTGTTATGTATCGGGAGATTTGTTCTTCCGGGGCTATTTCCTATGTGCTGTTAGATAGTATCGGAGGTGCGCCTACTTCACGTGAGCAGGAGAAAGTAGCGATGGGTGGCAACACTTTGGGTGTTGGCCATTTTGCTACTACAGCGTCTGTATTTTCCCACAAGTATGAAGTGTGCACGGTTGGTATTAATCAGGCGCGCGAGGATATGGGTGGGTATAACAGGTTCATCACACCCGGCGGCAAGAAATGGAAGCACGCTTGTGTCCTGCGTATCCAGCTGAAACCAGGTAAAGATAAGTATGTTGAGAAAATCAATGGTGAAGATGTTCAGATTGGTTACTCAATCATTGCCAAGGTGATTAAGAACCAGCTTGCTGCGCCATTTAGGGTGGCGTGGTGGCCATTCTATAATGTTTTTACTGAGAAATATGGCTTTGGAATTGACAGACTTTCTGAGATTGTTCGGTTGTCTGTGATGACTGGTGTTATTGACCGTAAGGGCGCATGGTATTACCACGATCTTTTCCCTGATGGGAAGATTCAATCGGTTGATGGCGTGAGTAATTTCTTGAGGGAAAATTCAGAAATTGCGGATAAGATTTCTGAACAAGTTCTTGACGCTGTCAAGGAAAAGGGCGCGTCAAGTGTAGCTAGTTTCGGCACTAATGAGGCTGAACTTAGCGAGGAAGACAATAAGATTACAACAAGCTTTGAAGAAGCTTTTATTAACGGAGGATTTAAGTAATTGGGTAAGAAAGAAGAAACACAGATGAGTGATGCTGTAAAGGAGATTCTTGATGAATCGGCGGCTAAAGAGCAAGAATTGCGCGAGGAACTTCACCAGTCATTTAGTGAAAAGATTCACCTAGAGGCTGAACAGATTGAAGCAATTGATCTTTTTGCTTCTACCACCCCTGTTGTTAATCTCAGTGATCATGGTGAATACCCGGATTTCCTAGAGGCAATGTACGCGGTGAACGAGTATGTTGTTCTTCTAGAGAATACGGTTAAGAGTCTTTCGGGATTGGCTGCATTGAAGTAATGGCCTTAAAGCCGTGGGAAAAATGGGAGTCAGATGTTCAGGACGCTCTGGGTTTGCGGGGCACTGTTTCATCTGGCTCCAAGTTTTATGATATTTCTGATGGTGTCGGAACAGATTATGATTCTGATTTTCGGTTAATGGCTGATGCTAAATGCACTGAAAAGGGTTCTTATTCAATCAAGTGGGATTTTATGTCTCAATGGGTTGAGAAGGCGGCGCAACATGGAACACGGTTTATTCTCCCTATTCGTTTTAACAATGGTAAGGGATTGAATACTGATTATGTGGCGTTGTCTTTTGATGATTTTTGTGAGATTGAAAAGGCCGCTAAGTCTGAATTTACCAGTGATGAAATTGATTTGATTGAGAAGATTATTTCTGTGGCACCGGAAGAAACAAAGAAAACATTAACCAGTATTGTTAAGAAAATGAAGTGAAGTTTTGGTTAAGTTTAATATTGGTAATTTTCTAGCTAAAATTGAGAATAGGCAGAAAATACTCCCGCATCTTGAAGCCGCCATTGTTTCCAATAAGTGGCCTGAGTCTTATCAGGTTGAGATTGATTCGTCACCGTATTATGGTTTGACTAAACCGGATGGTACTAAGGGTGTTGGTGGTTCTGGTGATGGTTATTTTCACCCGTCTACTCACCCACTGATGGGGCATCGAAGGTTGTGGCTAGAGTTTCACCCTGAGTTTTGCAAGAAGAAGCTTCCACAACGGCGTACTTTGTCTGGTGAAATGACTTTGGCTATGGGCACTGCTATTCACGCTATTGTGCAAGAACAAATGGTTATGGCAGGTATTCTTAAGCGTGAGAATATTGAGTTTGAGTATGTGAATGAAGAGCATATGTGCCGTGGCCGAATTGATGCTATTGCTACAATACCCGGTGAAGGTGATATCCCGGTAGAGTTCAAGACTCAGAACTCATTTAGTTTCAAAAAACAAGACCATATTAAGGAAAGTTGGGATATTCAGCTTTCGATGGGTATGGATAATTCCGGCCATGACCACGGTGTTTTGATGGTTCTGGAATCAGGTTGGCCTTACAATATGAAGGAATTCCAGGTTCCGCGTAACGACGCTAAGCTATCGGAAGTGTATGAGAAGTTTGATAGTGTGCGAGATGACTTGGCGCTAGATATCATGCCGAAGCCGTGTTGTGAGCCGGGTAGTGGTATAATGCAGGAGTGCCCATTCAGGTATGTTTGTTGGGGAGAAGATTCTAAGTGAAGGTTTTAGGGTTTGACCCCGGTGTAAGCAAGTCTGGTTGGGCGATTATCTGTTCTGAGAGTGGTCTTGTTGATTACGGGTTTCAGTCATTCAAGTCTTCCAAGGAAGGTTTTAACGACAAAATCAACGAGGAAATGAAGTCAGCGATCCCGTTCTTTGAGGATAAAATCTCTGGTGTTGATGCTGTTGCGTGGGAGATTGTGCCGTCATTTGGGAGGATGAACCAGCGTGAGAGGGTGTTATCTATCGCGTCAGTTGTCAAGGTTGTTACATTCCAAAAAGAAAAGAGGTGGTTTGGAAGGACACCTACCACCGTCAAGAAGCTGGTTTGCGGAAATGGTCGCGCTGAAAAGGCTGAAGTTCGCGCGGCGGTTGAGAGTATTTATCCACAACTACTTGAATTGAAAAAGAAAATGAAGCCGGATGTTTATGACGCTATAGCTATTGGGCACGTGGCTTTGGTACACAATGAGTGGGAGGTGTGAAAATGGATAGGTGGGGTGATGTTGCTGATGGTGTAGCGCAAGATTTGATGCAAGAGCAAATGGATGAGTTGGACCAGTCGGAAGAAACGGTAGAAGAGCACCGGGTTATTGGCTGGGAGAAAACTAATCTTCTTTCTAAAATTGAGTTCAAATGGAAGAAAGAGGATGAACTTGTACTAGCGAGAATCCGAGCAGCTTCCGACACCATCACTAAAAACCACTTTATTACCATCTTTAAGGCTCTTGACGCTGTTTATGGTAATATCCGGGTGCCTACCGTGAATCAGCATGGTATGACTGTTTTTGATGAGAATGGTCGTATTGTTTGGGAAAGAAACCCGGATGGTTCTTATAAAGAGGACTGGTCGTTACTTGATGGGTTTGATATTGAGGCGGCTATTTTTGAGTTGCAGAAGGCGCGAACAGAGTTAGCTGTACAGAATAATTCTCTGTTCCAAGAGGCTGTTTTTGCTAAATATATTTACCGTGATGAGTATCAGGACTCTTACCGATCTTTGCTTGATGGTACCCAGGGTGACCGGAATTCTTTCGCTCACAAAGCTACGCGGGAATCAAGATACTTTGCATTCTATAAGTTTTGTTTGTGGAATAGTTCTGATATACTGTTGAAGGAAATTAATAATCTTCAACGTATTATGGAGCGTATTAGGGAATGGCGCATAAGGTCGTACCGGTCGGAAGAATCCCTGAAGTTTCAGTAGAGCGTCGCAAGTTTTTCCTCAATATTTATCGTAACCTTGAACTGTTTGCTGATATTATTGAGGAAAACGGGCCGTCTATGGAATTCATCAAGATAGGTAGGGAGACTATTTATTTTGGTGAACTTATGAATGGGTTCTGTGAACTTACTTTTTTGGAGAAAGTGGTTTTTCGGGCTGTTTGTTTTGAAGAGCGTAGTTACGCCGAAATCCGAGATGCTTTGTTCCCTAGTGCTTGCAATACTAATGTTGTTGCATTGAAGTTCACTTCTGCGATGAATAAGCTTATTCTGTTTTATGACAATGCTGTTCTTATGAAGTCTTGTTTGAAAGAGAACAAGAAAGTCAAAGAAATTAAACGAAAGAAAATTGTTGATGACAGAATGGAACAATTTAATAAAGAACAAGAAGAAAAAAGTATTGAGCTGCGTGGGGCTTTAGTGTGACTAAAAAAGATGAGGGAAAATCAGCTAAATCCGGTATTGACTGGAACCTAGAAAATGAGGCTAACGACTGGCTGAAAGAGCGTTCTCGCGGTTTAAAGCGCGGCGAGAAGGGTTTTTTAACTGAGGAGCAGATGCTTAGGCGTAGGTCTAAAGAGGTGTACACCCAGGTTGGTGTGCCGGATAAGGCTTACTATTCTGGTATTTTCAATCGTGCCCATAACCCTAAAGCTGGTTGCCGCAAGAACGACAAGGATGATCTTGTGTGAGTTATGAACCGGTAAAGATAAATAAGGCTGCGTTACGTAAGCGTGTTGAAAAGGAAGTTGAGCAGCTTAAGTTAGCTGGTCGGTTGTACCAGTTTAAGGAAGAGCGTCGTTGTAAGGTTTGCAGGCAGCCTGAGCTGTTGCCGATTATTCACCGTGCTCTTTCTATGGGTGCTACCATTACTCAAATCCATAAGGATATTGAGCTTTATAACAATAAGCTGTCTAAAGAAGACCGGATCAGCATTAATTCTCTGTATAATCATGCTAAAAAGCATTTTACTGAGGATGATACGGCGCGTGTTGTTTATCGTCGTATTCTTGAAGAAAATGCCCGCAAGCAGGAGATTGATTATATTGATGGCGTAACTAATATTATTACGCCGGAGGCTTTCTTTGAAACTGCTATGGTGCGGGGTTATCAGACTCTTGTTAGTGAGTCTTCTTTTGTTGATTTGAAAACTGGTATGGAGGCCGCTACTAAGGTCCACCAGATTAGGCAAGAGGCTAGGGATTCTCAAGAGATTGAGGATATTATCTATAAGACTAACAAGATTATGGAGATTATCCGAGAGGTTGTCCCGGCTGAGTATTGGCGGGAAATTACCCGCCGTATTTCTGAAGAAGAAAATGGTCCAATTGATTCGGAAGAAGTTTTTGATGATGTTGATGAAATTGATCCTGATGAAGATGTTGAAAGTGAGTAGTTTTGTCGCGCATTCGTGTTAACGATTTTTCTAAATGGGTTGATCATTTTGGTTTGAGTGAGGCCCTTAAGAATGATGGCGAGGGTGTTCATGGTTTAGGCTATGGCCAAACCTTTATGGAAGGGCACGTTTTCGATGTTCTTCCTGGTCAAGAGTTTTCTTATGTATTCTGCAACACGTCAACTGATGCGGGAAATAAGACCCTGAAGAATACCGTTGCCGGGTTGAATATGTCTACAATGGGTTCTAGCATTCGTTTTGACCATGAAGACGATGAAAAATGGCACGGGTTCTGTGTTAACCGTTTTGGTTTCTTAATCCACACTAAGAAGGATGACAACAAGTTCTATGTCCGGGTGTACCGACCGGATGAAACTGGTATCTTGCAGGTCATTAACGATGTGCCCATTCCAAATATTGACACGGATCATGATGTTGTGCTAGGATGTTATGCTGACCGTCAGTTCTTGCACATCTTGTCCCGGAAGAATTTTGGTGAGGTAGCGGAGCAGGTCAATGATACTAGCTTGTTGATCGACAACCTACATCACGTGGCGGCAACTAGTGTGATTCCGGGCGTGTCTTCTGAGGGTATCCGGGAGATTAAGGTTCACGATTCGTTTACGGAGACTATTTTTTATTTTGTTTATGAAGACAAAATAAAGTCTCGCAGCGCGATTGAGTCTAGGCCAGTAAAGACTGTTTTTGAAGGTCCAACTAAGAATATGGTTCTGATGCCTCACGTCTATGCGCGGCTTGGATTTAATGACCGCACTAAGAAGATAGTGTATGCCCTGGTGTCTCCTGAGGGTAAGTTTGAGTTAAAGACCCTCATTGTGACTTAAAGTCGCAGCTCAGAGCAGTAGTTGACACGATATTTACTAACATGCTATAGTGTCAATCTGTAAGGAAAATTTCCCGCTAGGTTTCGTTGTTAAGTTCACCTAGCGGGTTTAAACATCTATACACAAGGAAAGAAAAGAATGGTAGAGAAGCAGCTTCTTGATGATGGTTGGATGGAATACCGGTTGGTTGTGGCCAATGGTGAAAAGTGGGAAACGGGGGAGTGGGATTCAAACTATCCGGCGATCATTGGTCAAGTTCGACTACTTGCGGGGGAAGAGTTCTTTGTAGAGTATCGTAAGGTTTCCAAGGTGAAGCGTCTTCCGGGGGTTGGGGTAGAGCCTTACTACAATGGTGAAGACCATGATGATATCCAAGAGGCAGAGGAGTTCTAGTGTACCCAAAGAGCTATGTAGAGTTCGCTGAGGAACGCGACCGAATTTCCAAGAAGCACGAGGTTCTTCTGACTAGTGTTTCTGTTGATGATGAAATGACGGCAACAGTCTATGGAAAGGGCGTATTTAGCTTTGCTGAAGAAGGTCTGAAGCAGTTTGGTGCGGCAATTGGAGTGAGTGGTTCTTACCTGGTTAAGTGCCCACCAGCATTGCAGGCAGATAACATCAGGTTTTGGTTAGATGAAAGTAACCCAGAGGGCGATAAAACCATTGTTCTCGAAACAAAGAATAATTCTATTGTTGGGGCATCTACCCGTTCGTTGGACAGTGTGACACCATCTAGTATGGTGCGCGAAATTGCCGATACTTTCGGCGATGACCTGGAGGTTATCGCGTTTGGTGAGGGTAAAAATTACTCACTCATTGATATGAAGAGTAGCGATTTGGGTCAATTCCGATTGGCTATACCATCAAGTTCTACTAAAGAGTTTTATGTAGCTAAGCTGTATGAGTTTGAGCATGATGGTAAAAAGTATAACGCAGCGCTAACTAATGAGTTTTCCAAGGTGGAAACGGCACGAGTTAATGCTGCGGGTTTCCTTGCCAATGTTACTTTCGCTGTTTCATCTACGATGGACAATGTTTTTGTTGACAATGCTGATGTTGATGAAGATATTGATTCAGATAATGTTTTGAGTATTGTTAAGGCGTTGGGGGAGATGTTTGGTCTTTCTAACCGTCTTTTGAGTAAGGTATCTGGTCATGCGTTTTCTTACATCAGTGGCGGCAACACGTGGCGGGAGCTTGCGGAGTTTATTGCGCGTAGTGCTCACATGTATCCGGGTAACGAACAAGTAATTGAGCGCTTTGCGGGGTACATTTTGCAGGGTAACCGACCGTCACTATGCGCGTCTTGTAATCAGGTTATCCCTGTTTAAATAATTTATGGTTGTGTATAGTATCAAAGCTTTATGCACAACCATTTTTAGTATATTTTTCCACAAAAACGACTGGTATTTTTCGAGATAGTAAACACAAAAACAAAGTAATTTAACCTGTTTTGTGCTTGACTTTTATTGTTGGAACTTTTAAAATGGTTTCATGAGCAAATTTGAAGGTTTTGGTGATGAAAAACCATTCGGGAATGATATTGTTTTTCCTGGAAAGCATAAGAAGGGTTACTCTGTAGAGTCAACTTATTCCCGAAAAACTAGCAAGTCTATGAACACAAACAGAACTACTGTTGTGGAATCTAAAATTGATTCTGGATGGTGGGACCAGCCCAAGAGTTTGCGGGAGAAATAGGGCGTCAACAATGGACTTGATCGTTTGGTTTTGCTTCTTTATGGTGATATATCTTTTATTCTGTGACCATGGGAAAAGGTACTAGTATAGTGGATGTTATTCTAACAACCGTAGCAATCTTCGTTTTGGGCATGTTTGCCCTAATCAGCGGTTGCTTGGCAGTAATGATCTTCTACTTAGTGAAAGATATCTACAGAGAGTTTACTGAAGAAAAGGGGATTTGATGCCACTACAACTAGCTTTTACGATTTTGCTAATGGCATTTGGTACGCTGTTGGGTTTTATCGTAGTGCATAACAACAAGCACAATGGTCTACGATAAAATACATAAACATATTAATAGCCAAAAATATTGAAAATTGGGTTATTAAAAATATAAGTGTATAAACACCATGGTACAAGTCATAAAACAAACCAACAAAATTATGAAGGGAACGCGCGGATGAACTTTGATGGGGCATACGATCTATCAAAATTGGCCAACAAAAACAAAATTAAAGAAGAAAAAATCCCGGAAGAAAACTATGTAGAACCTACCCCATATGAGATGAACCAGTTGCGTTCAATCATGGCGGATGTTCAACGCAAATACACTTCCGACAACATCAAGCAATCTGACATCAATGCATTCGATGATGAGATTGTAACCCGTTGCGATAAGATTGGTATTGCAGTGCAGGTGCGCTGGGGGTTCGATCTAGCCCCTGATGGTAGTGAAGTGTACTTCCCGGAAGTCAACGTGTTGGGCCGTAAGGCCGCTGAACAAGACCACGATCTAATCAAGGCACAGGTCATTGCGGGCGAAGCAGACGGAAAAGCCGGTGTAATCAACCCCGCAACAGGTGAAAAGCGCAACACTGAGAAACGAACCAACATCTACTAAAATGAGCGAAGAGGAAAAGGTTCACGTTGGTGACTGTGGCGGTCACCAGCACAATGTTGTGAAGCCGATACATGCTTTGACTAGGCAGTTAGAGGAAGAACTAGCAGAGCAGCAAGCCAATGGTTTAGTGCCGGAAACGGCATTAGCTGACATAGACACAGACCTAATACCGTTTGATGTGACTGAGACAAAGAAGATGCTTCTATTGTCCACGCAGATTGCGGTGTTCTCACAGGCATTATCAGATTTGTATCATGATGGTTTGTTGAATGTTCCGGAAGTTTTCAATGAGAAATATGGCCCTGAAATGGGGTTTTATGAATGGTGCCGGGAGTTCGTGCACACTACTTTCGGACTAAATAGCTTCAAGCTTCAACAGGAACAGACTAAGCTACAACAGTTCCTGGAGGAATTAGGTGGGTAGAAATGAACATGGATACATTGTGGCAAATAGTACTTGCCATAAGAGTTCCGGTGCTACTTCTTATGTTCCTTATGGTATGCGTGTTTGTTCTGGGGTCTATATTTATGCTCCTAATTAAGGCTGCATTGTGGTTGTAAGAGAAGTCGGGAGTGTAGGCATGTCTAGCGCTGTGTGGGTTATTGGCGGGGTTCTAGTATCCTGGTTGATAATACTGTTCATTGAGTGGTTTTATGAGAATAGGTAGGTAATGGTAGCGACAGTTTTAGTGTCAATAGTCGCAGCTATGGTAGTGTCCTTGTTAACAACTCTTGTGTTGTGGATGCTTTTGCCGCCGGAATTGTTTGACCTGATCATAGGGAAGAAATAGTGTTCATTTTGGCGTTGGTTGGCATTGTTATCGCAGGTATGATCGCAATAGTATCTACTGACAAATGAGGGTAAAAATGCATGTAATTGATGGTTTGGTGTTGTTAGGTTGCCTTATTGTTGCAACATGGATACTAATAAAATCAACAGGCGAGTAATGGGGTAGAGTAATGGACCCGGTGCTAGTTATAACAGCAGCGATAGTATTCTGTGTAATAGTAATTTCGTCAGCAATGAACAACAAGTAAAGGAAGAAGATAATGAGCAAATTGGTAGTTAAGTGGCCTAAGCGCGGGCAAGCCGAGGGTGTTTGGGATATCGAATACAACCACTACGTTAACGGGTATGCTGTATTCGAGAACATCGGCCCCTATAAGGTTCTGCGAGTGTATAAGGGACGACAACGCCCGCTTGATAACAAGGCTGTGTTTGTGAAGCAGTGGGACCGGTACGAGGTTGTGCCGGGTAGTGTGGTCAAAGACTATATTCTTAAGGCGTTTGAGCTTGTGGTGTTGAAGTGGGAGCACTGGTACAATATGGACCGGAATGGGAATAGCTTTGATTTTCATACCACATTGCACCCGCCGAAGAATCCGGCTCGACAAACATAGTGGCCTAGTGCTATAATAAGACTTGTAGCCAAGAGCAGCCTTCTTTGCTTGTGGTTATGATGTGTAGACAAAGCAAATATTCCCTGGTGGTCTCAAAAGGACTTGCCGGGGATTATTTGTATCCACGATTTGACACATGCAACCATAGTGTGTTATAGTGTTGTTTGTAACCGATTGGAACCGGTTACTGGAGTACCTGGAATGACATTTGAGCGTCTTCTTGGAACTTAGAGAGTATGGATGGTGTGTAACCCCCGGTCTTTATCAGTTTCAGCCGGGGGTTCACTCATATCTACACCACGATTTGACAATAACACTCCACATGGTGTATGATTGTTTACTGTTGGGTTTAAGGCCGGGGCTTTCCTTAAGTCTTGCCGGGGCACTAAACAACCTCACCCAACAAAAAAGGTATCAGTCATATCCCCTATAGGAACATTAACTAATACTTTGCCGGTGGAAACTGGCCGGGTAAACATCATTCCTATAGGGGATAAAATAATGCCTGGGAAATCATAGATACTCAAACCAAAATTAATGCCGTGCCGGGGGACAACACAACCAAACACTAGAGTACTATAGACAATACTAGAGAACACTAGATAGCCATAGAACACTATACAAAAACCATAGAAGAATATGGGGGGGGTACACTATATGGCGAACAAGAAAATAGCTTGGAGCACTAGACGAACCATAGAGAAATTATAGGGGAGATATCAAAAAGACTAGAGGAAAACAGAAAAAGGATACCTGGGGAGAACAGAAAACCATAGGGAAAGAGAGGGAGGGGGATAGAAAAAATGATGAAAAGGAAGTGGGAAACATTAGGAAGAGACAGAAAAATCATAGGAAAGAGAGAGGGGTTTAGTCTTTTTGTTTGTTCTTCTAGGCTAATTTGTTTTATTTTTTTTTAGGAACCTATGTGTTTTTTGTTCCAGGGGTTGACATGTTCTTGTTGGTTGTGTATAATAGTGTTTGTCAGCAAGGGTTTAGTTGCTCTTGTTGATGGACTCCTTTCTTTGGGTCTGGTGATATGGTGGGAATCCCCGCCGGGTATGATTGTCCTCCTGCTTTGGTCATATCTGGTGGGGATTTTTTTATGTTTGGGTTTGACTTTTTGTCGGGGGTTTGTTATACTGTTTGTGATGGTGATCAGATATCGCCCTTGTGTGTTACGATTTAATCCTTTTTCTAGGGTTGTCTTTATGTTCCTCACTATTGTTCGGCGTGACTTTGCAACGGTATAGCGTCGGATGGTGGTGGGGAATATTTTTTTTGTTTGGGGTTGACATTGGTTTCGGGCTTGTGTTATAATATTGGTGCAAGCGAAGAACACTTCCTGCTGGGTTCTTTTAGGGTCTTTTCTCCCGGTAGTCATGACTCCTTGTGGCGTAAGGTTGTGTGAAGTTTGTGGGTCAATTTGTTTGACCCTCTATGTAGATCGGCCCTCTAGTTGCCTGCACGTGACTAGGGGGCTTACATATTTTTTTGTGGAAACCTAAAAAGGGTAATTTTTCCTATTTTGGGAGTTGGTTTTTGGGGTGTGAAAATCGGGTTTTTGTGAGGGGGTGACTTTCTGGGAGTGGTGTTTTTGAGGAAGTGTTTTGTTGGGGTTTATGACACT